>Ga0209503_10001365_pt1 | contig 12621 bp, 9 predicted proteins | sample SouAtlMetagenome_2_FD_187448 | JGI IMG/M metagenome (GOLD analysis project Ga0209503, IMG submission 187448) | Marine eukaryotic phytoplankton communities from Atlantic Ocean - South Atlantic ANT15 Metagenome (SPAdes) (version 2) | ecosystem: Environmental > Aquatic > Marine > Oceanic | place... | reverse complement strand
CATATTCCGTTCGTGCAGTCCCTTTTGGCGCTGAATCATCAAATTCAAAACCAGAATATTTTTGAAGAATTTCCCAATCGCCTTCTTCTTTAAGTTCGTCAATAATGTTGTATGTAGGCGCTGTTACGACCAGCGGCGCTTTGAATTCCACTTTGCCATGGTATGCTTCAAGATTTTTAAGCATTTTAGCAACAATTTTGATGTCCCCTTTGTGTACCATACATGAACCAACAAATCCTAAATCGATGTGTTTTTTTCCGCCATAATAAGAAAGCTCTCTTATGGTGTCATGGGTATAGCGTTTTGAAACATCTTCGTTATTAACATCAGGATCAGCAATCATGGGTTCATCAATGATGTCTAAATCTACTACAAATTCAGCATAATACTTTGCGTTCTCATCAGGGGTTAACGGCGGTTTTTCACCAGATTTAATTTGATCGATTCGCGCATTGGCACTGTCTATTAGGCCCTGAAGAACACCAGCCTCATTGTCCATGCCCTTGTCAATCATTATTTGAATGCGCCCTTTGGCAATGTTGAGTGATTCAATAAGGGTGTCGTCTTGCGAAATACAAATAGAAGCTTTAGCTTTCATTTCTGCGGTCCAGTCTGTAAAGGTAAAGGCCTGGTCTGCAAGAAGAGTTCCTATATGAACCTCAATGATACGGCCCTGGAACACATTTTCACCATTGAATTTTTTCAGCATCTGGGATTGTGTTGCGTGTACAACATCCCGAAAATCCATATGCGGTTTCATTGCCCCTTTAAAAGTAACCTTAACTGATTCTGGTATCGGCATTGAAGCTTCACCAGTCGCCAAAGCCAATGCAACAGTTCCAGAATCTGCCCCAAAAGCAACACCTTTGGACATTCTGGTGTGGGAATCACCTCCAATAATAATTGCCCAGTCGTCGACGGTGATGTCATTCAATACCTTGTGAATTACATCAGTCATAGGATGGTATTTGTGTTTTGGATGGCGTGCCGTTATCAGCCCAAAATCATTCATAAATTTCATCAATCTGGGGATATTTTCTTGCGATTTTAAGTCCCATACTGAAGCCGTATGACAACCTGATTGGTAGCCTGCATCTACAATTGGCGAAATTACCGTGGCTGCCATCATTTCCAATTCTTGAGAGGTCATTAAACCTGTGGTATCTTGAGATCCTACAATGTTGACTTCCACCCTTACATAAGAACCGGCGTGAAGCGTGGCACCTGAAGTCCCTACGGCATTTTTATTGAAAATTTTCTCTACGGCTGTGAGTCCCTGATTTTTAATTGAAATTTCTTTTGAAGGTGCAAAAACAGGAGTCACAGTCTTTCCTAGTGTTTTTGCAGCAAAGGCTTGTAGTTTTTTACCAAAAACAATGGCATAAGAGCCCCCAGCTTTCATAAATTCTATTTTTTGTGGGGTAAATGCTGATGAAACATCCATTAATTCCACGTCGCCATTGTAAAGTTTTTTGGTTTTTGTATTGATAGTCAGAACGGTTCCAGTATCTACGGCGTAAACTTTTTCTAAAACAGCTTCGTCATTTTCATCAAGGATGAGATTTCCGGCTTGATCTTTCTTTTTCTTCCAGTTTTTTAAATCCAAGCCTATACCGCCAGTCACACCAACTGTAGTAAGAAAAATTGGTGATACCCCATTGGTACCAGCAATAACGGGTGCTATATTTATAAATGGAATGTATTTACTTGCTTTTTTTCCAATCCAGAGGGCTACGTTATTAACCCCTGACATTCTTGATGAGCCTACGCCCATGGTGCCTTTTTCGGCAATCAGCATGACACGTTTGTCGGGGTGTTTGGCTTGTAATTCTAACAATTCTTTTTGCTGGTTTTTGTTGTGCTCAAACATTGACTGTCCATGTAGCTGTCGATCAGACCTTGAGTGTGCATCACTCCCAGGAGACAATAAATCTGTTGAAATATCTCCAATCCCAGCTACGAATGTAACAAGTTTAATCTTTTCAGGTAAATCAGGGAGTTTTGTAAAGAATTCAGCCTTGGCATAGCTCTCTATAATACCTTTAGCAATGGCATTACCAGATTTGAATGCTGCTTCCAAACGGTCTGTATCGGCCTCATAAAGAAAAACTTGTGTTTTTAGGACCTCTGCTGCTGCTGCTGCTTTTGAAAGATCGTTGCCCAGCGCCACATCCAAAAGGACTTCTATTGAAGGCCCCCCCTTCATATGTGCCAATTGCTCAAATGCAAAATCAACTGTAATTTCATTCAATATAAACTCACCGAGAATTATATCCTTTAAGAATTTAGCTTTTACAACCGCTGCAGATGTTGTACCAGGAAGGACATTGTATATAAAAAAGTCGAGCGAGTCTTTTCTGTATTCGTGACTGGGGTCTTTTATTTGTTCAATAACTTCACTTAACAATTCAGCACTGTCAATTGGTTTAGGGTCAAGATCTTGAACTTTCCTTTCTTCAATTTCATTTAAATATTCAAGATATGCGCTCATAAATTGTTTTGTAGATGAAGTTTTAATTAACAAATTTAAAAAATAGGCTTTTAAAAATAGTTTTTTATGATAATGTTTTTACAAATTTAAAAATATATCAATAAACAATACTTTATTCTTGGGTATAATTTGTACTCAGGGGGGGGGGCAATGCAATTCGGTTGTATTTACCCCAAGCGTTACTTTTAAAATCAACGAGTTACAAGGACTAAAAAAACATAAAGGAGACAACTTTTCAGATGTCTCCCGTTTAGTACACAACGTAGTTCAATTATCGAACTTTTTCTTGAAAGACCTTGAAAAGCTTAGACAGTTTACAGAATCCTATAAAAAACACAAACTACTGAACTTATCATAACCCCTTAGACTCACTTTAAAGAAATAATAATTAATTTTTACTTAAAACTTTCTTTTAAATCCTCATCGATTGAATAATTTTTATAATTATTTTCAATGGATAAACTTCTTCTGCAAACATTAAATGTACTTGAACTTTGCTTGGCTAAATTCCCTGTTACTGTTAACAATTCAATATTACCAGCATATATGCCCTCTGAAAATGATATTATAGTCTGTGTGGTATGCAAATACGCTCCCGCAATATCAACAGTATTATAACCTAAGTCATTAACAACAAAATTTAAATCTTCGCCAGAGAAAACATTTTGTGCAGGAATTCCTGTCGAGTCATAAATATATTCATCTGGTGTGTTTGAAATTATAACAGTTGTGCCTCCCGTAATTGGAGGGTCATAATCGTAACAACTGTCATCAGTAAGTTTACTGTATGATGAAATACTATTAGTATCAACATCAATTAGAATATCAAAAACACCTTCAACGGTTGTTTTCCAAACACCAATATGATTACTAAAAAAATCATTTTGGTTAGAGTTATTATTGTCATTTGAATCATCGCTACCACAAGCGAAGATTAATAAAGCGGAGAGTAAGATTAGTTTTTTCATTGTTTAAACATTTTACTTTACAAGTTAAAAAAATTATCCCCAAAAACAATAAATTATTCTTGGGGATAAATTGTACACAACATACTCCAATTATCGAACTTTTTCTTGAAAGATCTTGAAAAGCTTAGGGAGTTTTCAGAAACCTATAAAAAACTTAAATTATTGAGTTTATCATAACCCTTTAGGGTTTTTACCCATAAAGATTACAAGGGCTTAATTGTTACGCTTGAAGAAGTTATTCTTCCAAAGAATGAATGTAAGAGATAGGTAAACAAAGACCAATAAACAGATTATCATTATCTCTTTTGTATTAAAATGGTGTAAGTTTTCTAAAAAAACAACACCCAAACCAAGTAGAGAAGCAATAGATAAAACGAATAAACTTCGAGATAAATTTTTATTCATAACTCAAATATAATAAAAAATGGAGAAAAACGGATGGGGGTCAATCTACCCTAAATCACATTGGGGTGTTAAACCAAAAATTATCCCCAAAAACAATAAATTATTCTTGGGGATAAATTGTACTCAAGGTGGGAATCGAACCCACACTTCCGAGGAAACTGGATTTTGAATCCAGCGCGTCTACCAATTCCGCCACTTGAGCAAAAAGTTGGATTGCAAAACTATAAAATTTATTCGTTATACAAATACAAAATAGTTGGTTTTATCCTTTTACAGTTCAAATAAATTCATAAATTTGCCACTCGATAAAATCGATATCGGAAAACCTTCAAAATAAACCAGTAAAATGTCAAAAGCCGTCTTACAACCTAAAATATTTGCTTGCACCAACTCCAAAGCTCTTGGAGAAAAAATTTCGGAAGCCTTTGGCGAGGATTTGGGCAATGTAATTACTTCGACCTACAGTGATGGTGAATTTCAGCCATCCTATGAAGAATCTATTCGCGGCACTCGCATTTTTATAATTGCTTCTACCAACCCAGGCCCTGAAAATTTAATGGAATTGCTTTTGATGCTGGATGCCGCAAAGCGTGCTTCCGCCCGTCACATTACGGCAGTTATTCCCTATTTTGGATGGGCGCGACAAGATCGTAAAGACAAACCAAGAGTGCCTATTGCAGCAAAATTGGTCGCTAAAATGTTGGAAACTGCTGGTGCTACGCGTATCATTACAATGGATTTACACGCCGATCAAATTCAAGGATTTTTTGAAAAGCCAGTGGATCATCTCTATGCCTCCACCATCTTTTTACCCTATTTAAAATCTTTAAACTTAGACAACCTAACCATTGCCTCACCGGATATGGGAGGCTCCAAAAGAGCTTATGCCTATTCCCGTGCTTTGCTTAGCGATGTGGTTATTTGTTACAAACAGAGAAAAAAAGCCAATATCATTTCTCACATGGAACTTATTGGAGATGTGACTGGAAAAAATGTTGTCCTTGTCGATGACATGGTAGACACTGCTGGAACCCTCACTAAAGCTGCCGATTTGATGATGGAAAGGGGTGCACTGAGTGTGCGAGCCATTTGTACTCATCCCATTTTATCTGGAGATGCTTACCAACGTTTAGAAGCCTCCAAATTAGAAGAACTCATTGTCACGGATTCCATTCCGTTGACTCAAAATAGTCCCAAAGTAAAAGTTTTGAGTTGTGCCAATTTATTTGCGGATGTGATGCACAGCGTCCATCAAAATAAATCTATCAGCTCAAATTTTATAATGTAAACAATTAAATAATCAAAAATGAAATCAATTACAATCAATGGATCGAAAAGAGAAAGCGTGGGCAAAAAAGCAACAAAAGCCTTACGTAATGCTGGACAGGTTCCTTGCGTATTATACGGAGGAGATCAGCCAGTACATTTCTCAGCAGCAGAACTGGCATTCTCAAAACTTATATACACTCCTAATGCGCATACAGTTGTGATTGCCTTAGGAGATATCTCCTATAACGCCGTTTTACAGGACATACAATTTCACCCTGTATCAGACGCTATTTTACACATAGACTTTTATCAGTTATTTGACGATAAGGAAATCGCCATGGACATTCCAGTCATATTAAATGGAGTCCCACTAGGGGTACGTGCCGGTGGCGTATTGAGACGCAACCGCCGTAAATTAAGAATTAAAGCCTTGCCAACCAATTTACCGGATAATGTTCAAATTGACATTTCAGAGCTTAAAATTGGTGATAAAGTCAGTGTTTCAGAACTTTTAAACGATGCCTACAACTTTTTACACTCCGATAATACCGTGGTTTGTCAAGTTAAACAATCACGTGTTTCATTAGACATTGAGGAAGACGAAGATGAAGAGGAAGGAGAAGAAGGTGCTGAAGGTGCTGAAGGTGCTGAAGTTGCTGCTGAAGGTACTGCAGGTTCTGGAGAAGTCAAACCTCAAGGTGCTGCGCCTAAGGAAGATTAAATAGGATTCAAATTTTAAATCTATAAAAGCATTCTGATGTCATTCAGAATGCTTTTTTTATTTTTACAAAATGTTGAATTGATTTTTAAGTTATAAAAAACAAACACAAAAAGTAGAAGCGATGTCCAAAAAGTATTTGATTGTTGGTCTTGGAAATACAGGTGCAGACTATGTAAACACCCGGCATAACATTGGATTTAAGGTCCTGAATCATTTTGCAAACACCCATAATATCGAATTTGAATCCCGTAAACTTGGAGCTTTGGCCAATTATAAGCTCAAGGGCCGAACTTTTTTATTGTTAAAACCAAATACCTTTATGAATCTCAGTGGTAAAGCCATTAAATATTGGCTTGATAAAGAAAAAATTCCTATGGCCAATTTATTGGTTATTACAGACGATTTAAACCTCTCTTTTGGAACGCTGCGTTTGAAGTCCAAGGGCAGTGACGGTGGGCACAATGGCCTAAAAGATATTCAAGATAAACTAAATACCACTGAATACAGCCGACTGCGTTTTGGAATTAGTGATGAATTTTCCAAAGGCAGGCAAGTCGATTACGTTCTTGGAGCGTGGTCTGACGAAGAATCTTCTAAATTGGACGAACGCCTAAATCGCGTATCACAATCATTAATTATTTTCGGTATGTCAGGAATAAACGAAACTATGAATCAATTTAATGGTACCTAACAAAAAAGGAGCTTTTGGCTACTTTTTATTGAAATATATAACTAATTTATAATAATTTTTTTGGTTACTTTTTTATTTCCAATAGTCACGTTCATCAAATAAACTCCAGATTCTACACTGCTCAAATCAATGGCTTCATTAAAGTTGAAGCTATTGTCAAAATTATTTTCAAATACAACACTTCCTAAAAGATTATATATTGATATTTTAATATCTGAAATATTAAGTGAATTAATTTCTACATTAAAGACACCACTGCTTGGGTTCGGGTAGACTGTAATATCATTTACTGTAATATCAGATTCTCCACTGCTGAGAGCTGCTTCGACACAAATTTCTATGGACCAGTCATTGAGCACTCCAGTGTCTTCAATGTATCCGTCCGATATATACAAGGCCCAATCGTTTGTGTTCCAATCTTCTGCAACGTTTTCTGCCGTTACAACAGTTGTCATTCCATTAAAAATGCTCAAGGGTTGGAAGGGCGAGAATGTGCCTACAGTTGGATCCTCACAAACAATGGTTCCAGCACCATCAATAAAAGTCACATCCAAACCGTCTTCACCAGCACAATCTCTACCCCACAAAATCGAGTAAGTTTCTAAGTCTGGGTGGAATACTGCTATTAATAAATCATTTATATAGGTATGGCTTACATCAACATTGACCGAAAGACTCGATATTGAAGCATATTCAGGAATTGTAAGAGGTACTAGTATTCTTTCGCCATAACTGTCTGTAGTTCCATTGGCGTCTATTCCATCTGGGATGGGAGTGGCTAAGTTTTCCTCAGAACTAAAAGTAAAACACTGAATGGAGGTACAGTTGTTACTGAGATTAAAAGTGATTGTTTGGGAAACCGAATTTCCAAAACCACTAGTAGCTGCGTTGACGTTGATGGTATAACTGCCTTGAGCTGTATTTGCAATGTCACTCACGGTCATTGTAACAGTTGTATCCACATTGGTGGAGGCGGGTGAAAAAGTAACGGAAGATCCAGCAGGTTGGCCGGTGGCAGAAAAATCAACTAAACTGCTAAAGCCGTTATAAGTAGTAAAATCAAATTCAAAGACAGCATCTTCACCAACACTAGGGCAAGAGAAAACCGTATCTTCTGTTATGGCTGTAATAATAAAATTAGGGTCAGTGTTACCGCAACTTACGGTATTTGGTTTAAATTGATTTTGTAGAATATTAATGTAACTATCAACTATATCAGTTTGACCCTGGGAAAACATATATAGACATGCATCATTTCCGTAGTCCATATAACTCATTGTCAGAGCATTTTCATTTGGATCACATGCACTAATACTTCCAGGGCTAGGGCAGCCGTAGTTTGGATTTACTATATTTGGAGTATCAGTAATCCCGTCGTCCGTTCCACAAGAACCAGTAAAAGTATGATTAAGATTATAAAAATGCCCAAGCTCGTGTGTTACAGTTCGACCTAAGTTATATGGTGCTCCTGGGACAATACCAGAACTGGGGCAACCATTACCAGAACCAAATGCTCCAACGTTAATGACAACTGATTGTCCAGCTGCAATACTACCCCCTAGAGGAGAGTAACCGAGAATGCCCCCAATATTTTTTACTAAAAAATTCATGTAGCCACTCCAGTTATTATCTAAATCATTCCCATTACCGAAATTATAACCGATGGTTACAGCTGGGCCACCCTCGACAAGGTCGTTATCTGTATTAGTAGGGTGATTTTGTGTGGCAATACAAAATGTTATGTTGGCGCTTCCATGAACTACACCAGGGTAAAATTGACTTGCTGAATTCCATAGATTTGCATCAGGATTTGTAGCTGTATAATCACCGTTAAGTATATCAACTTGTGTTTGTGCTAGGGCTTCTAAACAAGATCTATCTGATTCCAAGCCAGTGGGGAAATGAACCGCTACTGGTATTACTATAGGATTTAAAGCATTATTACGCAGTTCAATATTTGCAGATTTTAAAACTTGAGCCTTGAATTTAGCTTGGTTTTCATGCCATTCTTTAGCAAATCCAGGATCTTGCATTTGTTCCTCCATGTGGGCGACCATACCACAAGAACGATTTTGTGCCGAAATAACATTAATCATTAAAAAATTTAAAGTAAGTAGAACTGTGATTTTTTTCATTTGTTTAAATTTATTTCAGCAAATCTAACAAATTTTATAGACTATTTTTTTAAACTTTTTGACATATTTAAAATTGTATTATAACAGACATATTTTTATCTTCGTAACTTAATTCCACACCACTATTTTGAAAATAAAAACTGCGGCTGATTACAAACAAATTAATTCCTCTGTAATTACTATTGGTACTTTTGACGGAGTCCATGTTGGCCATCAGCAAATCATCCATCGGCTTGTAGATACTGCTCGAAAAAATGACTTACAAGCTTTAGTGCTCACCTTTTTTCCACACCCGAGAATGGTCATTCAAAACGACGCTAATATCAAACTAATCAATACCATTGATGAAAAAGCAAAACAGTTGGAGCAATTGGGTGTCGACCACTTGGTGGTCAAAGAATTTACAAAATCATTTTCACGTCTAACGGCCTTAGAATATGTACGGGATATCTTAGTAAACAAACTCAAAGTCAAACACATCATTGTAGGTTATGACCATCACTTTGGAAGAAACAGAACGGCCAACATTAACGAATTAAAGGAATTCGGAGCTTTTTACGATTTTGAAGTCACCGAAATTGAACCTCAAGAAGTCGATGATGTAGCGGTCAGCTCTACCAAAATTAGATCTGCAATTCTAGAAGGTAATATACTAACAGCCAATAAGTTTTTGGGCTATAATTTCATGCTAACCGGCACTGTCATTAAAGGGAAAGGTTTGGGGAAAACCTTGGATTTCCCAACAGCGAACATTCAAATTGAAGCCGCCTATAAATTAATCCCGAAGCATGGGGTTTATGTTGTGAAATCTCAAATTAAAGGGGTAGAGGTTTTTGGAATGATGAATATCGGTAAGAATCCTACTGTTTCTGAAGGCAATCAAACTAAAATTGAAGTTCATTTTTTCGACTTTAGTGCAAAGTTGTACGGAGCGGTTTTAAAAATTGAACTTTTGGATCATTTGCGAAGTGAAATTAAATTCCCAAATATTGAAGCCCTTAAATTACAATTAGAAAAAGACAAAGTAGACGCAACAAACGCATTGATTTAATACCAAAAATGTGAGGTACTTGTGATCAATTGATTAAATTTGTGAACTAAAAGCATTAAAAATGTTACAACTCGGGTTTTTAAGGGCAAACAAAGCAGCAGCGATCCAACGCTTATCCAAACGCATGGATAATGCTGAAGCCAACATAGATAATGTTTTGGAACTGGATGCTTCAAGAAGAAATACACAAACCGAATTGGACAAGACCGCTTCAGCGCTCAATGCCTTGTCCAAAGACATTGGAATGCTCTTCAAATCCGGCCAAGTTGAAAAAGCCAATATACTCAAACAGAAAACAGCCGATTTAAAAGATAAAAAGGGAACCCTTACAGAGACATTAAACAGTACTTCAGAAGCCCTACAAAACTTATTGTATCAGCTTCCCAACCTTCCACATGCGTCTGTTCCTTCAGGAAATTCTAAAGATGATAATGAAGAGGTCTTTCGCTCTGGTACAGTGCCAAATTTACATTCGAATGCCCAACCACATTGGGAATTAGCCAAAAAATACGACATTATTGATTTCGAATTGGGGAACAAAATAACAGGGTCTGGATTTCCTGTTTTCAAGGGTAAAGGGGCCCGGCTTCAACGTGCGTTAATCAACTACTTTATAGACAAAAACACCGCTGCCGGTTACAGTGAAATTCAAGTTCCGCATCTTGTCAATGAAGCTTCGGGCTTGGGGACTGGACAACTCCCAGACAAAGAAGGGCAAATGTATTATGTAGCAGCCGACGATTTATACCTGATTCCTACGGGCGAGGTTCCTGCCACCAATATTTTTAGAGATGTCATTTTAAATGCCAATGAATTGCCAAAACAATTGACTACCTATACGCCCTGTTTTCGAAGAGAGGCGGGAAGCTACGGTGCTCATGTACGCGGTTTGAATCGTTTGCATCAATTTGATAAAGTTGAAATTCTTCGCGTAGAACACCCTTCAGAATCTTACAAGGCTTTGGATGCCATGGTTGCCCACGTCAAAACCATTTTGGAAGCCTTAAAGTTGCCTTACAGGGTTTTAAAACTATGTTCTGGAGACTTGGGATTTACATCGGCGCTGACCTATGATTTTGAAGTATTTTCAACCGCCCAAGACCGTTGGCTAGAAGTATCTTCGGTTTCAAACTTTGAAACCTTTCAAGCCAACCGATTAAAATTACGCTTTAAAAATAAGGATGGTAAATCAGAACTGGCGCATACGCTCAACGGAAGTGCTTTGGCACTGCCACGCGTATTGGCTGGAATTCTTGAGAATTATCAAACAGAAAAGGGCATTGAAATCCCTGAAGTTTTAATTCCTTATACCGACTTTGACCGTATCGATTGACACAAGAAATTCTTGCTTGACAATTAGTATATTTACCAAAAGCATTGCAATGAAATTATGGATTTATCTCTTTTTTGGATTGTTTTGCCTGAGCATTCAAGCCCAGACCGATTTGGATTTGGCGGAATCCTATTATGACAATGGCGAATTTAAAAAAGCTTTGCATTTATACAAAAAACTACAATCCACACAGCCCAACAATTCCAAGCATTCCTTTAGATTGATAAAAATTCTACAAGAATTAGAACAATTCAAAGCGGCAGATTCCTTGATTAGCAGCCAATTAAATCGCACAAAAAACCCTCAATTATTGGTAGAAATGGGGTATAATTACCAGCTAAAAAATCAGTTGGAAGCTGCACAGGATTATTACAGCCAAGCTTTAAATCGGGCGCGTGAAACCCCCGCTTACAGCTATTCTATTGCCCTTAAATTTGAGGAGCGCTCTTTGGTAGACCAAGCAATAGAGGTCTATAAACTGGCTATTGAAAGTACTCAAAATAACAGTTATGAATACCGGTTGGCAGGGCTATACGCTATAAAGCAGGATATTGAAAATATGTTTTTGAGTTATCTAAATTTCACCGTCTTTAACCCAAATTACAACAATCAAATCTTGCAACTTTTTAGCGATTACATTTCAGATGATGCTAGCACTGAATACAACCGCCTATTAAAAAAAATAATTTTAAAAAAATTACAAACCAGTGCGAATATTTATTGGAATCAGATGCTCAGTTGGTTGTATGTTCAAGAAAAAGATTACAACAAAGCTTTATTGCAGCAAAAGGCCATTTTCCGCAGGGATCGAAATTCTTTGCAGGGCATCACTGAAGTGGCATTATTGGCCAAGGGCGCTAAATCCTATGAGGTAACTTTGGATGCCTTTACATTTATTATTGAGCAGTCCCAAGAGCCTAATCTTATTTTGGAAGCCAATCGTCAATTGTTGGTATTGGAAGTGATGCGCTTTGATGCCCCTGAATACAAGCGTATAGCTTCCGACTATAAGGCACTTTTAGAGCATTATGGTGTCAATGACAATAGCATTGAACTTCAATTGTCATATGTTGAATTTTTAGCATTTCATTACAATAAAAAAGATATTGCCATTTCGTTTTTGAAACAAAACATTAAATCCAATATGTCAAAATTCGCATTGGCTAGACTCAAAATAAAGTTGGCAGATATATTGCTAACTCAAGAACAGTTCAATCGCGCCTTGGTTTTTTATACGCAAGTTCACAACCAGATAAAGAACAGCACCCTGGCCCAAGAAGCCCGCTTTAAAGCGGCTAAAACAAGTTTTTACAAAGGCGATTTTGATTGGGCAGAATCTCAACTCAAGGTTCTGAAATCTTCCACCTCACAGCTTATTGCTAACGATGCTCTTGATTTGCAACTCTTTATTACAGACCATAAATTTGGAGACAGCCTTCAGACCCCTTTAAAATTATATGCCAAAGCCGATTTTCTAAACTTTCAAAATAAGCCAAAAGAATCCTTTAAAGTTTTAGACACATTAATTACGGTACACTCTACTGATCCCATTGTAGA
>Ga0209503_10001364_pt1 | contig 12623 bp, 18 predicted proteins | sample SouAtlMetagenome_2_FD_187448 | JGI IMG/M metagenome (GOLD analysis project Ga0209503, IMG submission 187448) | Marine eukaryotic phytoplankton communities from Atlantic Ocean - South Atlantic ANT15 Metagenome (SPAdes) (version 2) | ecosystem: Environmental > Aquatic > Marine > Oceanic | place... | reverse complement strand
CGTGACTTAGCTGCATTAGCAGTTGGCGGTGGCCCTGATCCTATGGCTGCTATTGCACAAAAAATGGCTGCATATGTAAACAACCAGAAACAGAAGGATTTATATTCTTGCTTAACTGGTGCATTTGGTTCTATGACTGCAAACGATAGCAACTCAGCTTTGTTTGATCTTTGTATAGATTCAGAATCAGGTGATACTCCTACAGTTTTAAGTCCTAGACACGTTGCTAAAGCCCAAGCTTTACTTGGCGACCAAGGAAACAAGATCACAAGTGTTGCAATGCATTCCAAGGTATTTTATGACTTGGTTGAGCGTAATGCTATTGATCGTATCTACGACAATACTGGCGCACCTGATACAGCAGCCGCTTCTGGTAGCACAACAAGAGCATTTGACGGTCCAACAACTGTTAATACTTTCATGGGTCTTAACGTAATTGTTTCTGATGATGTTCCTACTGCAAACAGTGGTTCTTCAACAGAGTATTCAACATTCTTCTTTACACAAGGAGCAGTTGTTACTGGTGAGCAAGCACCGATCAGAACTCAAACTGATAGAGACATCCTAGCTTTGGAAGAAGCAATGGCTGTTGACCTTCACTACATCTACCACCCAGTTGGTTTGAAGTATGCGGTATCAACAGTGAACCCAACTCGTAGCGTATTAGAGACAGTAGCCTCTTGGTCGAAAGTTTATGAGACTAAAAATATAGGGATTGTTCGCGCAACCGTCGCATCGAACCAAGATTAGCCCTAATCCCTTGATATAACTAGGATTTTTTATTATGCCTTCATTATTTGAAGTAACTGCTGGCTCTTTAGTTGGGCCAACAGACGGTGGAACTGTAACTCAGGCCACCAATAAGGGAACTGCCGTAACTCTAAGTACAGAGTCAGGTCAGATCACAATGAATAACGCAGCGTTAGCAGATGCCGCAGAGGTATCTTTTACAGTTACCAATACAAAGGTTGCTGCTACTGATGTTGTCGTTGCTTGTCATGGATCTGCTGGTACAGCAGGGGCTTACATCGTGAGTGCAAACAGCATTGCTGCTGGTTCATTCAAGATCACAGTTTCTAACGTATCTGGTGGATCTTTAAGTGAAGCGATTGTCATTAACTTTGTTGCCCTAAAGGGTGCATCTAGCTAATGGCTATATTTGCTTTTAAGCGAATGAGGGAACAAAACGAAGCTGCTCAAAAGGCGGCTTCTGTTTCCACATCCAAGCCAAAACCAAAATTCAAGCCTCGAAAGGTAAAAGTAAATGGCGATAACCCTTGATGCAACTGTTGGTGGTGCAAATGCCAACACTTATATAGGTCTTTCTGATGCAAACTCATTTATTGAGGGTTTAGTCCTCAGTGATGATACTGCGGCATGGGACGGTTCAAGCAACGACAATAAAAACCGAGCATTATTTACGGCTGCACAAAGAATTGACCGAGAAAAATTCTTGGGAGCCAGGGTAGCTGATACCCAAGCACTTGAATGGCCGAGATCAGGAGTAAGAAAACCTGACACATACACTAACTTGTATGGGTTGAGTTTTCCAAACAGATTAGTTGCTGACTATTACCTTGATACTGAAATACCAGATCGGGTAAAACATGCACAGGTTATTTTAGCTGTATATCTAAACAACAATAGGAACGGACTTGAATTAAGTGGCTTAGAAGACTTTGCTGCTGTAAGTATTGGTAATATAAATGTAACTCCAAGATTTTATGGAGCAGTGGGCATTGATAGGATTCCACCAATCGTTGACCACTATCTAATGGGTATTAGAATAGGTGGAAGAGCAAACTTATCAATCAAGAGGTCATGAAAATGGGCTACGGCTACGACTATCCAGCAGCAATTATTATTACTGATACAAATGCCCATACAGGCAGATTTGGTAAAGTTCATGCCTTATCAAATTCAGAAGTAACATTAGTTGCTGAGAACATTACAGAGAATGGATCTGCAACTATTAATGGCATTGAGATGAAGTCATCATCTGAAGTTTGTGGTGTTATTACAAGTATTACTTTAGCTAGTGGTCAGGTTATTGCTTATAGATTATGAGTATTGCTAACGCATTAAAAAAAGCAGCATCAAAAACTCTTAGCAAACTTGGAGGTGATGTAACTATTAGACAGGTAACGGCTGGAAGTTATAACACAACAACAGGAGCGATAACAGAATCTACATCCGACACCACAGTTAAAGGTGTGTTAAGTAATGTATCAAAGTCTGAGGTTAATGATCTTATAGAATCCCAGGACAAAAGGTTAACAATATCAGCAGGGGATCTTGCATTTGTACCGACAACAAAAGACAGAGTTGTTATCAGTAGCGTTGAGTTTAAGGTTATTCAAATTATTACGAATGAGCAAAATAATACACCTGTAAGTTTTGATCTTATCTTGAGGTAATTATGGCTAGAGAAATAAATTTAACTAGCATCAGTGATCATTTTGGCGAAAAAGTACAAAAGACTGTGCGAAAAGCAACCTTTAAAGCAGAAAAAGATATAAAAGAATTTACACCTGTTTTTTCTTTAGATAATTATTCTAATTTAGATTCTATACCCAACTTTTTTACATTGCCAAGTGGTCAAGTGGTTCCCTTTAAAAAAGCTTTGTTAGATCGTGGAACTGGCGGTCAACTTCGTGAGTCATGGCAAACTAAAATTGAACCGTTTATCGGAGAAGTTTTTACAAACGTGGAATATGCAGAGCCTGTTGTTTATGGAACCAACTTACCTCCAAGCTGGGGTGGTCAATATAGGACTCGTCAAAACACTATAAAAGGTTATCCGGAACTTGTAGCAAAACAATTAGAACAATATATAGTTAATGAGTTTAGGAAGGCATAATGGCAGCAATTGATTTAAATACAGTTAGATCCACCATAGAGGCCAGACTTGCGACTGAACTAGCATCAAGTCCAGCTATCCCTGTTGTATTTAACAACATGGCTTTTGACTCAACAACTGAAGATACTTTTGTTCAATGTCAGACAAGTTTTGGGTCAGGTAGTTATCTGACTATGGGAGGATCTGCCAACTCTACAAATAGTGTTGTTGGTTTACTTCTAATAAATATATTTACAGAAGAAGGGATTGGCTCTGGTGCAAATTTGGTAATTGGCAAACGGCTGCGTGACCTTTACAATAATATTACAGTTTCAAGTGTTATTTTTGATTCACCTATTGGCCCTGAGATATTAACCTCAAGTCCTGAAGGTAAATTCCAAACACAAATCAGAGTAACATTTGAAATATTTGAGGATCTTTAATCATGCCAAAACTTGAAATTACAGAAGAAATGCTGGACGCAATCGAAGCTGTAAAAGGTAGAAGAGATCCAAATTATTGGGATGGTCGCTGCAAAAGATATATGGAAAATCAAAAGACAAAACAAAAAGATGTAAAAAAGTCTGAAAAAGGTTAATATATTACTTAATAGTTCTTTTTTTTGTTATGGCTGTAAAAGGTGATGTAGGCAAACTAATGTTTGAAAACGCTGGCGGTACAGAAGCTGACATTGGTGAGCTTAGATCTTGGTCTTTATCTGTTACTAAAGATACACAAGAAACTACCGCAATGGGATCAACTTCAAAGACTTTTATCGGTGGTTTAATAAGTGGTGAAGGTTCAGCAGAACTTTTGTATGATGCTAGTGGTAACTCAGATTATCAAGCTTTTATTGATGATGTATTCACAACAGGTGATGCTGGTGACGCATTGTTTGAATTATTCCCAGATAGCGGAACAGCCTCTAAAAAAATAGGCTTTGCAGGAATAATTACAGGTGCTGAATATGGTGCAACGCTTGGAGAGATTCAAGTAGTGAATATCTCATTCATAACAAATGGTGCAATAACTTCAGCTATATAGTAAATTTTAAATAACAACCCCAATTTAATATGGCGACAAAAAGAAACGTAGACCTCATCACTGAAGCTTTTAGTGATGTGATGACAGCTAGAAGAAAATATGAACTTAAAAATCCTAATGGCGAAATATTAAAAGAAATATTCTTCCCACCACTTACCAGATTTGATAGAAAGCAAGCCCAAGCTGCGGCTGGTACAGATGATGCCTTAACAATATCTACCAGGCTTCTTTGTCAGCTTGCAGAGAATGAAGACGGTACGAAAGCTTTTGCTTCTGCTGATGCTGAAAACCTACAAAGATTTTTACCAGAAAGTGTTTTAAATGAACTTGAATTATTTATGATGGATATCCAAGTCGATATTAATACAGCAAAAAACGAATAAGGCGAGATAACTGGTTAAACTTTGAGTTTTTTCTCGCAACTGAACTAGGAAAATCTGTACAAGAACTAAGAAAATCTATGACGGAAGAGGAGTTAATACATTGGGCTGGATATTATGAAATTAAAAATGAAAGAGAAAAACAAGAAATGAATCGTCAAAAGGCAAAATCAAGGTAGAATATAATAAAGGTTATTTGTATTTGTGGCTCAATCGACAGTTAAGTTAATAGTTGATGCTCAAAATGCAATAAGACCATTGCAGCGTGTAAATGAACAGACCAAAGCTTTAAGCAGTAGTACAGATAAATTAAAAGGCAGATTAAATAAATCAAACAGGTCTTTAAGAGATACTGGAAGTTCAGCAAGAACAGCTTCGACAGGTGTCAAAGGATTACTTGGTGCATTAAGACCCTTACTTACAGCTTTGGCTGTTGCTGGTGCTGCAAGATTTGTTTTTGTAAAGACAGCAGAATTAGAAACGCAAAGAAAAAGCTTAGAACAGTTAACTGGGTCTGCTGAAAAAACAAATAAAATAATAAAAGAATTACAGGATTTTGGTGCTGTCACACCATTTACAAGTAGTGAACTAATTGAGCAAACAAAAAGATTGAAAGCTTTTGGTTTTCAAACTGAAGAGCTTGTTGATACAACAAAAAGACTTTCAGATGTTGCTGGTGCTACTGGTGCTGATCTTACAGGTATTGCAACAGCCTTTGGTCAAATAAGAGCAAAAGGAAAGCTTCAGCAAGAAGAAAACTTACAGTTATTGGAAAGAGGAGTAAATATTACTGATGAACTTAAAAAAATAACTAAATTGCAAGGTGATGAATTTGAATCTGCTATGAGAAAGGGGGAAATAAGTGCGAAAGACGTTAATCAAGCCTTAATAAACTTAACGAGTCAGGGAGCTATTTTTGCTGGAGGTGCAACTGCACAAGCTGATACTTTAAATGGTAAATTATCAACTTTACAAGATACTATTGATACTCTTGCACGAACAATAGGTGAGGATCTTTCTGAAGAGATTAAAGGGGTTATTGACATAGCTATTGCTGGTGTAAAAGAAATAAATAAATTAATAGAAAGAATTGGTGTTGCTAATAAAGTTGGCAGAATTAATCTTGCTAATATAGCGATGGAAGCTAGAGGAGAAGCAAGGCAACAGGTAAGACAAGAAAAAGGTTTTTTTGCTCCATTAACAAAAGAGGGTCGTGAAAGAGAAAAAGAATTATTTGAAATAATAAAACAAAGAAAGATTGAAGAAGCACTAACTACAAAAGAAAAAAAGAAACAAAATAAAGAAACAACTAAACTTACAAAATCAATAGAAAAAGCAAAAGATCAAGCAGAGGAAATTAAAAACAAAACACAAGGAACAACTCTTGCTTTTGAAAATATAATTACACCTACAGATCTTTTAAATCAAAATCTTGGTCAAACAAATCTTTTTGTTGATTCTTTAGATAGTAAAACTTTGAAATTATCTGAGAGTTTTGTAAATATTACAAGCGAAGCAGATCAACTAAAAGAAAAGTTTATGGAGATTGGTCAAGGCATAGAGCAAGGCATTGTTTCTAATCTTACTGATGCTGTTATGGGTACAAAAACATTAGCTCAAGCTGCTATTGGGGTATTAAATGATTTAAAAAGAAAGCTTGTTGAAGTTGCTATCCAACGTGCAGTTTCTGGTATTGGTAATTTCTTAGGAAATGCTTTAGGTGATTTGTTTGGTGGTGGTGGAACTACAGGCAGTTTATTCAAAAAAGGAAAAAAGGTTGGATCAACAGGCAAAAGAGCAAGTGGTGGGCCTGTATCTGCTGGCGGTGCTTTTTTGGTGGGCGAGAGAGGGCCTGAAATTTTGCAAATGGGTTCTAAAGGCGGCAATATTATCCCAAATAATGCAATCGGTGGTGGTACAACAAATGTGATTACTGTTAATGTTGATGCAAGTGGTAGTTCAGTTCAAGGCGATAGTGGTATGTCACAACAATTAGGTGAGCAAATAGCTGTTGCAATAAAAGCTACACTTGTTGAAGAAAAACGATCTGGAGGTTTATTAGCATAATGGCAACTTTTCCCTCAATCACTCCAGCCTACGGAGAAACACAAACTATAGAGCAAGACAATATTGTTGTTAAGCTAGGTGATGGATATGAACAAAGATTAGTTCGAGGACTTGCAGCAAACAAACGCTATCACATAATTAGTTTAGTTTTTAATATTACACAGGCTCAAGCAAATACAATAAACACTTTTCTTAATGCACGTTTTGACGATCAAGATGCTTTTCAGTACACGATAGGAGGAGAATCCTCTGCTAGAAACTTTAAATGCACTAGGAGAAGTGCGTCTATACCTTATAACGACAGGGTAAATATGAATCTTACTTTTGAAGAGGTATTTGAGGCATAATGGCAATTCCACACGCTGAACTACAGAAAATAAATCCAAATTCAATTATTGAGCTTTTTGAACTGGAACTTGTCGAAGGTTTACACTATGCCACTGGCAATCCCTCAAATGTACCGACTATTTATCGTTTTCATTCTGGTGGAAATATAGATACTTATGCAAATATAGTATGGCAAACAAATACTTATGAGAGGTTTCCTATTGAAGCAAGTGGATATGAGTTTGCTGGTGAGGGCAAAATACCAAGACCTACATTAGTGATGAGTAATTTAGGAGGTATCACAAGACTTGGTTCTGTCTTAAGAGTCACAGATCTGTTAACAACTGTAAATCAAATTACTGCACATAATGACTTATTAGATGCCAAAGTAACAAGAAGAACTCTCACAGCAGATGCCTTAGATGCTAGTAACTTTGCAGGTAACACAAACCCTTTCGGTACACCAAGTTCAGATGAATTTCCTCAAGAAATACATTTTATTGACAGAAAAATACAAGAAAGCAGAGATACTGTATCTTTTGAATTAGTCAACAGGCTTGATATGCAAAATAAAAGAGTGCCAGCAAGACAAGTTACTCGAAAAGATTTTGAAGGTGTTGGTACATTTGTTAATTAATTATGAATGAACTTTTAAAAAATGAGGCTATAGCTCACGCAAAAGAAGAATCACCAAATGAATGTTGCGGACTATTTTTAAAAACAGAAAGAGGACTTGAATATTTTAGATGTAAAAATGTAGCTTATGAGTTTGAAATGGGATCGTTTATCATTGATCCACTCGACTTTGCTGATGGTGAAGATAAAGGTGAAATTTTAGGAGTAGTTCATTCACACCCTCAAAATGTGTTGGAATTTTCTGAAGAAGATATTATAAGTTGTAATGCAGTTCAAATACCTTTTTATCTTGTTTGTCCAGATTTAGATAAAATGATTGTAATTGAGCCTAAAGAAGATGTTTAAAAAAATAAAAGTTTATGGATTTATAAGAAAATATACAGGCCAAAGTGAATTTGTGGCTGATGTTAATTCACCACATGAAGCATTTAGTTTCTTATGGTGCAATTTTAAAGGACTTGAAGAAAAAATGTATAAACAACTGTTTTGTATAAAAGTTGGAGATAAAGCAATAACAAAAGACGAATTGACTTTAAGAACAGATCAAGATATAAAAATTATTCCTTTAGTGCATGGTAATTTTTTTACGTTTATTTTGGGTTTAGGTTTAAAATATGCAGCTAAAAATTATATAAAAAATAAAATTATTCAGACTGTGGTTACTTATGTTGCTTTAAGTATGATAAGTCAAGGTGTAAATAATATACTTTCTCCACAACAAAACACGCAGCAACAGAACAGAGAAGATCCACTCGACCCATCTGCTTTAGCTAGTAACTATTCATTTACAGGGCTGACAAATATTAGCCAAGCTGGTATTCCAGTAAATTTGGCATATGGAGAAATTTTAGTTGGTTCTATTGTCGTATCAAATGGTATTGATACAGTTCAAGTGGAGGGTACAAACTAATGAGTATTAAAGAATTTGACCAAAGTACAACCTTTTCAAATCCAGATTTGCCTAGTGGTGCATTATCTTCAAAGCAGTTTAATACCATTGTAGAGCTACTTTCTGAGGGAGAAATAGAGGGCAGTGCAACAGCGTCAAAGAATGGAATAACAGATAAAACATCTACAGCTTATATAAATAGTTTTAAAAAAGATATTTTCTTAAATCAAACACCAATACTCCAAGCGGCTGCAAGTGTTAGCTCACCTCAAGATAGTGACTTTAATTTTAAAGATGTTGGCTTTGTTTTTAGAGAAGGCACTGCAAATCAAACTTTTATTTCTGGAATAAAAAATATTGAGACAGAAGTTGGTATTGGAACACAAGTAACTACATCAAATCCAGTAACACACACAGTAACGCAATCAACAATAAACGCTGTAAGAGTCACATTGAATTTTCCCTCTATGCAAGTCTTTAACGATGAAGGTGGCATAGATGGAACAGAAGTTAGATTATTAATTAAGGTTATAGAAAATGATGGTACAACTACAACAGCAGTTGATGACACTGTAAAAGGTAGATCAACAAACGCATATTTTAGAGATTATTTAATAAATCTTGCTAGTGGTACTTCATTTCCAGTACAGATCAGAGTTGAAAGAGTAACGCCAGATAGCACAGAATCAAGCACTGTCAATGCGTTTAGGTTTAACTCTGCAACGAATATTATAATGAAGCAAAACGCATATCCAAACACTGCTCATACGGCTTTAAGATTTAGTGCTGAGAAATTTCCAAGAATACCGAATCGTGTATATAGGATTAGAGGAATAAAAGTAAAAATACCATCAAATGCAACTGTTAACGCCACTCATGGCAATCTTTCTTATGCTGGCACATGGAACGGAACATTTAAAGCAAGCAAAGAGTGGTGTTCAGATCCAGCTTGGATTTTGTACGACTTATTAACAAATGATCGCTACGGCTGTGATATCGCTGAAGCGTCTCTTGATAAATATACTTTTAAATCTGTTAGTGAATATTGTGGAGCATTAATTGATGCTGGTAATGATGATGGAAGCACTGAACCACGTTTTAGTTGCAATGTAAATATCACACAACAGGCAGACGCATTTAACCTTATTAATGCTTTATGTAGCACAATGAGGGCTATTGCTTTTTACTCAGCTGGTACAATAGCTATTTCACAAGATGCTGAAGGTCAAGCAACAAAATATATTTTTAATAATTCAAATGTAACTGAAGATGGGTTTGTGTATAACGGATCAAGCTTAAAAACAAGACATACAATTATCAATGTTCAGTATCTTGACATGATTACTCAAGAATTAGATATAGAAACAATTGAGGCTGATGCTGCCACTCAAACAAAGTACGGAATAAGAACTAAAACCATAAAAGCTTTTGCCTGTACCTCTAGAGGTCAAGCTGCCAGACTGGGAAAATGGTTTTTGTTTAATGAGCAAAACTCTGGAGAAAGTTGTGCCTTTACTACGACTGCGGCTGCTGGTGTTTTGGTTAGATGTGGAGACATCATAGAAATTGCAGATTCATTAAAAGCTGGAGTTAGAAGAGGTGGTTTGCTTTCTTCCGTAACAAGTACAACAGTTGTTGTTCTAGATGATTCAGCTTCAACAGATATACCAACTACAAACAGCCCAACAATCTCAGTTGTTATGCCTGATGGGTCGGTTCAAACTAAAACTATCAGCAACGTGTCAGGAGCAACAATAACTGTTTCTTCCGCATTTAGTACAACACCAAATGTAAATGCACCTTATGTTTTAGAAACTTCAACTTTAGAAACAACTACTTGGAGAGTTGTATCTGTAACTGAAAATGATGATCTTACTTACTCAATATCGGCTCTTGAACATAACGAAGGAAAATATGCTTTTGTTGAAGATGGAACTGCACTACCTACTAGAACAACCACAACTTTAACTGAAATAAAAGATCCACCAGAGGGTTTACAAGCACAAGAAAAAATTGTAATTATTAACAACAAAGCGGTTGCAAAAATTTTACTTGATTGGCAGACGCAACTAGGTGTAAGTAAATATGAAGTTCACTACAGAGTAGATGATGGAAGTTTTACAAAAATTGAAACAGTTTCAAGTGAAGCAGAAATAGTAAACAGTCAGGCTGGTAGATATGAATTTAGAGTATTTTCTTTTAATGGTCTTGTAGAGCCAAGTAGAACACCAGCAGAACTTATTTTTGACGCTGTAGGAAAAACAGCACCACCAGCAAATATTACTGGTCTTACTTATGAACCTATATCAGATAAAGAAATAAGACTAAGATGGGATGCTGTAGCAGATCAAGATGTTCGTGCAGGGGGTCGTATTCATGTACGGCACAGCCCAAAAACTGATGGAAGCGGTACATTTTCAGATGCAACTGATCTTGTTTTTGCATTAAGTGGAGCTTCTACAGAAAAAGTTGTTCCTTTATTAGAAGGTGAATATATTCTTAAAGCACAAGATGATGGCGATAGATTCAGTACAGGAGAAACTTCACTTGTAATAGATTTACCAGATGCACAACCTAAACTTTTAGTACAGACAAGAAGAGAAGATCAAGACGACCCAAAATTTCAAGGATCAAAAACTAATATTGGATTTGATTCTGGTACGGCTTCAATAAGTTTGGCTGGAACAGGTAATTTTGACAGTAGTTCAAGTATTGATGACGAAACATCCATTGATGATATTGGTGGAGTATCTACAACTGGAACATATTTATTTAATGAAACTTTAGATTTAGGTGCTGTTTATAGTCTTGATTTAAGAAAACATATTTTAACTGATTCTGTTTATTCTGCTGATTTAATTGATTCAATATCAGATTTTGATGCAAGACAGGATTTTGATGGTACTTCCAGTGTTGATACAAACGCAGAAGTTTTTGTCCAGACTTCTCAAGATGCCAGTAGTTATTCAGGTTTTCAAAAGTTTGCTAATGGAACATTTAAAGCAAGAACATTTAAATTTAAATGCGTATTGACTACACAAGATACAAACCAAGATATAAGAGTTAGTCAGCTTGGATATTTTGCAGAATTTCAAAGAAGAACAGAACAGAGTACAACAACTATTGCATCTGGGGCTGGAGCAAAGTCAATCAGTTTCAACTCACCGTTTTTCACAGGCACAAGTGCATTATTAGGAGCAAATTCTAACCCGCCAGCAATAGGAATTACTGCATTTAATATGGCTTCTGGTGACTTTTTTGAGCTTACAAGTATAAGTGGAACTGGATTTACTGTTCATTTTAAAAATAGCTCTGGAAGTTCTGTCGATAGAAACTTTAACTTTACTGCCATTGGTTTTGGTAAAGGGTAAAATTTAGGATATACTTAAAAAAAAAGTAAAAGCTAATGGCAAGAGTTGATAATACTGGGGGATCTGGCTTTACAGTTGATAATGGTACTGGTCTAGTTGTTCGTACAAAGTTAAATCAAATAATTGCAGCATTATCTACATTAAATCAAGGTTCTGGCACACCTTCTATAGGTGTTGGTGCGTATTCTTATTTTGTTGATGGTAATACTTTAAAAATACAGAACGCAGCTAATGACGCAGCGATTACTTTAGGTGATGTAAGCCTTACAAACTTTGGTCATGCTGGATTATCGGCAGCTAATACTTTCACTTCAACAAATATATTCCAAGAAGATGTTACTTTTGATGGTGCTACTGCTGGAAGGGATGTAGTTTTTGACAGGTCAGAAAACGCTCTTGAGTTTGCTGATAATGCAGAAGCAAGATTTGGTACAGGCGATGATTTAAAAATTTATCACGATGGAACGGATAGCCATATTTATCACTCAACAGCTTTTCCTTACAACGATCTAAAAATAAGAGCTACAGCAGATATAATATTACAAACTAATAATACTGAAAATGCTGTTGTTTGTAATGTAAACGGAGCAGTAGAGCTATATCACGATAATGTAAAGAAGATAGAAACAGCTAGTGGAGGCATTTCACTCACAGGAGGAGCAGCAGCAAATATCACAGCACTTTCTGATGGGTCAACAATAACAGTAGATTTCGATACAGCCTGTCATCATTCAGTAACGCTTGGAGGGAATAGAACATTATCTGGCACAAATTCTGGTACTCATGTAGGACAATCAGGAAGTATATTTATTACTCAAGACGGAACTGGATCAAGAACATTGGCCTATGATGCTGCTTATAAATTTGCTGGTGGTACTGCGCCAACTCTTTCAACTGCTGCAAATGCTATCGACAGATTAGATTATATTATTAAAGCTAGTGGTGTAATACAAGCAGTCCTTACTTTGGACGTTAAGTAATGGGTTTTTATGATGCAATAAGAGTCGGGGCTTCTGGGGCTGCTGGAGATTTTACAGTAGACCGTAGTTTAAGGTTTAATGATGATGATA
>Ga0209503_10001360_pt1 | contig 12638 bp, 15 predicted proteins | sample SouAtlMetagenome_2_FD_187448 | JGI IMG/M metagenome (GOLD analysis project Ga0209503, IMG submission 187448) | Marine eukaryotic phytoplankton communities from Atlantic Ocean - South Atlantic ANT15 Metagenome (SPAdes) (version 2) | ecosystem: Environmental > Aquatic > Marine > Oceanic | place... | reverse complement strand
TCAGTCCGTGTCGTGAGATGTCGGGTTAAATCCGATAACGGACGCGACCCTCGAACTAAATATTTTGTTTTAGTTGAAAGATAATGTAAGATTATAGGAAGGTGAGGACAACGACAAGTCGTTATGCCCTTATGGATTGGGCTACACACGTGCTACAATGGTGATAACAATAAGATGCAAAAATGTGAATTTTAGCTAATCTTTAAAAAGAAATCGTAGTCCGGATTATTCTCTGCAACTCGAGAATATGAAGCTGGAATTACTAGTAATCGTATATCAGCACGATACGGTGAATTCGGAACCTGGTCTTGTACACACCGCCCGTCACGCCATGGAAGCAGGTTTTGCATTAAATATCTGACAGACTTTTTTGGTTATATTTTAATAAACATGTTTATCAAAAGTTTAAAAATATAACCCTTAAACGAAGCGCAGCGTATCGATGCAAGATGGGTAACTAGGGCGAAGTCGTAACACGGTAGCTGTAGGGGAACCTGTAGCTGGACTAAAATGGGATTGTAGTTTACCGGGCAAAACAAATGCTTTGCATGTATTAGTAGTTGGTTCGAGTCCAGCCTATTCCAAAAAATCAAAGTAGATAGTATAATGGTATTACATGGGTCTGCAAAACCTATTATGATAGTTCGAATCTATCTCTACTCTTTTAGTATAATTTTTAAAGTTGCTTGGCGGAATTGGTAGACGCGGTAGACTTAAAATCTATTTCATTAATGAGTATTGGTTCAAGTCCAATAGCAGGTAAATTTAAAAATAGGTAGCTCAGTTGGTAGAGCAGAAGCCTGAAAAGCTTTTGGACGGCGGTTCAAATCCGTTCCTAATCAAAAAAAAAACATAGACAAAACCTGCATAGCTCAGTTGGCAGAGCAATGGCCTTTTAAGCCACTGGTCCTCGGTTCGAATCCGAGTGCAGGTATTTATGGAATGGAGTAATGGTAGCTCGTTAGGCTCATGCCCTGAAGGTAGAGGTTCAATTCCTTTTCCGCGTTAAACATTTCCTTTAGCTCAGTTGGTAGAGCAAACGTTTGATAAGCGTTAGGTCGCTAGTTCAAATCTAGCAAGGATTATTTTATCTCAGTATAGCCAAGTGGTAAGGCAGTGTCTTTTGATGTCATGTACCGGGGTTCGAGTCCCTCTGCTGAGATCATTGATTAATAGAATCTATATAATAAGTATAATAGGTGGGTTAGTTTAATGGTAAAACTATGGTCTCCAAAACCGTCATTGGTAGTTCGAATCTATCACCCAGTGTTTAGTAGCTCAACTGGTAGAGCATTTGGCTGTTAACCAAAAGGTTATTGGTTCAAGCCCAATCTAATTCGTTTTGAAAGGGTGGCTGAGTGGTTTAAGGCAACGGTTTTGAAAATCGTCGTGTAATACACCGTGGGTTCGAATCCTACCCCTTTCTAGTTTTATAACCTGAAATGTGGTGTCAAAGGTAACACGTCGGTTTGTCGAGCCGTAAGATGTCGGTTCGAATCCGGCCATTTCCGTAATTATTATATTATTTTTAATATTAAAGTTTATATAAATAGTTCATTCATAAATAAAATTTAATGTGCATAATATTTATATTGACGTATTTTTTATAAGATTTAAATTATAGTTTACTTGAAAACCTATTGTTTCAATGCATCCAAAATTAAAAACAAATAAAGGTGTCGTTAAGGCTACACCTTTATTAAATTTTGGATACATTGAAACAGTAGGTTCGGGTATTGCCCAAGCCCGAGGTTTATATAATGTTCAAGCAGGTGAGTTTGTAAGAATTTACCCTTTTAATACGATAGCCTTAGCTTTAAATTTAACTCACGATAAGGTTGGTTTAGTTTTATGTGGTCCTGAGCGTTCTGTCGGTCAAGATGATATTGTTGCTGCAACAGGAACTTTAATTTCATTAAAAGTTAGTGAAAATCTTTTAGGAAAAGTTATTGATCCTTTAGGAGTTAATTTATTAGGTGATGAGCTTTTAGATGGTACTACTATGGCTGTTGAGCAACCAGCACCAGATATCATTTCACGTCAACCTATTTTCGAGCCATTATTAACAGGATTAACTATTGTTGATGGTTTAGTTCCAATAGGACGTGGTCAACGTGAATTAATTATAGGTGATCGTCAAACAGGTAAAACATCTATAACTATAGATACTATTTTAAATCAAACAAACGTTATTTGTGTTTATGTAAGTATTGGGCAAAAACGTTCAGGTGTAGCACAAATTTTTAGAACTTTAACTAAAGCAAATAAAACTAAAAATTTAGTTATTGTTTGTGCAACCGCATCGGATCCAGCACCATTACAATATATTGCACCTTATTCAGGGTGTACTGTAGCTGAATATTTCCGTGATAATTTTGGAGACGCTACTTTAGTAATTTATGATGATTTAAGTAAGCAAGCAACAGCATATAGACAAGTTGCTCTTTTATTAAGACGACCGCCTGGACGTGAAGCTTTTCCTGGTGATGTTTTTTATCTTCATTCTCGTTTATTAGAACGTGCTGCAAAACTATCTAGTAAATTAGGTGGTGGTTCTTTAACTGCATTACCTATTGTTGAGACACAAGCAGGGGATGTTTCTGCATATATTCCAACAAATGTTATTTCAATTACTGATGGACAAATTTTTTTAGATGCAGAGTTATTTACACAAGGTGTACGTCCAGCTGTACATGTTGGTTTATCTGTTAGTCGTGTTGGATCTGCAGCTCAGTATCCATCTATGAAAGCTCTTGCAGGTAAATTAAAATTAGAGTTAGCACAATACAGAGAAATGGTTGCTTTTGTAAAGTTTGGTTCAGATATTGATCCAGCAACAGCACAACTTTTACATAGAGTTCGCGTTTAGTTGAAATTTTAAAACAACGTAATAATAATCCAAATTTAGTTGAATTACAAATTTTATTACTTGCTTTTGGTAATTTAGGTTTTTTAGATCATGTTTCTTTAAAAAATATAAAATTATTAGTTTCTTTTGCTTCACGCGTAGTTAATAACCTTTTTAATGTTCCTATTTTAAATATTTTAACTCCTTTTTTTAGATATTTAAATGCAGCACAGTTAAATGCTGTTGTTTTAAATTTAGCAAAATATGTTTTTACAAAAACTTACAAAATTAATAAATAAAAATACTTAGATGGTCCCTATTCTTTTTTTTCAAGTTGTTTCGTTAAGTTTATTTACCTATGGATTTTTAGGTACATTTATTATAAAACGTAATTTAATTATGATTATTGTTTGTATAGAACTTATACTAGTTTCTGTACAATTAAATTTAGTTTTAACTTCATTTAATTTTGATGATATCACAGGACAAATTTTTATTTTATTTATTTTAGTCGTTGCAGCAGCAGAAGTTGCTATTGGTTTAGCTTTTTAATAATATATTATCGGTTAAGAGGAACTATAGATTCTAAATATATTTATTTAACAAAAGGGTAAAAAACCTATGAAAAAAATAACTAATAATAAAGAATTTTTTAGATTTTCTTTAAATAATAAATTTACTAGTAAGCTTGTTTTAGTTTATGGAATTTGTTTAGGTGGACATATGCAATTATTAAAATTAACAACATCTTCAGTTGTTTTTGGATTACGTACTAAAAATTTAATTATTAATTCAAATGTTACTTTAATTGAGTTAGCTCAGATTTGTTCAATTATTGAAGGGTTAGGAGGTCAAAGAGCTGTTTTATACTTTATAAATTCAATTTTAAGTTTTAGACTTTCTTTTAAATTTTCGTATTCACAATATAATAGACATCTCTCTTTCCTATAAAAGCTTTAGTTTTTAATATTTTACGAAAATTTAGATTTTTAATGTTATCTAAGAGAGCTACAAAAAAAGTTAAAAAATCCCTCATAAAAAACGACGCTTTTTACTTAAAAATGGAAAATATCTTTTACGTAAGGTTTTTGTAGCTTCTCGCTGGCGTTATGGGTTTGTCTCTAATGCAAGAACCTTTTCATGTTTGCAGATAATGTTGTACATGAAAGAATTAAAGTAGGTAAAATTTTAAATAAATATCAAGAAAAGCTTAAAACTTTCGTGGATTTTTATCCATTTCTTCCTCATTATGGATTTATTGGAGATCATCGTCAAAATTACTGGATAGTCAATGAATTTAAAATGGCTCGTGTTCCTAATGTTTCTGTTATTGATCCTTTAACTACAAAAGCTTTATTTAGTATGTATGGTATCGCAGGTAATGCATGTTCTATTGATGCAACGCTCTTTTCTTAATCTTATCTATTTCAATGTATTTAACAGGATTTTATCATCAAATTTTAAAATTTTGTTTAAATTGGTCACTTATTAATTTTGAATTTATGAAAATTAAAAAAGATTATATGTTTAAAGTTTTTACTCAAATGGGGTTATTATTTTAAAATAAATATTAGTTATTTTTGTTAAATTAAATTTATGTCTACATTCCTAAAATACATAAACAGTTTTAGAACACAGAAGCCATGGTTAGTTTTTTGTGTAGTAATCAGTTTTTGTTTATTCATTAGTTATGTTATTTATCAATACTTAATAACGCCAGTACAAGTACTAGAATCTATGAACATTAATAGTGAGATCCTAGTCCAAACGGATTATCAAATTAATTCTGTCTTAGAACAGTTTGGTATAACAAAAATGGTATTTAGTGTAAATTTATCTAATGTTTATGTGTGGACCTTCTTTCAAACATATCTAATATCAGTTATAAGCGGTTTATGGTATGATTTACATATCAAAACATATAGAATTTTTCGTAAAATATTACAATTAATTCTAAGTTTTGGTCAACCAACATTTGCTTCTACAAAAAATTATATGTTTGGTAGAATCGTCAAAGTCCTTTTTAATTTTTATATGCGTTTCTTAATTAAAAAAAAAATTTTAGCTTTTTGGAGATGTAATGCACAAGTATTTAAAATAAAAAGTAGTGTTATGTTTCAACAGATGGTTAAAAGTAATTTTGGTCTTTTTTATCCATATAAAAATCGTTTATTAAATTATACTCCTTTTTTAAAGGTTATTTTTTATACAATACTATGTCATAACTTTAATGGCTTAGTTTTTTCTGGTACACGAATACTGCGTTTTTATTTCAAAATCTTGTTATATCAGTTAGTTGTGTTGTGGGATTGACTTTACTAGTATTTTTGTACGTTCTTATGATTTTTATAAAATGTTTGTTCCATCGAATGTTCCTACATTATTGATACCTTTTTATTTATAATAGAGATTATTTCTCATATTGCTAAAATATTTAGTTTAGCAATACGATTATTCGCAAACATGATGTCAGGTCATATCTTATTACATATTTTAACGGGATTTCTTATAAAATTAGGTAAATTAAATTTAATGTTTATTGTATTTCCTTTAGCATTAATAATGTGTATCGTTTTATTAGAATATGGTATTGCTTTTTTACAAGCGTATGTTTTTATTGTTTTATCAGCAATTTATTTTGATGAACACTTGGTTTTGCTCAGGCTGAAAAAATGTTAGTATTAAAAATGTATTCTATAGTTGGTCAATTAAGAAAAGCTGTAAGAGATGCTTTTCCTTTATGGGATTTGATGGACCATCCTTTCGAAGATAAAATTGATTTTATGGCTTATTTAAATATTAGAGGTAAATTAACAATATTTAAACAAACTTATTTTTATAAATTAACTGATATAACTGTAGTCCCACTTACTCAATATAAAATAGCAACTACAATTTAATGATAAAGTTATTAGATCTTTTAAATTGTAATTTTTTTTTTTTTCTATTTTTATTTGTTTTAGGCTTTTTTTTTTTAATTACTGCCTTACTAATGGTTTTAACTGAAAGTTCAGTACATTCTATTTTATATTTAATGTTTTTATTTTTATATTTAACGGAATTAACTATTTTATTAAAAATGGAATTTTTAGCGTTAATTTTTTTAATTGTTTATATAGGTGCAGTGTGTGTTTTAATGTTGTTTCATATAAAATTAATTAAAACGTTTGTTCATAGGTTTGATAATGTACATAGTAAAGAATTGTTCTTACCCTTATTACAGTAACTATTTTTATACCTATTATTCAAATATTTACTTTAGCTTTTGAAACTAAAGAAAATGAATTTGAAAAAAGTATTTTAATGTCAAAATCATGGACTTTTGATTCCGTAGATCAAATTTATAATTATACCAGTTGGATTGATATTTATGAAACATTTACAGATACTCAACTTTTAGGTTTTTTACTTTATAATGTTTATTTTTTATATTTAATTTTAGGATCATTTATTTTACTTGTTGCTATGATTGGTTCTATTTTTTTAACGTTAACTAAAAAAAAAGAAAAAAAATTCCAATCAATAGAGAAACAAGTTTTCGTAGAAATTTCAAAATCATTATTTACTAAATAAAGATTATGTTTTCTTTTTTAATATATTTAAAAAATTATTTTTATAACCCTTGGGGCCAAGTTGGCTTTAAAGACCCGGCTACATCGTTGATGGAAAATATTATTGACTTACATCATTTCATTTTTTTTTTCATTTTAATTATTTCAGGACTCGTTTTATGGCTATTAATACAAATTATTGATAATTTTATATATCTGTATAATATAAGACCGCAAGTTATTAATAAAAAATCTAAAAAATATAATACTTTAGATAATTTTATTCTTTTTGCGTTTGTTTTATTAGCGTCTAAGACGCTCAATTCAAAGAAAACAAATATTTAGAAGCTTGTTGGACACTTTTTCCTGCTGTTATTTTAATTATAATTTCATTACCGTCTTTTTACATGTTATATCTTGCTGAAGAAAATATTGAAACACTTTTGACTGTAAAAGCTATTGGTTTTCAATGGTATTGGACATATGATTATACTGATTTATTTCCGTTTTGGTATAATTTAAAAACCGATAATTTAGATATTGATGATTTTGTTATTTTAAGTTATATTGAACCTACAGAATATTTAGATTTTGATAAAGGACAATTTAGATTATTAGAAACGGATGATATTCTTGTTTTACCTACAAATTTACATTTAAGGTTAATTATTACAAGCATGATACATTACATAGTTTTGGATTACCTTCTCTTGGTTTAAAAATTGATGCAGTTCCTGGTCGTTTGAATAAAATTGATATTTTTATTTACCGAATGGGTGTCTTTACGGACAGTGTAGTGAAATTTGTGGTGTAGGACATGGTTTTATGCCAATCTGTTTATATGCAGTATCTTACCTTAACTTTCTTATAGGGGAGTTAGGAGAAATGACTTATATATCTAATTAATTAATATGTCTCTTTTCATAGAAATTCTTATTTACATTGGTGCAACCTTTCCTTTTTTTTTTTTTTTTTTTTTAGATTTTTTTGCAGACGCCGTATGTCATTCTGAACTTTTAGAGACTAATAATGGTACTTTATGTTTGTCATCACCTTTTATTTATGAATTAACTCATATTAGCAGATGTAATCTGCTTATGAAATATAAAAGAATAGAGATTGAGGGTGAGAAATCTATAACGCAACCTGAGACTAGTTCAAAAATTAATGTATTATCACCAGACTTAGGTGTTTATTATCCATCAAAAGCTTCACTTCTATCTGTTATATTAAGGTTTATGGGTGTACTTAATATTTTATTATTTATTTCATGTGGATTATTTAATATGTTTGAGGAATTACATTTCATCTTAGAAGGGTGTCTTTTATTTAATATATGCGTCTTTGGTATGCATGTAGACGCAAGTTTTTCTCATGCTATTTTTAATGAAAATTTATATAAAAGGTTTTTAAATTTAAGATTAGTAATTATTGTAAGGAAGTTTTCAAGAGAAAGTTTTGGTAATTCTAATAAAATTAAAATTTTAAGAGAAAGTTTTGATAATTCTAATTTTATTAAAATTTTAAGAGAAAGTTTTGATAAAATTATTAAAATTAAGGGAAAGTTTCACTTAATTTTAATAAAATTAAGAGAAAGTTTTGGTAATTTAAATAAAATTAAGAGAAAGTTTTGGTAATTTAAATAAAATTAAGTGAAAGTTTTGGTAATTTAAATAAAATTAAGTGAAAGTTTTGGTAATTTAAATAAAATTAAATTAAAGTGATAGTAAATTTTTGAAAGGGTGGCTGAGTGGTTTAAGGCGGTGGCCTGTAAAGTCATTGTGGTGACACATCGTGGGTTCGAATCCTACCCCTGACAAATATCGTAGCTTAATTGGTAAAGCTTCAACCTTCTAAGTTGCAAAATATTGGTTCGAGTCCAATCGATAAGATATTTTTTTTTTTGATAATATTTTAGTTTAAATATGAATCCTGAATATATTGTAATTTCAAGTATAATTTTAGTCGTTTTACTTTTATCGGCAATTTTATTAGGTTTAAGTTATTTTTTAAATAACCAAGATAATAATTTTCAGAAATTATCTACATATGAATGTGGTTTTTTACCTTTTGATGATTCAAGAGGTGCTTTTAATATTGAATTTTATTTAGTAGGTATTTTGTTTGTTATTTTTGATTTAGAGATCATTTTTTTATTTCCATTATGTTTATGTTTAAATTTAATTGGTTTTGCTGGTATAATGTGCGCTATTGGTTTTTTACTTATTTTAACTATAGATTTGTCTATGAATGGTTAAAAGGAGGGTTAGATTGGTAAAGCATGAAAAGTAAATTAACTTCAAAGTTTAATTATGTTTTTGTTTTTACAGTGGTACGTACATTTTTATTTAGTCTTGAAAAATTAGTTATACAACGTTATATTTCTAATCAATTTAATTTAGTTGATTACTTTTTAGAAATAACTCCTGTAAATTTATTAACTACTTTTAAATTACTTAAAAGTAGTTTATTATTATCATATGAGCTGTTAACTAACTTAACATGTATTGATAATCTAAATCTTAAAACGTATAAACCACAAAAAAGGTTTACTTTGGTTTATGTCTTTAGTAAAATTAATAGTGCATCGAGAATAACTATTTTAATTAATTTTAAAGAAACAATGCTTATACCATCAATAGCTTCTCTTTATAAAGATGCAACTTGGTTAGAACGTGAGGTTTTTGATTTATTTGGTATATTTTTTATAAATCATAAAGATTTAAGGAGAATATTAACAGATTATGGTTTTAAAGGGTTTCCTTTACGTAAAGATTTTCCGTTAACAGGTTATATTGAATTACGTTACAATGAAGATAAAAAATATGTTCGTTACCAACGACTAATTTTAATGCAAGAATATCGGTTTTTTAATTTTTTAAGTCCTTGGAAACAATATAATGTAATATCAAATTAAAATGTGATGTAACTCAGTTGGTAGAGTGTCAAATTGTGGTTTTGAAAGTCGGGGGTTCAAACCCCTCCATCCACCTATGTTAAATTATCTAACCCTCTTAGTTTAGTTGGTTAAAACTTTACTCTTTCACAGTAAGATCATCGGTTCAAATCCGGTAGAGGGTATTTTGAAGAATGGCTGAGTGGTTAAGGCAGCGGATTGCTAATCCGTCTCGTGATTACGAGCGTGGGTTCGAATCCCACTTCTCTCTTTAAATTATTTATTAACTATGAAAAATTTTAAAAAAATTAAAAATTTTTTACTAAATTTTGGGCCTCAACATCCTGCAGCTCATGGGGTGTTACGATTAATTTTAGAGCTTGATGGTGAAGTTTTAAAACGTGCTGATCCACATATAGGCCTTTTACATAGAGGAACAGAAAAATTATTAGAATATAAAACTTTTTTACAAGGACTTCCTTACTTTGACAGGTTAGATTATGTTTCGATGATGGTACAAGAATTAGGTTATTCTACTATTATTGAGTTACTAACTGGTATTAAAATTCCGGAAAGGGCTATTGTTATAAGAATTATTTTTTTAGAAATAACACGTATTTTAAATCATTTATTAGCTATAACAACGCATGCTTTAGATGTAGGTGCTATGACACCTTTTTTATGGGCTTTCGAAGAACGTGAAAAATTAATGGAAATCTATGAGCGAGTTTCTGGAGCACGTTTACATGCTAATTATATACGTCCAGGAGGAGTTGCATGGGACTTAAATAATGATATTTTAGATGATATTTTTTTATTTATAAAATCGTTTTCATCTCATTTAGAAGAGGTAACAACAATGTTGCCTTATAATCGTATTTGGAGACAAAGTTAGTCGATGTAGGAGTGGTCTCTGCTTTTACAGCATTAAATTGGGGTTTTTCAGGTGTAATGTTACGAGCTTCTGGTATTAACTGGGATTTACGTAAATTAAATATGTTTAATAATTATTATAAAAATTTTGAATTTAGTGTCCCTTTAGGAACTAAAGGAGATTGTTATGAACGTTTTTTGATTCGGTTAGAGGAGATGCGAGAAAGTTTAAATATCTTAAAACAAGCTATTAATTGTTTACCTACTGGGCCTATTTTAGGTGAAAATTTAAAAATGATACCACCTTCGCGATATCAAATGAAGAACTCCATGGAAGGAGTTATTCATCATTTCAAATTATTTACAGAAGGTTTTGCCATTTTAGAAAATAAAGCATATTTCAGTCTAGAGGCTCCTAAGGGAGAATTCGTTTATTTTTAGTAACGTCAGATAATACGCGACCTTATAGGTGTCATATACGAGCTCCAGGTTTTTTTCATTTACAAAGTCTAAACGAGATGTCAAAAAACCTAATGATCGCAGATTTGGTAACTATAATAGGTACTCAAGATATTGTTTTTGGCGAAGTAGATAGGTAAAATAAAGAATAATTTGAAATTATCCAACCTTTCTATTAAAAATCAAAGTATGCTTGTGCAAATAGGTTACCATATGGGTATGATTTACTCGGCACCCTCCGGTTTATCATACTTGTGGAATTTTGGGTCACTTGCGTTACTAAGTTTAGTCGTTCAATTGTTTACGGGTATTTTTTTAGCCATGTTTTATACAGGTCATGTTGATTTAGCTTTTGATTCTGTAGAGCATATTATGAGAGATATTAGATTAGGATGGTTTGTACGTTATGTTCATGCAAATGGTGCTTCTTTATTTTTTGCTGTAGTTTATTGTCATATTTTTCGTGGTCTATATTATGGTTCATATTATTTGCCACGTAATAAATTATGGATTTCAGGTGTTTTAATTTTATTTATTATGATTGGAACAGCATTTATGGATATGTATTACCATGGGGTCAAATGAGTTTTTGGGCAGCTACAGTTATTACTAATTTAGCATCAGCTATACCAATTTATGGTAAATCTTTAGTTGTATGGTTCTGGGTGCTTTTAGTGTAGATGTGCCAACTTTAAACAGGTTTTTTGCTTTACATTATTTGTTTCCTTTTATATTAACTGGGTTAATAGCATTACACCTTTCTTTTTACATGAAGCTAGATCAGGTGATCCTTTAGGACTTTCATTTAGTATTATTATTGATGGTATTCCTTTTGGTTTTTATTATATTATTAAAGATTTATATGGTTTATTTATTATTTTGCAATATTATTTATTTTAGTTTTTTATTTTCCAAATCTTTTAGGACATTCTGATAACTATATTTTAGCAAACCCAACAGTAACACCAGCTCATATCGTTCCAGAATGGTATTTTTTACCTTTTTATGCAGTATTAAGATCTATTACAGATAAACTACAAGGAGTTATTCTAATGTTATTGGCTATTCTTATTTTAATTTTAATTCCGTTAGTTTTAAATCAATTAATTGAAACTAATTTTATGCCAACTTCAGGTGCTTTTCGTCCATGTTATGAATTATTAATACAAATTTTTTTTGTAAGTTGTATTATTTTAGGTTGGATTGGAGGTAATCCAGCGATTTCCCCTTATATTGAAATAGCTTTGATAGTATGTTAGTTTACTTTTTTTGTTTAAGCTATGGAATTTATTTTGCAACTATTTATCAATTTTTATTCAGCCCTTTATTTCTTAAAACTTATAACAAATTTGATGAACGAACATATTATAAAGGACGTAGACCTTGGGATCTTTATTCCATTTATTTCCGAGTGGAAGCAACTGCACGTTATTTTGCGGGAGTACCATTAGCCGATTGTTAATATGCATTTGATTCAAAAATTTTGGGAAGATAAAACTAATCCTCTCTCAAAATATAAAATTTTACATTTAGGGAAAAAAAAATCTGAAATAGAAACATATAAGGTTTATCGAAATAATCTTACAGGGTTATATTTAGGACAATTTTTAATTCAACGAAAACGTAAAAAATATGAATATTTAAAAAAACATCAAGACGAGACTATTGATATATTCAAATATAAATATCCTTTAGGTGCTTTTGCAGGTTCTCAAAAATTTATTTTTAGAGTTACGTTTAAAGAGTATAAAGTAGGTTTAAAACCGGCTAAATTTAGTTTATTACTAAATCAATTTAAGTTAAATTTAGATCAGTTTATTAGTTTAGTTAATGAAATTTTAATTAATAACTTTCCATTAGAATTTTATGAAAATTTTTTTGGCTCATTATTAAATGATGTTGATTTTAAAATTCATTTTTTAGTTGTGTTAAGGACACGAGGTAAAAATACAAATTCTACAAAATTTTATATTATACCTAAAGGTTTATTTATAACACATTTACGTGAAAA
>Ga0209503_10001359_pt1 | contig 12649 bp, 13 predicted proteins | sample SouAtlMetagenome_2_FD_187448 | JGI IMG/M metagenome (GOLD analysis project Ga0209503, IMG submission 187448) | Marine eukaryotic phytoplankton communities from Atlantic Ocean - South Atlantic ANT15 Metagenome (SPAdes) (version 2) | ecosystem: Environmental > Aquatic > Marine > Oceanic | place... | reverse complement strand
AAAAAATTGATTATAACTATAGTTAATTAATAAAACTATTCAATAAAATATGGCCTTAAAAAGAATATCTAAAGAATTGGAAAATTTATCTAAAGATCCTCCTTCTAATTGTAGTGCTGGTCCAACTGGAGAAGATTTATTCCATTGGGGAGCTACAATTATGGGACCTAATGATAGCCCTTACTCTGGGGGTGTATTTTTCCTAGATATTAATTTCCCATCTAACTATCCTTTCAAACCTCCAAAAATTACTTTTACCACTAGAATATATCATCCAAACATTAATAGTAGTGGTGGAATTTGTTTGGATGTATTGAAGGGTAATTGGAGCCCTGCTCTAACAGTTTCTAAAATTCTATTATCTATTTGTTCACTTTTAACAGATCCAAACCCGGATGATCCTTTAGTTCCGGATATTGCTAAGTTATATAAAAACGATATTGAAAAATACAAAGCTACTGCAACAGCATGGACACGAAAATATGCTCAATCTAATTAAAAAACATTTAAAAAACATTTACTAATTATATTTTTTTTTAATCGTATTCTTGGTAATCTTCAGAAAAACATTTAAAACATCCCTTGGCACATATTGCAATGGTAATTAAACCTAATAACCATTCAAAAAGGTAATAATTTAGATGTTTCGAAAATGTTTTTTCAATACATATCGAAAAAGAGGATCCACCAGATAGACATATTATCATTAATACAAATTTCCAAATGAATGTTCCAATAATCCAAAAAACTGATAAAATTGCTAAAAAATGAATACAGCATTTTGAAATAACTATGAATCTTGTAATAATCCAAATTTTAAAATATTGATACCAGTAAATAAAAGAATTGGTATTTATTTCTTCATTTAAATTAGTTTCTCTTATTTTTTTTTTAATTTTTTTTTTAATTGGTTTTCTACAAATTGGACAAGTATTGCTCTCTTTTTTCCATTTCAATATACAATTTTTACAGAAACTATGTCCACATTTTAGTTTTTTTTCATCTTCAATATTATCTAAACAAATAGTACATAAATTTATTTTATTTTCTTTAATTTCGATAATACATGATTTATTTTCCATACTTCATAAGTTTAATATGTATAATTACATATATAATCAATTGTTGTATTTAAATTGTTTATTGAAGGTTTAATTAAGGAATATTAATTTAATTATTTTTTTAATATTTGTTTAAAATTTCGGTGTAAGAAATAATTTCTTTTATTTATAACAGTAAACAACAATTTAGTTGTCTACTAATATTATTTTTTTTATTTAATTAAATATTACCGTCGTACAGGTTATGTCAGGTTTTCATAAATCATGTAGCTCAATGGTAGAGCAATACTGGAAGTGGTAGAAGGATGAGGGTTCGAATCCCTCCATGTGTCCTGACCAATGCCGTACGCCGGTAATATTATTTATTTTTAATTTTATTTTTACAGAATATAAGTGCGCCGTTAGCTCAGTTGGTAGAGCACCGTCTTGTGGAGGCGGGGGTCAAGGGTTCAAGTCCCTTATGGCGCACTGATATTCTAATTATTTATTTTTATTTCAAATTTCATTTTTACAGAATATCATTGCGCCCGTAGCTCAGTGGAGAGAGTGTAGCGCTCACAACGCTAAGGTCGTAGGTTCGAATCCTTCTGGGCGCACTGATATTCTAATTATTTATTTTATTTTTAATTTTATTTTTACAGAATATTTGTGGAGCGTTAGTCCAGTCTGGCCTACAACGCCGGCTTCCCCGCCGGAGACACAGGTTCGAATCCTGTACGCTCCACAGATATTCTGTTTATTTATCTATCTAACTTTTTAAGAAATAGCTTAAAAAAAATTGAAATATAATTCTTTTTAAGTTAAACAAAAACCTTACTTCTATTATTAAACTTGACAATGTTTACTTCAAACCGTACAAAAGAAAATCTAGTATTTTCTGTTGGGAGACGAATTTACTATATAACGTTTCAAACTTCAGATGATAATTGTATGATCAAATACGGTGCATGTATTTTTCGTGCCAATAAAAATCACATTAAGCGTGATATATTAAACCATGAAACCAGTCAACATTTTCTAACTTCTGAAAAGCGTTTTAGTAATTTTCCTGTTATTATTGACACGACTGAAAAGATGAAGAATTGTCTCAATAATAATATTACCCGGCGTTCTAGAAAGATAGCAATTGAAAGTAAACTGTTCAAGAAACAATGTATTAAACTTTTAATTAAGCACAGTGTCCGAAGTAGGGATAGTCAACACAAATTTCTTCAAGAAAGAAATCTACATTCACAAATTTGTAGTATTCAAAGGCGTATTAAACGTGCGGAAAGTAATCTAAAACACGATTTAGAATTTTCTAAAAAACTTCGAAAGAAAGCATTTATGCAAGCAGAAAAAAAAGGTTGGAGAGAAGTTTCGTCTTGGTATTGTAGGTGGGGTGATCCGTTAAAGAATATAAATCATTTCTATTTTCGGAGAGGTAACAGACTATATTTTGTGATGTGTCAATATAATTATCAAACAGGACATTTAATTTATGGTGCCAGTATTTTTAAAAGCCAAAAAGAAATGTATCCTTGGGAGTGGTACGATTCTAATGAAATTCAGAATGCACACTTTTCCACTGCTTATAAAAGATATTGCAATTGGCCTGTGTCAGTTTTGCTAGCTGATCTTCCTTTAAGATTCCAAAGTTGCTACAAAACTAGAAGTTATACTAGAAGTTATCATGCTGGTAAAATTAATTTAACCACCGAAAATATGGATGTATTCCGACAAGTATTTTGTTGTTTTGGTGTTAGACGGCGTCATCAAGAACAACAATTTCTTTCTGACAAACAAAAAATTAATAATTGTAAGTCTAAGATGAAGTATTGGAAATCGGAACTAAACTGTATTAAACAGGAAATAGTTGAATACAATTCTCATAAAAAACAACTTAAAAAAAAAAATTATTCATCTTCATTTTCTTTGATTCCTCAAATCTTCATGATTCCAATTTCGTTAATTAAAAACATAACTAATACTATAATTTACAATAAGCCAAAAAAAAAGAGCTCTTATATTAAATAGAGTATATAATAACTTATTAAATCAAAAATATATTTTATATTTTATATTTTTTTTTCCTTCATATATTTAACGATTCGTGTTTGTGTTTGATCATCAAAGAGATATTTAAGCATGTCCATACGTGCACATTGATGGCAGCACAGCTTAAACTTTCCTTGTCCTATAATTTTAAACATGGTTGTGTTTTTACCAGTATTATACATGCAGAGATGACATTTCCAATCATCTTTAACTAGACCTTTTTCATGAGATTGTTTAAAATCTAAAGTATACCATGTCTTGTTAGAAGATACGTATATTTGTGTATTTGACATCTTTAATTGATGTGGTATACTAAAATGTGTTAAAAATAATCAAATTTTTAAGATATGATAGTATTAACTCGTTGAATATTTATTTTTGTGTTACGTCATTAATAGCATAATCAAGTGTCCATGCTCTAGCTTCAGCTTCATATATACCTTTGTCTCTTCTATAAATATCTGCAATAGCGGGTACTAATGGATCATCTGGATTTGGATCAGTTAATAGCGAACAAATAGATATTAATACTTTAGATATAGTCAATGCGGGACTCCAATTTTCTTTTAAAATATCTAAACAGATTGCTCCAGTACTATTAATGTTGGGGTGATATATTTTAGTTTGAAAATTAATCTTAGGTGCTTTAAAAGGATAATGTTCTGGGAAATAAATATCTAGATAAAAAATTCCACCAGAGTAAGGGCTATCATTTGGTCCCATAATAGTAGCAACCCAATGAAAAAGATCATCATCTGTTGGCCCTGCACTACAATTGGATGGGGGGTCTCTTTTAATTTCTTTAAGTTCCATAGCAATTCTTTTTAGTGTTGCCATAATTTATGTATAGTTATGTTTTTTTTTATTTAAATAGATTTCTTTCAATTTTATAATTTAAAATTGAAAGTTATAAAGAATAAAATTTAATTAAAGCGTTATGGATAATGTTGAAGAAGGAATACAATCTAATTTAGGTAATTTAACAATGTATCCTTATTTAGAATATTTATTAGAACCATCTAGAATAAAAAAAAACAGGAAAAATGATGGACATCAGTTATCATTTTGTATTACAAATCCTCATTTAGATATGTATTATAATGATTATCTAGATGAGGATCAGGTTATTAAATTACAAGAAGAAGGTTTAGATGATGAACAGATATGTGAGTTAGAGATTAAAAAGCGGCTTGATTATATTAATTCTCATTATAACGACGATGATTTAAACCGATTATTAGATGAAACCTTATATGAGGAGCAAAATATCAATGTTCCAACCAGCAAATCTTTTATAAATAATATATTTGAAAATAAAAAAATATCAGTTGATAAGAAACTTATTGAAGAATCAGAACCATGTTGTGGTATTTGTCAAACTCCATTTTTGGAAGGAGATGAAGCAATAATGTTACCATGTAAAGATAATAATAATAGAAGTACACCTCATTATTTTCACACAGGAAACAATCCAGAAGAATGTTTAGGAATTAAACCTTGGTTAAAAGACAACAATACTTGTCCAATCTGTCGTTTTTCATTACCCAGCATAAAAGATAATCAAGAGGAAATAAAAATAGAAGAATTTGAAGAAGATACTGAAAATTTCAGCATGGATCATGATGAAGTGGTAGATTGTAGTACAATATTGAGTAATATCTATGTTAATAGTGAATGCAGAGCAGATCCCCCAGAACGTTGTTTGCACCCTAAATGTATTGAGAAAAGAGAAAAATTAAGGATAGATAAAGTAAACAAAGAAATGGTAGACAAAGCAGTTCAGGTTTCTATTGAGGAATCTATTTTTAGTAATAGTAATAATTGTTTATTAGAAGAGCAAAAAAAAATATTGGAAGATATAGATCTAAATGCAAATGAAGATGCTATTTTAGAATCAATAATATTACAATCTTTAGAAAATTACTAATTTTATAACTTATTATATTTTGTATGAAATCCATGCATTAGTAATAATATATAATGCTTGAAAAGTATACTTGGCAAATAAATTTAAATCATTCAGATATATTATATCATTGAAATTAATGAATAGAATTCTCCAGATTATTGAGAAGATTGGTAAAATATTAACAGGTATTAAAATATAAAACTTAAATTGTTGTTGATTAATAAAAAAAAAAGAGATAGAAATAACAAGATTAGCGTTAGATACCCATTTTAATTTTTCTTCTAAATATTTTTTAAATTTTTTTTGAATTTGATAATCAACAAATCTCCATATAAACAATGCTATTATTTTTGTAATAAACTTTCTAGTTAGAATATTTTTAAAATAATTGACTATTGTTCTTTCGTTAACAATGATTTGTTTAATCATTTGCAATATAACTATATATAATTTTTATCTTGAAATTTTAAAATTATATTTACTTTGAATCTTTTTAACAATAGATTGAATACGATTATTTCTCTCAGTGATAATAACTTAAGGTATAAACCGCAAATATTTAAATTTATTTTTTTATTAAATTATTTAAATATTTATTTATTTCATTAAAAATGAACTCCCAAACACAACTTTTTGAATACATCTGGATTGATGGATACGGTAATACTAGAAGTAAAACCAAAGTTATTAATTCAGACACACAACTTCTACTTCCTGACTTACCTATTTGGAATTATGATGGATCTTCTACTGGTCAAGCTCCAGGAAATGATAGTGAAGTGTTAATAAGACCTGTTGCTATGTATAATGATCCTTTTAGAATTAACAGTAGACTTGTATTATGTGAAACTTTATTACCAAATATGGAGGCCCATCCTAGTAATACTCGTGTTAAGGCAACAGAAGTTTTTAATTTGAAGCCTGAATTAGAACCAATGTATGGAATTGAACAAGAATTTTTCCTTTATAAGGGAGATCGACCAGCAGGTTTTCCTGAAGACCCACTTCATTATCCATCACCGCAAAAAGATTATTATTGTGGTGTAGGTGCACAAAACGCTGTTGGTCGTGATTGTATTGAGGAATGTTTTGCAAAATGCTTGCAAGCAGGTTTATCTTTAACTGGATTAAATGCGGAGGTGGCTCCTTCTCAATGGGAATTTCAAGTATGTGCAAAGGGTATTGATGCCAGTGACCAGTTATATATAATGAGATATATAACTAACCGTGTTTGTGAGAAATATGGTTATTGGATGAATATCCATCCTAAGCCAATTACTGGAGATTGGAATGGTTCTGGATGTCATACTAATTTTAGTACCAAACCTATGAGAGAAGAGGGTGGTTATCAAGTAATTTTAGATGCTATTGAAAAGTTATCAAAACATCATCGTTTACATATGGAAAATTATGGACTTGATAATGATAAAAGAATGACAGGAGCACATGAAACTGCTAGTTATGATAAATTTAGTTATGGTGTAGCAAATCGCGGTTGTAGTATTAGAATTCCAAGAAGTACAGAAGCAGATAATAAAGGTTATTTTGAAGATAGACGTCCAGCTTCTAATATGGATCCTTATCTTGTAACGGGATTATTATTTTCAACATGTTGTTGTTAAATATTGATTAATTAATAAAAAATTAATAATAAAAAAAAATATTATAATTATATAATGGTATTACAATTTTCAACTTTTGAAAAGTTAGTATTAGGAATTTCATCAATTACATTAATTAGAATTTATGGTAAATATTTTTGGAAAAATAGAAAGCCAAAAGAAAATGATAAGGTTATTATAAATAAAATAGTTGTTGATTTAGATACTAATAATATTCCAGAAATTGAAAATGATTTTGAATCAGAAATAAAAGAAGCTATAAAGACTGGTATAAAAAATTTAAGAATATATAGATCAGATGAATTAATATCACTAGATAATGATCCAACTCGTTTAAATATTGAATATAAAAACCATTTAAGTTCAGAAGGTGAAAAAAAAATGATAACAAAAATTTTTATGGGTTAATATAACAGTTATATTTTTATTGCAATTAACAATTATAATAAAAATATAAGGGTATAATTCTATATAAGATTAAATACAAATGAATATTATAAAATTAGAAGTAGAAAATGGTGAAATAGATTCATATTTTTTAGATAGTGATATTAAAACTAGGCGTTTAATAATTAATTTAGGTTCAAAGATGTTTAAAGAAGGAAAAGAATCTATACTTGACAACGAAATTAATAGTTTCAAGGAAAAAATAGTGGAGAAAAATATTAAAGAAGCCACAAAAGTTTTGGAACTCGAAAAACAGAACTTACAAAATATGTTATTACAATCAGAAAAAAATATTTCGGTTTGCAAAAGTAGAATTTCTACTTTAGAAGATTTACATGCATCAATTTACAATGATCATAATAAAGATAAAGAAAGATTAATTGAAAAACATTTACAAGAAATAGATAATTTACATAAAGAAAAGGATTTAATTCGGTCTCAACAAATTCAGGGTTTACAAGAGAATGATAATAAATTTTTTTCAGAGATTCTTACTAGAGTAGACGAAACTAACAGTTTAATGAATAGTTTTTGTGGGAGTAATAGTTCTGAGAAAGGAAAACTGGGGGAAGTTAGTTTTCTAAAATTATTAGAAAGAGATTTTATTGATTACCGAACACAAGATATGCACAAGATACCTGACAGTGGTGATTTTATTTGTACCCATCGTGTTTCTAAATTTGAAATTATGTTTGATGTTAAAAATTATACAGATACAGTTAGAGGAAAGGAAATAACCAAATTAAAAAAGGATATTGATAATTTATTAGACAAAGGTCATAAATTATGTGTTAGTGTTTTGGTTTCATTAAATACTGGTATTTCTACAGTAGATAATATATCTATTAAATTATACAGAAATGTAATTATTTTATGCTTGCCCCATTTTTTTAAAAATTCTTATTTAAATTTTTGGTATAGTTTAATTAATAATCTTTGTTTAATATCTAATAATCCAGAAAGTGCAAATAAAGAAGAATCTGCAACTATACTAATGCAAAAATTTTCTTTAGTTCAAAAGGAAATGTCTAGGTTATCTGGTTTATTGAAAGACCAAGATGAAATTAGATTAAAGGCAGAAACAATTGAGAGAAGTGCTAAAAAACATGCCAATGCAATTTGTAAATTAGTTAATAACACTCAAAAACAAATCAAGCATATTATCGATAATATATTAAATTTGGATTATAATATTAATTTAATCACAGATGACATTAGTGAATTATATTGCAAAGATATTAATGAATTGTCTATAACAGAGATAGATAAAGTATTTAAATGGGCAGTTCAGATTTGTATGAATAATCAATCTACAGAAATAACGCAAGATGAATCTTTAGATACAACTGATGATCCAAAAATATTGCCATTAGAAGAAAATACCAAGGATCAAAAACTGGAACCAAAAAATAATAATGAAATAGAAGAAAAGAAAGTGGATAAAAAAGAAATTCCAGAAACAGTTCCTTTACAATTAGACATTAATACTGAATCGAATAATACAAAAAAAAAAGAGAAGAAGAGTAAGAGTATTGAAAAAAAGAGTAAGAGTGCTAAAAAAAAGAGTATAAAAAAAAAGACAGATATAAATAAAAAAATTGATTAGACCTTATTATTTTTATTAGAAAACATTATTAACAATGTCAACAACAACTTCAATTTCTCAAAAACGATTACTTCGTGATTGGAAAGAAATTCAGGATGATCCTGATTTGAAATATTTCGCAGTTCATCCAGTAGGGGATGATTTGTTTGAATGGCATGTTAATTTCAAGCCAACTGAAGGTTTATATTGTGGGATTTTGTTTCATGTGATTGTCAAGTTCAACAGCCATCTTGGTAAGCCTTTGTATCCACATTCTCCACCAGTGATTCAGTTGTGTAGTAAATTGCATCATCCCAATGTGTTTTACAATTGGTATGGACAAGAAGAAGGTGGTTTTCCTTACATTTGTTTGGATTTATTGAAGGATAGAACTAGCTATGCACCGAACTACAGTGGTTGGTCCAGTGCCTATACCTTGGGTAGTATTTTGATGCAACTTTCTTCTTTCTTCTTTGATTCTCATATTGAGCAAGAAGATGGTTACGTCTGTACTATTGCCTTATCAGGAGATCAGCTAGAGGAGTGTCGTCAATCTAGTAGAGCCTTTACTTGCCAAACTTGTGGACATACCCATGACAATCCTTTTCCGATGATAGTTGCTCAGCAGCCAGTCCAAGCATCTACTGAAGAAAAGTTGCAAGATAAGCCATCCAGTGTAAATTTGGCAGACAATGCAGATGTAATGCATACTATTTTGGAATTTGTTCCAGAGAAGAGTATGGAGGTTTGCAAGCAAGTAGAACAGTCTTGGCAAAGTTCTATGGATAAGATTAGTTCCAAAAGGGAAATAGTTTGTTTTCATTCTAAGATTCCTTTGGGTGAAGATGTGATTGGGATCGGTATCAACGTGGATTATTTTGAAAACAGAAGAAACAATCAGAGTCAAAATCAAAATCGCAAAGTGCTAAGAAATGTGTCTTCTGAGTTTGACTACCTTTCTCACAGTGCTTTTCAATCTGGTGTTAGAAGTTCTACCTGGAATAAAAAAATTACCCATTTCATTCCATTGGTAATAGATAGAGAAAACTTTGGCAAGGGATATCCAATTTTGATCAATAGTTTGAAGCATGTTTTGCAGACCAATATTATTGGAAGTGAGGAAATGTTGAGTTTCTTCACCAGTTTTATGAATACCATTGTAGTGGAATTGTTTAAGGTTGGAAACAATGGTCAAATCAATCGTTATGCCAGTGAAAAGGCTTTGATTGGTTACACATGTATTCATCACTTGTTGCTAACACTTTTGTCTAGGTATCCAAAGATGAAAGATATTGCCAATCAAAAAATCAGGGATTTCATGGCAACCGATGACAACCGAACTAAGAAAGCCATTCCAGACTTGGGTAAGTTTTTGGTGTATCTAGTGATTAGTGATTCAGAATTAAACTGGGACCTGATCAAGTACACTTACTTGAAGGAAACGTTTATTCGAAATGTGTTGTGGATGGTTCGCGAAAATCAGCAGTTGGCTAATGAAAACCTTCCGATGGATCAAAGACTTCAAATGACTTTTGCTAGCAAGAGCTTTTCTACATCTCGTTCTTTGATTATGTTTCAATGTTATTTCTTGAATAATGTTGCCAGGCCGGAAGGCAAGACCAATACCCAAATGTTGAGTCACTACAACAACTGTTTTGGTAGACCCAGTCACCAAGATATGGATAAACTGCAAACCAGATGTCGTGAGATTTTGGCAGTCAATGATTGGATGGGATACTTCAAGATGTTGTATGTATCTATTCCACCCAAGGATAAATTTTACAACATTTTGGTAGATAGTGTGAAGCAGAGTAAGCGTTTGAAATACCATGGAAATAAATCTAATGGACATAGGAGACAAAACAATAGAAGGCATAGAAATAACAGAAGATATTAAATGTTTTTGATTAATAAAAAATATATTTTATATTTTTTATTAATATTAAAAAATATAATATTTTTATTTATTTGCGGAAAAATAAGAAGCTGCATCTGCCACGAAGTCAGGCTCTGCCACGAGCAAGTCAGGCATGTCTGGACTGATTCGGTAGCACACGCCCTTGGTGTCATCCCAACTGCACTCTCCGTTGCACCATATGCGACCGTGCCCTTGCGGGCACAAAGCACAGTTCGCTGCCCTATGCCCTCCACAATTCACCTTATCTTCTTTACAAGCTTTAGCTCTCCCACAACCATTTAATAGCAATGATAATGATATTGTTAAAATTCCAGTAAGCATTTTATACCTTAATACAATATTTTTATTTTTTTTCGGAAAAAATAAATCCCTATATGATATAATATATTTTCTTCTAGTTATTTCATCTGTTTTCAAATTAGGGTTATTTGAAAAAAAAATCTGATAGGTGGGAATCGAACCCAACACGCCACTTCCCCCACACTATGTTCCGCATACTTCCAGAAGAGGCGTCCCAATTCCTTTCATAGTTTTCCATAGCATAGCTCGAGTAGCACCAGAGCTTAAATCCGGCGCCTTTACCTTTCGGCCACTATCAGTGTTTACAAAAAAATGGGTGCTACCCATAGCGCTATATAATACATTACTTTACATTCCGTGCTCCCCGCTTAGATAGTAGGATTCGGACCTACGACCGGTAAATACCAACAACATCTTCGTGCTGTTCCCTTAGTCCACTCGGGGCATATCTAATGTTTCCGTGCTCCCCAAATCTATAATACCAAATTTCAATTGCCAACACAATTGCCTGTTATTAATTATTTAGATTTCCGTGCTCCCCATTTAGATTAATATCTAATTAAATTGTCCCTCCATTCGCAATAATCCGTGGTTATTTATACTGGTTACACGATCCAGTCTTCCCAATCCGGGTATCGATCCCGGTTCTCCCCTGTGAAAGAGGGGTATCCTAACCATTTGGACTAATTGGGATGTTCTCAATATGGGGTTTGAACCCATGACCTTCGGCTCATAAGACCGATGCTCTGCCAATCTGAGCTAACTGAGATAATACTCCGTGCTCCCCTCACGCTACTTTGACAATTCACCTAGGTCTGCAGCCATAAATGAATGTCTAAGTAACATTTTCCCGAACTCCCCCGGTAGCGGCAACTGGACTTGAACCAGTGTGGGCCACAACACCCAGAATGGGACACAACCCGAACTTCTGGATATACCTCCACCTTAAACCGTGCTCCCCGAATAAATCGCCCCTAGCCGTCGCGATTACCAGTCGTAGTCACCGGAGCCTTCCCAGGCGCAACCCTGCGAACACTTAACTACGTCCTATTATAAGCCCCACTCATATCGACACTACGCTCATAATCGTCTAAGCCTCCAATATTTACTTAGTCCGGGATTTTGAATATTTTGCCATTAATTCATTCATTCATTCATCATCAGCTATAGCGCTTGATGGGCATTTTTGATTAGTATTGCCAAACTTATTCCCAATCCGGGTATCGATCCCGGTTCTCCCCGGTGAAAGCGGGGTATCCTAACCATTTGGACTAATTGGGATGGTTCCGTGCTCCCCTTCCGATATACAGGAATTGAACCTGTGACATTACACTCTACACATACTTTAAACTATGACAGGGCGTCCCCATTACATAGTTCTCCCATATATGTTGCCTTTTAAGCAGAATGTAAATACCGAGGGTTAAACTCGGCGCGTATGCCGCTCGCCACTATCGGTGTATCAGTGCTCCCCAAATCTATAATACCAATTCAATAATCTACTTCTTCACAATTGCCTATGCTGATTATATAGATTTCCGTGCTCCCCTTGTAATATTCATTACAATCTTCACTTTCCGCAGTCATCCAATGACCTAACACCAACCGCACTCCCACTTATTACAATTTAAGGTGTAATTGTCATTTTTTTTCAAATTTTTTTTAATTTAGTAGGCACACAACACTACAATGTATTGGTATTTTGAATTTTAATTTAATTCAAAAAGATTTGTTAGGTCGTTTATTTTCTTTTTTTTACGAAAAAGAAAA
>Ga0209503_10001358_pt1 | contig 12659 bp, 11 predicted proteins | sample SouAtlMetagenome_2_FD_187448 | JGI IMG/M metagenome (GOLD analysis project Ga0209503, IMG submission 187448) | Marine eukaryotic phytoplankton communities from Atlantic Ocean - South Atlantic ANT15 Metagenome (SPAdes) (version 2) | ecosystem: Environmental > Aquatic > Marine > Oceanic | place... | reverse complement strand
TATTATCAATTGATTTTATTTCAATTGTATCTGTATCAAAAGTATAAGCAGGCATATACACATCATATAAATGTATAGCGTCTTTTAATTGTTCACCAAATGCTGGTTCAATAGCAGCCGCACCTTTGACCACTTTAAATTGTCCTTTTGATGTTAGATAAACTCTCGCCCTATTTGATAGATAGTATTCTAAATCAGCAGTGACATCTGAATTTATTTTAGCAAATTCAATTGAAGAAGATCCATCACCATCAAAACTTCTATCTACACTACCAGAGTTTATTGTAGAAGCGTCATCTACTCTTGGTCTAAAGTCTAAACAATCTCTCAAAGAAAACTGTTCACCAGTCACATCTGAGGTATAACCAGGTATTGAAGCATAATCAAAACCAGAATAACTATCCACACTAAAGAAATTACCAGCGCCGTGTTCAAAGTAATCAAAATTAATTAGTAGTCTTCCTGTTGGATTTACTTTGCCTGGTTTTAACGTTAATCTTGCGATATCATAATAAGTATCTCTTTGTCCAGTATCTAATTCAAATCTATCCGTAATATCTGTATCACTTGTTGTCGCATCCGTGCTAAAGTTAGAGGCCATGAAAATACTATTAAGTTTAAATACATCTGCCTTACCAAGACTGATAAAATCATCCGTTGCAAGCGCCTGTGTATCTACTGTCACAGTTTGATCGGTTGTTGCAGTTTTTGTTTTGTGTGGAGCAACTGAAGTAGATAGTGTGGCGATAACTTTAATTTTATGTGTATTATATCCACTACCTAAATCTATGTTTAGTGTTTTACCTGTTGGCGATCCACCAAGTGTAAAGTCGCCACTAGTTGATAGAGATATGATATCTCCGACAGCACCAGTTCCACCAGAACCAGTTGTCATAATCGAAGCTGTGTAATCGTTTTCTGTAAATGCAGAAAAGACCTCGTTTGTACCAGCAGTCAATTGAGCAGTACCAGAACTTGATAGAGTGGTTACGAACTGTCTTCTAATTTTAAAACTTGTATCACTTAAACCATTATTAGTTTCTGTTAATAATGTTTTTACAACATCATAAGGTAATTTAAATATAGCAGTATTCTTTTCAGCATCTTGAAGTTTTGCTCTTCTTCTACTGTATGTTTTAGATGTTGCAGTAGCAGTACCTAATCCAACTGAACATTCTAATTTTGTATCAGAAGAAATACTGTTTATAATTCTTGTTGTTGTAGTGCCACCATCATCAATAAACTCAACACTATCACCGATTTTAAAATCAGTTAAGAATTTAGTACCAGAACCAATCAATACATCTGATTGATCGGCAGGTGCCTCTAATCCAACACCGAATACAATAGCACTTGGTTCAGTAGCGTCTTCTAAAACTAATGTGTCGCCATTGTTTGCAGAGTTGGCGTCTGTTCCATCTAGTATTACACTACCTTGTGATGCCGTAGCACTAACAGTTGATATTGTTCCTACCAATTGCAATACATCACCGTGAGTAGAGTCTAATGAAACATTGGCAGTATAAGTCGGACTACCTGCCATCGAGATACCTTTAGTCTGACCAAATTCTTTTTGTTCAAATCCTTTACAACCAAAAGCATTATGCTGAATTACACCTGTTCTTGAATTTGTTGGTGCAGTAATTGTTTCACCAGCAACAAACTCGCCTTGAACATCTGTTAAAACAATTGTTGTGTGTGCTGCTGTACCGCCAGATGTGTATGGTGAAAATCCTGTACCGTCAAGAGGTTCAGGTGTTGAATTAGTTGCAGTTGCGGCTGAGTGTACTTCAAATGTTGTTGCAGTTGGATTTTTTACAACCAAAGAGTTACTATTTAAATCTGTCATACCTGCAACAGAATTTATATCAACTTCTTGTCCTTCAGTAAAATTATGACCACCTGAACAAGTTATAACAACAGGATCTGCTTGAGTAGCACCTGTGATAGTTGCTGAAGCGGCAGATGTAATACTTTCAATAATACCAGTTGCACCTGAAGTACCACCAGTAAGTTTATCACCAGTTGTAACACCACCAGACATTCCACCTACAACATTGATGTGAGCAAACATCTCAATGTCAAATAAGAAATGTTTAAATTTTACATCTGTTGTGGCAGCGTTTGATAAGTGAGATGTAGTTCCTGAATCAGGACTTACAGCAGTACCAGAGTTGTATTCGAATGCTCTAGTCTTTGCACGACCAATATCAAATACATGGGCAAGGGAAGTACCGAAAACAGTACCTCTTGTTGAGTGTGGTGTATCTACTAGTCTTAAAGTTTTAAAATTTTCTATCTCACCAGATACAAAGTTAATGTCTGGAGTTCCATGAACATTCTCAACATTGACAAAAGAACCAATATCAAATCTAGTTGTACTACCATTGTCAGTTTCAAAACTTCTTGCCTTATCTACATCAATGTAAGTTGTTCCTATTTTGCCTATCTCATATCCTTTAACATATGCCTTACCTTGTGAAAGACCAAATGCTAGTTTTGCCTCATCAGCAACGTTACCATCATCTGAGGTAGAACCAGCGGCATATATACCACGATTAGTTCCTGATAATAGGTGTTCTCTAATATCTAACTCGAAATCATCTACAACATAATCACCAGATTCGTCATAGGTTCTTCTTGCCAAAGTATCTTCGATAGATGTACGAACATCATCAATAGGTTTGTTTTGTAGTTTACCAGACTTTAATCTAAATGTTTCTATGAAACTAGCGTCGGCAGTTGATTCTAAAGTTAATTTTGCTAATGTTAATGTAATCTTAAATCTATGGGCACCAGTGGCATTTGCGTTTGATGAACCAGTCGCATTATCCAATAAAGATGTGTCATCTGTTGATGTTATAAATTCTTCCGTAACTGTTAGACCCACCCTATAATCTGGAGTGTTTGTGTATTTGTCTAATATTAAAGTTTGTGATTCTACCTCAACAAAAAAACCATTTATATAATATGTACCAGCATCTATGAAAGCGGCAGAACCTGTGTGTGAACTTGATACAACGGCAGTTTCTCCTGTCGAAGCACTTGATGTTATTGTTTCACCATCGGTAAATGTTGCCGAAACGTTATCTGTACCAGAATTTTTATATTTAACAAATAATGTATCAGGATCAGTACCATCTGTCGCAACAACACTTTGAACAGTAGCAGTCACACCAGATGTTCCACCAGTAATTGTTGTTCCTGTGAAATTTGATAGTGATCCAGTAAATGATGTTAATTTTATTGAGAAGTGATTTAGATCAAAAGTCGCCTCGCCAGGAATAACCATTGACCCATGCTTGAACATATGGTCACCAAGTTTTTCAATTTGGTTTTGTAGAATAGTTTGTTGTGTTGTTAATTCTCTTGCCTGAACAGCGAAAGCTGGTCGATACATGACCCTATGAAACTTTTTATCTTCGTTAAAGTCATCAAAATAAGGACTAACATTAAAATCAGTTTTACTTGGCATTATTTTCCTTTATTAAAATTCAATTATCAACTTAATGTTTTCCGTCTGGTCAGAAGCTCTTGTTATAGGACTTCTTTCTTCAACATAAATTATATCTCCTGAGTCAAATGCTAATTCTGGATTTGAATAACCAGAAACAAACACCGTACCATTTGTTGTGGTAGAGTTACTTGTGTTTGGTGTAGCAGAGGCACTTGAACTTTGTCCTGTGATTGCGTTTGCACCACTAAATGCTGTTAAATTACCATTACTATCAGCACCACAATCTGGGAATCTAGTCTGATAGAAATATAAAATTTTATTTGTTGAGTCATACTCTACAACTTTACCTACAGCGCCAGTTGACGCCTGATTGATTTCTTCGTCAGCAGTAAATGTTCCTGATACAGAAGAAAATACAGTAGCAAATAACTGTCTTCTCGTATCGGCACTTGCAACTGTTGTTGTACCAAAGTTAGTAGGATTTCTCACAAGTCCTATTCTTCTAAAGTCATTGACAACACCAATGTCAGAAGTACCTTCAATACCGACTAGTGATTTATTTAACATCACATAAAATCCACCTAATTCTTTTATTGCGTTAGCGCCATGACCACCTTTTGGTGGAATGATTACATTTAAATTTGATCCTGATCCTGCACCACCAGCGTTTGTGGCAGCGATAATATCAGCATCTGTGATATATGCAAAAGTATATCCTGTTCCTGCAGTTGTAACCGTAGCAGCTGTGATCGCACCAGAACTAACTGTGACTGAAGCGATACCACCAGTACCATCACCACGAATAGGTATAGCAGAAATAGTTGAACCTGAAGATGTATTGAAACTTGAACCTCCAGCGATGATTTCAATTGTGTCTAATGCACCATCAACGGCAGCCGCTGATACAGTAGAGTCAGTTGAAACATGAATAAAATCTGTTGACATAAAGTTTAATGTTTCAGCAGAAGTTAAAGAATACATATACTTCCATTTGTAGTTATCAGAAGTTGTGAATATTGAGTTTGATGTAGATGTAGGTTCTACTGTCGAAGCAGTATTACCATCGTTGTCGATAACTTTGTAAACAGCAAATGAGCTATTCATAACCACAAAAGTTGAATCGAATAAATTTGTTGCACCACTATTTGCAGGATTAGAAGAACTTATATTATGTTCGTATTTGTCATAAGTTGTTCCTGTCGTCCAGTTTCTTCTTGGTATACAATGTGATACATCTGAGGAAGCGATAATCTTTGCCCCTAACATATCATCATAGTTATAGAATTCTGAAGCCACATCATCATTTGGTGTAGGTGGGGAAGCGTCTGTTCCCTCGTTGATAGTATTACCTTGAACATCAGCGTCTGAAGCCCAAGAGTGTGATCTACCTATGAATAAGTAATACGTTGTTGCGTCTGTTTCCGAAAAAGACTCAACGAACTGTTCCGCATTGTTTATTCTAAATTTGTTTGTAATTATTGCTGCCATTGTTTTTTCCCATTATCTTTATGTTTCTTTCTATTATTTATAAGACTTTTCTAAGCAGATTTAGTGACTTCTGATGGAAACGCAAAATTAGTCTTATGATTAGGATTTGTCGTTGTGCCAGTAAAATCTGATATTCTTATCGTTGTTCCTTCTACATTACTCTCTTGTAAGAACTCATCAACACCATCGCCTGTATCTGTTCCTGCGGTCTCGTTTATTAGATTTGATCCGTCTTCTTGAAGTATTTTATCTCTACCTGTCTGTGTGCTTGTAAACCTTAAATCAGTCCAAGAGTTTACTCTAGAACTAAATGAGTCTGATTGTGGATGTTGTAATACGCCGTGTTCATTCTCTAGTATTATCTCACCTGCACCTGTGCCACCCTCTAGTGTGATTGCGTTATTGGCAGCAAATGCAGAAAAGGCAAATCTATTTAGAGTAGATAATCTAGGACCTGCATATGCGTATCCATTCTTAACAAGATGTCCTCTAACCGTATATGATGTATTTGTATAGAAGTTTGTTCTACTTCTTTTCTCTGTTTCAATTTTAGTTTCAGGATATAAATTCAATTCTTTTGTCGTGTTAGAACTTGTATCTCTGTAATCATTTTGTGGTTCTACTGCCACACCTGTTCTTGCCACAGCAGAAGATACTAGAGTCTTGCCATCTAACTGAACACTATTACTCATAAACTTCAGACCGACACCTGTTCTTCTACCAAAGATAGTAGAGAACAATGTATTTAATCTCATGTAGATCGGACTATCAGAAGTGCCAGAGAATAATCCAGCAGCCAATGTAGCACCGACTGGTTGTCTAACACCACCTGCTAATCTTGTTTGAATGTTCACCTCTCCAGTGACATAGAAACCAGATGGATGAACTGATCGTTTGATAGCGTCACGCCATTTGTTGATTGATTCTGAAACTTTAACAACATAAGAATAATCTTGATAATATAAACTATCTTGAATCTTTTTAGAACCCTCTGAAATGTGACCATCTTGATTAATAAATTTTCCAGAAGTTGTCACCTGAGAACCTATCGTTGCAGTACCAGTTAGTGGATCACTTTTTGCCACGATGGCAGTTTCACCACTAGAGAATGTAACCGTATCTGTTTCAACTAACTCACTTGTAGTTGCCGTATATTTTAAAAGAGGGGCACTAAAAGATATGACTGTGCCTGTCGCACCAGAAATGTTTGATGTAAATGTTTCGTCAGCAGATATTGTTCCTGAAACTGTTTTAAGAACAGCGTAATGAGGAAATTCTAATGTAGGTGCTGATGTGTAATCAATACCGTGTTCAATAATATTTAATGATGTCGCCCTACCGATATCATCACCATAAGGTATAACTGTTCCATTAACGGCATTTAAAACGGCAAGTGATGATTCATTTAATACTCTTCCACCTGTTTCAAATTCTATTCTACTAAAATCACTTGTCACCGAAGATGTTGCGTTTTCTAATGCTATATGTCTAACACCATCAATTGTTGCCGTAGGTAAAGTTGTATATCCAGAACCACTTGCAATCATTCTTATATCTGTTATATCACCTGTGCCTGTAGCATTCTGTTGAACAAGTTTATCGCCAATAGTTCCTTCTCTAGCAGAAAATTCCTCTTGAACGATATGATCTGTAGCTTCCATTTTATACGGAACATCTAATTCTGATTCTTGATTAAGAATGTAAAATCTTTCAGAAGTTTGATTTCCGCCATCTTCTTCTGATACTAAATGACCAACCTCATTTTCTAATTCTATCTTGACCTCATTATCAATCATAGGAGAAGATTCAGATATTATTTTAGAACCTAAACCACCGTCATGTGCCTCCTCCATTAGTATGTCACCTGATCCACCACCTGTGATAGTGCCACTTTCTAATTCAATATGAACATCTACACTTCCTGATTCTGGAGCGAAACCTCCACCAACAATTGAAACTTTTGCCTGAGCAGTACCTGAACTAAATGTTAGAACATCACCCTCTACATAATTTTCTCCAACGGCATCTACAATAACTTCGGATACACCTGCACCCGATATATCTCGTATCTGAACTCTGGCACCAGCACCTCCACCACCAGATACCGTTGCCTCATCACCTACCGTCAATGTATTACCATTGTTTGTGATTACTGCTGTTGATAAACATTGTGATACGGTCACACCGATAGTGACATCTTCATCATCATTTTTTATTCCTGTCACAGTTGCACCGTTTACGAAAGTTCCTGATATTGTTTCTGTATTAAGAACTATCTCAATTATTTGTGTGCTACCTTCTACAAATTTCAATACGTTTTCTACTATCGCAGTTGCCTTGTTTACTGTTGTTGAAGAAGGATCGTTTGCCTGTGTTATAACTTGACCTGTTAAGAAGATAGGATCATTAACAGATTGTAAAGCCGTTTGTGTACAACGAATAAATGTTTGAACATTCCAAGAACCATCCGATACCCTTAACATATCATCTGTCGGTGTATAAATTTCTGATGGTTCGTTAAATAATATTCTAAAGAAAGCCTTGTGTGCCTTTGCAGTACCTTTTGCTCTGTATAGAGATTTAATATTCTTGATTAATTTTCTTGTGCTTACGGCGTCATCTGTATCTCTAGGAATTGTATTAAGAAATTCCTCTTTCATCTGATTTAAGAAATCACTAATCGTGTGATCTGGATCAGAATAATTTAATAACTGCTGAATGTTCTCTACTGGATTTGCACGATACTTGGCAACCTTAGCGGTCGCACCTGAAGTAGAACCAGTGACAGTTTCTCCTGTTATCCAACCATTGTTTGCTGAGATGAATAATCTATCGTTTGCTATTGTATCCTCTGCTAAGATAGTTGAAACAGCACCAGATGTTGAACCTGTAATTGTTTCTCCTTTTGTAAATGATCCTCCAAAAGTATTTTGTTCATCAACAACTTTACTGCCTGCGTCTAAACCATATCTATTTGTTTGATTAAGTAATACAAAACTATCTGTTGTACCTACTGTTTCTAAAAGTATATTATCTATGCCTGTGAATTGATCTAGATTTAATTCAGCAGATTCCATGAATAGGAAATAAGATGTAAGAAACTCTGTAAATTTAGGATGATCTGTTAATACAAACTCAGGTACTTGTTGCTTGATGAGTGTGGATAGTTTTTTCTTATTTGTTTTTTTCTTGTCCATTACCTAGCCCTAATAACTGCTGGTAGTTGTGTAACCTGTTCCTGCTTGTGAACTACCACTTTCTATCTCATCTACTGATGCTGTGAAAGATGAGTTGGCAGTATCGATAGACAATACTTGATTTCTTACAGGCACGACATCATTTGAATCTGGTTGTACTGTTATTCTTATTCTAGTGCTAGCTGCACCATCAACATTTGAAATACTTGTGATGTTAGCAGATGTTAAGATTATTTCTCCTGTTGTATAATTGATTGTTCCGAAAGTTGAACTTGTATATATTCTAGTAGTACCACTTAAATAATAAACTCTAATATTACCAGCACCGTCATCATCTAGGAAGTGTTCATTTGTTGAACTGTCATCATTGATCTTAAATCCTGTTGAAGAAACAATACCACCCATATCTGAAGCATGACCAGAGTGTGGATTATAAAATGCGTTATTAAATGATAGTGTATATTTTAGTGCTGAATTTAAAGTAGGTGTTATAAATTTATACATTCTAACTTTTGTGATGTTTGATAGTATAGAACTATCAGCGCCATCTATTGTTTTTAATACCTCTGAATATCTAAACATACCTGTGAAATTTTCTAATGTGTCTGTATTGTAATTTGAAATAGCATTTATCACATTTGTTTCAAGTGTTGATACGTCTTTAGTTGTTAAACTAGAATCGTATTTAAAAGTTGTAGTTAGAGTTATGAAAGTTGTTTCAGGATCAATAATCACAGGTGTTACCGAAGCGACAGCAAATGATTTTAAAGACTTAACTAAATTTGCTTTTGTTAATTCTGTTAGATTAGAACCTGATTTTGCTTTAACCGAAATATATACTTTACCATAATCAGGAACGGCAGCGTCTTCACCACCATAGACTTGAACTGATTGGGCATTTGCATATAGACTCTTGACAAGAACTTTATAGTCCTCTGCCGTCACAGCACGATCTTGTGCCGAGTAATCTCTAGGCGCATTGATCTTAATTGATTTAATTGATTCAGGACCACTACCATTAGCGGCATTATTTAAAGTTGTGATAGTAACGTTTGAGAAGTTACCTATCGATCCTGATAAAGTAAATGTAGTGGCACCATTTGGTTCTTCACGATTACAAGTTATATAATCTAGTATTACAATGTTACCATCAGCGACTGCTTTTCCAAGAACGCCATCACCAAAATAAACTTCATATCTTCCATCTTCAACCTCTTGTAAAAAATAAACTTGTGATGTAGAATCTAATCCAGTGATACCACTGGCTAATGTGTAAGTGTTAGTTGTAGAATCTGAAGCAGACTCTTGTATCTTAACAGTAAGGGTTGTCGTATCAACATTATCATTCGGTATAATAAATCTTTGATCTGTATCAGAGGTATTTGCCGTATATTTAAAATTTAAATATGTGCCTTCAAAAATATCTAGACTAGAAAATTTGTAAACACCATCAACAGGCGTGATACTTACATCAGCATTGTTTACGAAAGCATAATTTGTGCCATCAACTGAAGTTGTAAATTGTGTTCCCCTTGACATTGTGATAGATGAACCACTTGCATTATTAACAAGCACATCAATTGTTGCTTTTGATGATGTAACACTTTTAGGAGTGTAACCAACTTGTTTTGCTAATGACACCACACTTGTTCTTTGATCGGCACTATCAAGATACATTTCATTTGCTAACATATTGGCGTTGTAACCAAGATAGTGTGTATTATAGGCAAGAACATCTAATAAGATATTCATACCAGCACCTTCAAAGTCGTAGTCAGTAAACTCATCTTGTTGTGATAGAAAAGTTTTTAGATTATCTTTAATTCCGTCAAAGTCTAATTGTGATATATCTAGTTTAGTTGCCATGTTATCTTAATCTTTCTAAAAATGTTTCTACTTGTATTGGGTCAGGTGTATTAACCACATAAAAGGATACTGAAACGGAATATCCGTTTCTTTCTACATCTGGTCTATTAACAACTTCTACCATTTTACATCTAGGTTCATAATTTCTAATTAGTAATTCTACTTGTTTGCCCATGTAGTGACTTATCTGAGCAGTTATATTTTCAAATAATAAACCTCTTAAATTAGATCCTATCTCAGGATGAAAAGGTTTCTCATAATAATTTAAATTAATTAAATTTCTTACACTTCTTTTTACTGATTCAACATTTTCTATTTTTTGAATGTCTTTAGTAGCACTATTCTGTTGAAAATCTAAATTTAAATCTTTATAGACTTTTTCAGTTTTTTTAGTTTTATTTGTTAGCGAACCAGCGTCATAACTTGCCATTTAATCTCTCCTACTACTATTTATACTACTATCCTGCAAAGACATTACTTGATCCTGCTGCCACAGATGTGCAACCTGATATGCTGTCACCAACTCTACCACATCCTTTACCATTAACTTTTACAGTTGATGATCCTGAAGCGATACCAGCTGCATGAGAGGGGCAAGGTGGTATATTAGGTGGCAGAAGATGAGTAGTATTAACATCACCTTGCCTTGAAACACCTATGCCATTCACAAATACATTACTTGACCCAGCAGCTCTTGTCATACCACTACAATGAGTTACATCAGCATCTCCTATTCTAGTAACCGCTGGCATTATCTTTGCTCCCTTGCAAATACTTCTTTAAACTTCTCAGGAAAAGTGTTAATGTAGTCGTGATCTTCCTGAGTGTGTGGTTCAGGTGGTTCTGTTGGTACAAATTTAATTAAATGGTCAAACTTTTTAGGAATGTCATTTGCATTTGTGTATTCAAATAATTCATCACCTATCTTAACAGTATATTCACCTATCATTTTTTCTTTTTACTTTTCCTTAAATAATATGTTTTGCCTTTTATCTTATAAACTTTTTTAGGTTTAAATTCAGGTTCATATGGTTTACAAACCCAATCAATTATCTTCTTTAAATAATTCATTGGAGTATCCTCCTATATTACTTCTTTTTGTTTTTCTTTTTCCTTAATGGTGGTTTAGTTGCCTTAAATGTATTATGTTTGTTAGGTGTCGTAGTCATTCCTTCAGGTGTGGGAACTTTACCCTCATCAATTAATCTCTGTCTGTTTGCTAAATGTTGCATTTGAACATTATCTTTATCACCACCATTGTAAGCAACAGCGTGTCCCTCTTCCATCAATTTATCGGCAACATTATCGCCGTTTATTGTTTTGAAGTTACCAAGAATACGACCAAACTTACCTTTCATATTCTCTCCACCTTTTGTTACCTGTGATAACAAGATTGCTTCGCCGCCTAATAGTGAATTTAATCTATCTTTTGCTGCTAAACCAAATATTTTTTCGATTTTGTCGGATGTTCTACTTTCAGGAGTGTCAATGCCCATTATTCGGACTCTTTCATCCCTTAGCCAAACGCCAAAACCCAAATCCAAGTCAATATCAACGGTATCACCGTCAACTATTTTTATAATTTTGCATTTATACTCGTACATAGTTTTTTTCCTTTAAAATTAATAATAACTATTTATAATCGCTTGACCAAATCGTCAAAAAATGATATAATAAGAGTTAGAGTAGTGATGGAGACGGAGCTGCTCGGGACGCACGGCGAAATTTCTAGAGTTTCGCCGCTAAATCCTAAATGTTCTAGTTTTGTTCTAAAAAACTGTTGTATTTTTGCAACATTTTGAATTTTTTTGGCATTTTCGGGATTTTTCCCTTGTAATTACTGATTTTTTAGTATAGGATAAGAGTATATTATGAAAAAAACACATAAAAACAATGATTTTATCACCTGCGACAATTTATACACTATACAAATGTCAAAAAATGTGATATTATTATTGTATATTATGAAAAAAACAACAAAGGAGACTACATTATGTCAAAAGTAAAACAATGGGCAGAAAATACTGCCGAAAAATCAGTAGATAAGATTATTTTGAATTACAAAAATAACTTAATCACTAAAGAAACTGCTGTTTCTGAAATTATGAATGTTGATAATTTACAAATGATCGGTATTGATGAAAACAATGTCGAAGAAGTTATCGAAGATACATTTTACGATAAGGTGGCGTCATAATTATGTCAAAAGTAAAACAATGGGCAACTGAATGTGCTGAAAATGCGGTAGGTTGTGTAATAAACGATTATCTTAAAAACAAGATCAATACAGAAGACGCAAAAACTAAAATATTAAAAGTAGAAAATGTTAATCTTGCCGAAGTAAATGAGAATAATGTTGATGATGTTTTATATTATGCAAAAGAAGATTATAATAGTAAAAGAGGAAAAGAATATCACGGAGGTTTAAAACAATAATGAAAAAATTTTTAGAATATTTAACTATTGGTAATACTGTTATCGGTACATTGATGATGGTTGGCGCTGTCGGTGCAATAGAGATTGATAAATGGTTACAAGGTGGTGTGATGGCATTGTTAGGTGCTACTATGTTCATGCTTGCTTTGTATTCACAAGAACTTTACAAGGAGGCAAAATAGTGAAACATGAAGAACTAATCTTAAAAGCTGCTA
>Ga0209503_10001357_pt1 | contig 12660 bp, 9 predicted proteins | sample SouAtlMetagenome_2_FD_187448 | JGI IMG/M metagenome (GOLD analysis project Ga0209503, IMG submission 187448) | Marine eukaryotic phytoplankton communities from Atlantic Ocean - South Atlantic ANT15 Metagenome (SPAdes) (version 2) | ecosystem: Environmental > Aquatic > Marine > Oceanic | place... | reverse complement strand
TGGAGCAACATAATTATTTTCGTTGCTCATGATTAGAGCTAGGAGGTTCTGTTCAACAGCGTTTCAATAGCTGGGAACACGATTGATTGTGCCGTCAAAGGTTCTGCCTCCAAATCAAAAGAGGGAATCTTTCAACAATCGAACACAAAAAATTGATAAATCAAAAATGTGAGACTGACTTGCGCGATTCAGAGACAATCCTTCTCTATGTAATCGGAAGATTGCACGAGGAGTGTCGGCATCGCATTGCCCGAGTTAAAAACTATAGCGGGAATCAATAGAAATAGTTCAGTCACGATCGAGGATCAGAGATCTATCTATGCCAAATTCTAAATGCTGATGCTACTCATCAGGTCAACCTTGATGGCCGGAAATCCTTCATTGGTTTCCATTTGGATTAATTTTTCAACATTATCGACACAAAAAAATTCTACAGGCTAAGAGATTGGAAGATATAACGACAATATCCCGTGTTGTAACTATCATCTAGTGACTCTTATATTACAAACTTGTACTCGTAAGGCATCCAAGCGGTTACCAATCCCCACCGTCCTGTCCTTTGCCACTTTCCTTCGCCGCTCGCTCCTCCATGAGAGCCTCGTGCTTCGTTCGTCGGGCCCGGTTGATCTTGTAGGGAAAGTCAGAACCAGGCATTTCCTGCATTGCAACGTTGCACTGGTGCTCCGTTTCGAATTCGACAAAGGCATAGCTCGAGTGTTTGGGAACAATACACGATACTCCCCGGGCTCCTCCGTACTTGCGGAAGATCCGTTCGAGTTCTGCCCGTCGTATATCGACCTGCTGATCGTTTCGAATCTTTTGGAGGCCACTGATAAAGATTTTCTTGGGATGGACGGAATCATAGGCATTGACACCGGCAATGTTCGAGACGTCTTCGGCCGCCAGAGGTTCCTTGTTGCCCCACCAGGCCTTGTAGACGGTCCAGTTTTCGGGACTACGGTAGTCGTCACAGCTCGGGAACTGTAACACTAGTTTGCAGGGACGAGAAGGCAGTTCGACGCGGTGCTCGAGCCGGGCAACGTGTTTGCCTTCCACAAAAATGTCAAATCCGTCTCCGTTTATTTGGACCATAAGCGTCGAAGATGTTTGACCAAATATAAGGGGCACCTGCGAGAGAGGAAGCTGAACTGCTCGTCCCCATATACCCTTTTGTTTGTCATTGACTACCAGCTGGCCACCCTTTTCGCGCTGACGAGGATTGAAATGAAACAGAATCGAATCAAAGTCGTTGTGATTTGGACCGGCAATGTTAAAACTGAAGCGCCTCGAATCGATTGGGGCGTGAAACTTGAGGGCCAAGGTATTGGGTCCCTCTCCGTTGTTGGCCTTGCTAATGTCAAAGTCCTCGAGCTCGACCATAAAGGCACCATCATTGGGATCTTGTGGTTTATAATCGGGTGGTGACCAAGATGGTTGGCCGGGAGAGGTCGGAAGAAGGACTGTACCCTTCCACGACTTGATGCCCAGTTTTTCGGAAAATTCGTGTGGTGGTGTCTCCTTGGATATTATCTTTGTCAACAGTGACGGACCTTCTCCACCTTGTTTTGGTGATAAATTCGAAGCGTTCGCATCGTCGAGCTTTTTCCTTTTCAACAGGGGCTGCATATCGTCGAAGCCGTCGTCGTCGGCCTTTTGGAGTAACTCCTTTCGCAATTGTTCTTCCTTTTCTTTGGCATTCATTTCCTTTGCCTGGGAAAGTTTTTTCTGTTCAACTTCGTCCCGAAGGGCCTGGAGTTCTTCCTCCGCCGCATCAACATCACTGAGGTCGTCTTCGTCGGAGGAATCCACCATTGCAGTATCGTCGTTGTCGATGCCTTGGGTATCCTTCTTTTTAGGCTTTTTCTTTTTCTTCTTCTTCATGGCAGCATTTAGGGCAATCTTGACCAAATTAGGATCAGCCTCCTTGCCATCATCCTCGTTTGTGTTCTTATTCTGGGCATCGTTGTCGTCATCCTCTTCTTTGGCTTCGGCGGCAGCCGCGTATATGTGATCGCGGGCCTTTTTTTCCTTGAGTCTCAAGACCTCCCGCTCCAATATCTTGACTGTGTCATACATATCTAGAAGCCTCGTTTCCTCGGTTGTGAGCGTAAAGTCATCGGGCATGTCTTTGGGTGGATTCAGATTGAATTTTGTTGCGTGTGCCTCCACCTTGGCCTCTGACGAATTGTCCCTCCACGTCGGGATTTTGCGGGACGCCGTCACTGATGTTTTTTTCTTGGATTTCGACGATTTGAGCTTGATGCTGATCGAAGTCGACATGATGTATGAGAAGGTTAGTTATGGTTTGTATTGAAAAGTTATTGGCAAGAAAGAAATCTTCGAACCTATTGCAAGGGCCAGAGCTAAGGAGGGTAACAAATCCCAACAACGATAGACTGCGTATGAATTTTTGTAGTCCAATCGATCCACTGTTTTGTATGATGAAATCCGATTATTGTTGCGTCAATAAGACAAAAGGCTATGCGATTTCAAGAGTAGAGAGGAATAGGGCATCCATCGAAACCTGTGCTTGGCATTCCCATGGACTTCTTGTGATCTTGCCGAGTTGTTTGGGGATTGCTGCATTTTTGATAAGAGACCGCACGATGGATGACTCATTCGAATAATATTTAAACCTTCATACATTGTGATGAATGAATCAATCAATACTACGAAATCCAAATGCTCGGAAGCTCGGCATTATAGGACAAGCGAATTCCAAAGTATAGATGGTGATGATAATTCGATACTAGTAGTCTCAATAAACAATCTTACAATTTGAAAACGTCAACACAATCACTACTATTTCTACCCAGTCCCCGTCCCCGCCCCCCCTATTTTCATGCGATGACTGATTCCCTCCTTCTTTTTGGCTATCGTTCTTCTCATACAGCTACACTGCTCCGGCACAGAGAGATCCTGGAAATGTTTTCAAGTGGACAGTCCCATCCTTTCTGGTAATCAAAAGTTCACGAGGATCTTTCTCCGAATCGAAATCTTCCATCCTTGTCAAACCCAACTTGTTGCGGAGCAATTCTAATTCTGGCACAATTTCACAAGTAGTATCCGACAAATCAGCATCGGTTTGGTCGATGCTGTTATTGTTGCAAATTGATGCCTCTCGGATCTTCGATGCAAAAGGTTCGTGATATTCTTTCAAGATACAATAGTGATTGCATTCGGCCATGTGACCATTCTTCCAGTGTAGTTTTTGACATTCTTTGCTGCAATAATAGTAGAACTTGCATTTGCCACATTGCGTCAATTTTGTGACATTAGAATCGGTTTTCTTGCAGACCACGCAGACACGTCCGGTCAGATCCTTGAAAGGCTTGCGATCGACGCGAAAGTTTGTCATCCATTTGTTGTTCATTTTCAGCCAATAGCTGCTAAGCAAGGCTTGTACTCGCAACGGTTGGAGTTGCAGTCGCATTGCCACCGAAGCTGGATCTTCCCCTGGAGTCTCGACTCGGTACTTATGGTAAATTGTCATTAGTTCCATCAGCATTGTGATGGAATTCGAATGGCCCCGAATTGCACCTTCTAAAGCCCAAGAATAAGAAAGGTGAATGACTCCGTTGTCGCCCAAGAAGACACGTGCCATTTGATACATACTCGTGACGCAACCATCACAACAGCCAGAGACCAAGGAATTGAGCATCTGATTATAGACATCTCCACGCAATTCGGGTTCCAATCCTTGCAGTGCCTGATGTAATTTCCATGCCATCTTGGAGTATTCGGATTCTATGAAGTCGTGATCGACTTTTGCATTCTTGTCACCAACGCCGTTTGCATACACCGTGGCACTATCCAGAAGGTCGAGTGCCTTGGGATTTTCGCCTACATGTTGCAAGATCCGTTCCGCCTTTTCGTACAAGGGATCCTCGGCCACCGACAATTCCTTTTCATTTCTCTTTTCGGATTCTTTATTCTTTCTCTTTGCGCTCTTGGCATTTCCGTTGCGCTTTTGTTTCCGCCCCATGTTTTGCTCCAGCTTACGGTTCGACCTTAATGTTTCTTTGGGATCATTGCTTCATGAACTTTCGTTCTATGCTGAATCTTCCGGTGGCCTTCGGAAAGGGACATCAACGGTGTACTCCGATCTTTATGGATATCGGAATGGTGCGTTCCTATTGGTGGTTTCCTGACACCAAATAAGAGAAGGACAGACGCGTAAAGATTTGTTAGCGTTAGAGTAAATAACCGCACGGAGACGATGCGATGACGCATCTTTCACAAAATCGGCATGAAGTAGCTGTCATTTTTTTTCTCCTTGAACACTTACGTCGTTCGTCACACTACTGAGTATCTAATCTTTTGTGTTGCCTGCCACCGATAGCCGCACAAATTGCTCAAGACGAAATAAAAAAGATTTTTGCTTATCCAAAATGATGCTTTGTAATCTTCCTTCTACATTGCTGGCACTTGCCGGTTGCTTGCTCCTCTCGATGGTCAACGCCGACCAAGAATGCGTAAAGGGAGTTGCCGTCCCAGAGGGCGGGGATTATTCGGATTGGCCCGATCTTTTTCGTCTGACGACTCCCAACCCTGAGGATCCAACACTTTCCAACATGGACGAGACTGTGGGCCCCGTCGACCCATCGGTCCTAGTTGCCGCGGGTGTTGGCTACCTGTACCTCGATCCAAGTGGATACACTTATCCCAACCGAACCAAGGAAATCCCATGGTCTCCACCGGCCAATGGCACTAACGACCCAAATCTTCAGGAAATTCGCGATGAATACGATTACCAGTATGCCGATATTGTTGTCGTGGGAGCCTACAACGAAAAATTTTATGAAGAACATATTCATGCTGGAGGTGACGAGGTCCGTTATGTCATTGACGGAAGTGGATACTTTGGTGCGTCACAATGAAATTCAATGGTTCCTCGGTGCAGGGGCGTTTGTTGTTGTCATGTAACTGTCCCTATTCTAACTTTTTCTGTTTGATCGATTGATTTTTATGTCACACAAAACCACAGATATTCGTGACGTGAACGACGAATGGGTCCGCATGCATGCGACTGCCGGTGCCTTTATTATCTTCCCATCCGGGATCGAACACCGCTTTGCTGTCGACGAGAACCTCTACATCCAAGCCATGCGATTGTTTCCGGGATCAGGGGATCCTGATTGGTCGTCTGTCCCACGGGCAGAAACCCACGGAAACAACACGGCACGCAACGAATACATTGATACTTATTTGTGCGGAATCGATCCCGACATGGACCACCACAGCGAAGATAGCCACGATGGTGAAGAGGAGGACCACAGCGAGGAAGAAGTGATTGATGTCGATAGCGAAGATGACTATTTTACAGCCAACGAGACCGGCACCGGCGAAATGGTTGATAGCCCTGTTGCCGATACAATGAGTGATGCTGGAGCAGCTAATGAAGCTGATGATAGCAGTGCTAACAGCTTTGGATCGTTCGCGATGGTTGCAATAGCAATGGTTGCTGGTGTGGCAAGCCTTATGTGGTAATTTCGTGCGCAGATATGATTGTGACACTGTTGGTATTGTGCAGATTAGAACCAAGAAATAACTAGTATATGTAAATTTTTTGTTGAAATTTGGTATAATACTTTGAATGATTAGATATTATGCAATCTAAGTCTAAACCAGCTAATGAAAGAATGGAACCAATACGTTCCTAAAGAATTTATGTATGCAATTGCAAGATTGCTCCAAACAGAAAGCCTAAAAAACAGTCACGATAGATGCGAGGGGAAATTATAATGGATCAAGGTCTCCTTGATAGTATAGATAATGTGATGGTGCACTACCAATTGAGCACGAACAAAAACACAGCAGCAAACATGGAAATAAGAAAATCCATTGCCAAATGATGCGCTCCAGAATCACCATTGTCTGCTCCTCCATTGTCTCCCACCGTAAGACAATCACGGCACTGAAATACGTTTGTGGGATCATACTTTGCTTTAATCTCTCGCAATCGACCAAGATTTGAACCCCAATAGAGATCTTGCCAGGACAAATCTTCTGGTTTGCCCAGAGGATCGAGCAAATCCAAATTCCGAGCATCATGGTTAAAAATTGGACCAGATTTAGGCGCAGGAAGGTACTTTGTAAGGACGTCTATAGATTCTTGCATCCCAATCGCCTTAATCCATGAAAGAGGGAACAAACCCTCCAGAGCACTCGATCGCATCACTGGACTCGTTGAGGTTGAGTCTTCTGTTGCGATCGTATTTACAGCACCACCCAGTACATGTCCCGTCACGCCCAACATGAGTGGTTCCGAAAACAATGCTTTGGCTTGATCAATGGTAGCCGTGTTGCCAGGATTGTCAGCAGTCCCATTGCCAAAAATATCTTCGCCGATCATCCAAGAAAGACGAACTTCGTAGTCACCCTGACCGACCTGAACATCAGTATTCCAGCCATTGGCAGATGGGTAACCCAGATCATTGCACACGAAGGCCTCTGGTGATCCTTCTTGTGGCGATGAACAATCCTGCGATGCATAGCTATAATAACCATCGTTATATTCTTGCGCAATGTATATAAAATTTGGACCAGCTCCCGCTGCACCGAGTCCATTCTCAGTAAGAGTAGCATCTTGCATTGCAGTAATATCTAATACCTCGCGAAGAGGGGCCAAGACAGTCGATTCGAACTCTTCCATGCTACCTAGAAAGTACAAGTCGGCACACATATAGCCGCCTGCCCAAGAGCAACCAATGCCATAGTAACCATCGATGTTAGGGTCCATCGTAACGGGATTAAGTACGGTAAGCATCGCATCCCACCATGAATCAAGCTGCTCCATCGACGTTTTTGATGAGTCTGCACTGGGTTTTGTCCAAGCTAGATTCGATTGACGGGTTCCGATGCTGCCCTTGGCCAAATTATCAGGAACCAAATCACCGCTAATAGTGATTCCTTCCGGTAGAGCATCTGTGGTCGATTTGACGACTGCTGCACCCATCCACATGACATTGGCACGAACCAGCGGTTTGACGGGATGCAGCTTGGATATTTGGCTGACAACGACGCCAAAGTTACCACCGCCCCCTCCTCGTAGGGCCCAAAATAAATCGGAGGTTTCTTCGTCGCATTTGTGGACTACTTTGGCAATCCCATCTGGAGCTGTCACTACCTTGTAGGCCACAACATTGTCAATTCCAAGACCCATGCTCCGATCGAAGGGGCCTAAGCCACCACCTGTATCAGATCAAGGGATCAATGATAGAAGATAAAAAACACCTGTTAGTTATTGCGAATCAATGTTTGATAATCAAAATCCAACTCGAGTATAATACGACTACTTACCCATCAACCAGCCTCCAGAGGCACCAACGGTGACAGCTGCACCACTCGACAGCATGTAACTTGTTTCGCCATCTCCAAGATTGCTGTTATAAGCTGCAAGTGATCCAAAGACATCACCAAATGTTTCACCACCACCAATCTCGATCGCTGGGCCGTGCTCATTCCCGCAGGGATCCACGTAGTTTTCGATCACTCCGCCACCAGCAATGGTAGATTCATTAGAAGCATCGACGCCACTGCTGTGCTTTGGGAATTCGCTCATAGATAAGAGAAGGTTATCGTTTAACTGGTTTGCGACACTATACGACGCCCCGGTTACTTTTACGGAAAGAGGGATGCCAACCTTAGCAGCAAATGCGACCGTTTTTTGGACGTGATCTAGCGTTGTGGCAACGACACTGTATAGGGGAAGTTCCTTCGTGAAGAAAGCATTGCTTTCCGAATTATCCGATGAACCGCCGCAGCGGCTGTTGGGAAAGCAGGAACCACAAAACTGGGCTGCTTCGGCACAGTCGGGCGAGGAAATAGACCCGTCTTCAGCACAAAGTCCAGTGGTGTGAGCGAAACACATGGCAGCCTCTGCGCAACCAGCGAGTTCCTGAGAGCATGATGCACTCTCGACAAATAATGAACTGCTGTCACTTCCCAATCCACATCTACTATTGGGGAAGCACGAACCACAAAACTGGGCTGCTTCGGTACAGTCGGGCGAGGAAATTGATCCATCTTCGCCACAAAGCCCAATGGAATGATCGAAGCACGGGGCAGCCTCTGCACAACCAGAAGAAAGCTCCGGGGAGCATGATTCACTACTGATAAAGACACCGCTTTCGTCAGGAGTCTCGTCTGTCGCACTACTGGTACTGCTATCGCCCTCTGTTCCCAACGTTCCGCATCGGCTGTTGGGAAAACATGAGTTGCAAGCTGGAACCGCAGCAGCGCAGCTCGGTTCCGAAATGGTTCCATCCTCGGCACACAATCCAAGTGTGTGATCGTAACATGGGGCAGCATCTGCACAAAGGGCAAATTCTGGGGGACACGAGTCGCTCTCGACGAAGGTGCTGCTGCCGTCCTCCTCTACACCTAGCGTTCCGCATCGGCTGTTGGGAAAACAGGGATTGCAAAATGGAACAGCAGATGCACACTCGTCCGAAATAATGACACCGTCCTCTCCACAAACTCCCACGTCGTGGTCATAGCAAGGACTGGCGTCAGCACATAAGGCAAGAGCGGGAGGGCATTTGTCGTCGCTTGCTACAAACGACCCGCTTTCACCTACCTGAGGGTTGTCATCACCACCTGCAGCAGCAGCAGGAGCAGCAGGAGCATCTTGGTTGTCCCCACAGTCCTCAAAAACACACATACCTGCAAAGGAGCACGTGCCATTGGCGACCGTGGGTACAGCCGCCCCACCATAGGCTTCAATGCTTGCGGCACATTCTTCAAATACCTTCTCCACGGGCCCGATCTTTCGAAGGATACCCGGCCCCAACTGTTCTGAAAATTCAACCCAGGGGATTTCTTCTGCACCGATTGTCTTGGCAACAGCCAGCGAATAGTAAAGCAACCAAAACACACGCATCATGATGTTGTTTGGAATGAATTGCAATAATTGGATTTCGCTTTTTTTGCGATATCCTACAGGGGACTTTTTGCTGCATATTTGGCTTCGATCCCACTAGCAGACGCCACGGATCGAACCGGCGGTTCTCCAGTTGAAAATCTCCGAAAATTTAATAGGAATCCCACTGCAGAAGAACGAGTCAGCTGTCGGCAGCTGGCTAATGATGGGATTTAAAAAATGCTCGACTTGTTTGATTAGTATTTAAAAATCTATGTCTTCGACTTTGATAAAGCGGATTGCACCTTGACACATAGATGCTCTCCCAAGAAGGGGGTATAGTTTACACTAGTGATAAAGAAAGGTGTCATGTTCATCATTTAAAAGCATTAAATATCAATTATACTTTTTACAGAACTCTACCAACTCCCATTTTTGCTGCTTACGGAGTTCCCAAATAAGGAATTTGGGCACAAAGATGAACCAATAGAATTTTGTTTCGGCTGTCCTCGTGCACAGTAAACATTTCCTCTATAATAACCCTACGTGCCAGCGGAGTAGAGTTCCATTATGAGCAAAATTCAACATAAAATTTTACAAATATTTCCTCAACCTAATTCACGTTTGTAAATACAACGACTTGACCCAAATTGGGTAACGAGTTGATAAACTCGACACACAATACCCATTCCCCGTTTCAAACTACCATGTATCAAGCCCTAATTTCTTTCGTTTTTCAAAGTACTTGTTATTCATGCAATAAAGAACCACTTCCGATTCTTCGAAGAAAAAGTCTTCGAGATGCTTTCCCCCTTTGCGTTCTGTGGGACGTCCAGGGAGAACATAGTGCCAGTCTCGGGTTTTCGCCGCCTGATACTTCCAGTCGCACTTGCTTGTGAGCATTTGGATCAAATTGCGAAAGTGGTAAAATTCTTCCTCTTCCGATGATTTAAACCGGGTCTTCTTCGTTGCACTCTTGCTAGCATCTTCAACAAATGGCGATCGACGATTTCTCTTTGGTCGACTCGACGGAGTAGGCGTAACAGTGTTACTACTCCTGCGACTTCGTGTAATAGTGTTGGTACTCTTACGACCTCGTGGAACAGTGCTGCTACTCTTACGACCTCGCTTCGGCTTCCAACCAAAGGCATTTTTAAGATGCCCTAAAAACGTTTGTTTGCTCAAAAAGAACTTGATTCCCCTCCAATGGGGATTCCCTTTGATATCGTCGAACCCAATCCCGGGGCTATAATATTCATTTCTCCCGACATCAACTGTCCATCCATCGAACTCCAATTTGTGACAAACCTCCTCGAAGGTGTCATCGTTACTAATTTCTAGTTTCTGGTGTCGACCGATTGTAGGAGGAGGAGTGTACAAGAAAGTTGCAGGAGTTCCAACTGGAGAGGTTTCATCCGCAGTTTCCATTGTAGCTTCACTTTTATCATCATCATTCTTCGGAGTCATGTGGATGCCAGCCTTTTTCTTTGTACGGCCTCGTGCAATTTTCTTTCTTGGAGGAGGATTCATACTGACTGTTTCTGATGAGGTCGCCTTTCTTTTTGAACGACGAGAAATTGGAGAGAAAGTAGCACCGGAAGCAGTCCCCTTTTCTTTGTCAGAAATTTGTGGAGTCGAGGCCTTCTTCTTCGGACGACCAGGGCTTCTCTTCTTTGAAGAAGGAGGAGTAATCTGCTTCTTCGGACGACCAGGGCCTCTTTTCTTTGGAGAAGGAGAAGTAATCTGAGAAGAAGACTTCTCTTCTTTCTTTGAACTTTCCGAACTAACATCCTTTTTCTTTGGACGGCCGGGTCCTTTTTTCTTCTTGGGAGAAGGTGGAGTGACCTGAGAAGGGGTACTCTTATTTTCAAGTCTCATGGGTGCTTTCTTTGGAGATCTCTTTGGAGAAAGAGGTCTCCCCATTTCTTCTGCCCCTAAATCCACAATCGTTTTTGGACGACGACCACGTGGCGATGCTCTCATCGGAGAATAGACGGGACCATCATCAGGAATCTTTTTCTCTTCTTTAGCGGCTATCTCTTGTTGGTTGGCCTTCTTTTTTGGACGACCACGTCCTCTCTTAACAGGAGTAGAAACCAGTGTATTTTTCTCTTCTTTAGCGGCTATCTCTTGTTGGTCAGCCTTCTTTTTTGGACGACCACGTCCTCTCTTAACAGGAGTAGAAGCCAGTGTATTTTTCTCTTCTTCGGCGGTTATCTCTTGTTGGTCGACCTTCTTTTTTGGACGACCACGTCCTCTCTTAACAGGAGTAGAAACCAGTGTATTTTTCTCTTCTTCGGCGGTTATCTCTTGTTGGTCGACCTTCTTTTTTGGACGACCACGTCCTCTCTTAACAGGAGTAGAAACCAGTGTAGCCTTATTGCTGTCTTCAGCGCTTTCCTTGCCATTTTTGACATCGGCTTCTGCATTCGTTGCTTTAGCAATCGAAGCACCCGATTTGCTTCCTTTCTCAGTGTCTTCATTGCTGTCGCTATCACTATCATTGCTTTCTTCGGAATTGACCTTGGTTCCTTTCTTCCATCTAATAATTTCACCATTAGTTTTCTTTGCTGGGACGTACATATAGGAAGCAGCGAAGTTTGAAATCTTCGAATTTCTCTGTACAGAAGGTGGTATTTGTTGAAGCTTTTCCTCGCCATAAGTCCGGAAGTCCGATTTTAGATCATCATATGCTGCCGTGGGGCGCATTCGTTTGGTTGACGAATAATCAAGAGCTAGCATATATTTCATAAATAGTTCATCATCAACGATGGTGGTCTCCTCATTAGTCTCCTTACTGATAGATTTCACGGTGAAGTTTTCCCATTTCATTTGCGGAATATGAACGTCCTGGGGCAATCGAGTGAAGGTTACAAAGTCGACGGCCTGATAGGCTTCTGTCAAATCTTCGAGCTCAACAATCTCAACGTACTCTGAAAGCGGAAGTCCAAGCAACCTCGCAATCATGTAGGTTTTTTGTTGTAGCATGTTTTTCAGCATCCTTTGCTGCATTATTCCCTTTGTTAAGGATCTCTCTTCCATGGACGCGTTGAACTCGTCCTCGAAAAAATCTATAAATTGGTCATAGTCGTTGAAGATGAGACAAGGCCACCATATAGTAGGGGGTTCTTCGCCGCCATCAGAGCTAGATGCAGCAGATGGATTTCTATCAGTAGATTCAAACAGTGATGACATGTATGACAACCGAAGCTCGACCCAATGCAACTGGTCTTCCCTCGCCATGGGGAGTGTTGCGATTAGTTCCGTACTTGTCTTTTCTTCTTGATTTGACGACATATTTCCCTCTCCTCAGGCACGTATACGAAATATGTTATGGTGATTATTAGATCCTTGACTGCTTCTTGTCCTGTAGTATAATGATCTTCTGTCAGAAGAATGGTTAGGAAATGCAAAACCTATCTCGTAGGATATGGTAACGTTTCATCGAACAAACGGACGTTGGAGACTTCACAACTGTAGAAATGTCCACTCAAATTATTTTGAGTTTCTTCGACGAAACAATCATTGTATTGATGCCCTTCAGGCGCGCCAAAAATTCACAACTGATCTTATGCGCGCCGGCAAGCCTGTTGCACGGATGAAAGTAGTCATCTAAAAAAACATCATCATCTAAATAATTAATCAGACTAATCCAGAAGAAATACTAGTTTCTAGACTCTATATGGACATCTTTCATAGGTTTGAATAGTCTCATCCACTGAAATGCATTAATCCAAAAAGCTAGCGGCGAAGTAAAGGTATGATGGGATTTTGGAGCTTTGATGTTTTTTACAATT
>Ga0209503_10001355_pt1 | contig 12668 bp, 6 predicted proteins | sample SouAtlMetagenome_2_FD_187448 | JGI IMG/M metagenome (GOLD analysis project Ga0209503, IMG submission 187448) | Marine eukaryotic phytoplankton communities from Atlantic Ocean - South Atlantic ANT15 Metagenome (SPAdes) (version 2) | ecosystem: Environmental > Aquatic > Marine > Oceanic | place... | reverse complement strand
GCATAAACAGGTTATCTGTTCATGGAAGCAGAATTGTCACCGGATGCCCCGCCAAACGCATTGTCATCCTCATTGCAGGGGCTCGATCAATTAATCGCGTTGGGCACACCGGTCGAAATGAACTTTGACGGCATCGTGAGTTCGGTTCTGTATGACAACGGCAATATTGGTTTTGCCTCAGGCGTCGAGACTGGGTCATGGCATACGATAGTGGACGCCTCGGAGGTGCCCGGAGCGGTGAGTGTGTCACAAGGAGGTGTATTTGGTGTCGTGCTGGACAATTCCGGTCAGGCCACACGCTATGACATGGACACGACAGCCGTTCAATTTGTCCCCGCTTATCCCGTCACGCCGGACAATGCAGTGCCGGCTCTGGATGGCTTTACGGAGCAGTATCCGCGCCGGGCGTTACTCGGCCCACCAACGGATTGTCAAGGGTGCCCGGATTCAGATGGTGACGGCATATGCGACGTGGTGGATGACCATGAAGGGGAAGAGGACCCTTGTGGGTGCACCTATGCGGAAGCGGAGAACTACAGCGTTGAAGCGAGTTGCGACGATGGAACCTGCGTCTTCTCCGTACCGGAGACCTCCTGTGAGACGGACATCAACGGCAATGGAACGACGGACACACCGGATCTTTTGCTTTTGCTGAGTCAGTTCAGCTTGCCCTGTCAATAAAACCGACTGCATTCGCAATCTGAAGTCGAATTCTCCCTTGAAATCGAGCAGAGAAGGTCCGGAGAAAAATGCCCATGACGGGTTCATCTTGCGGGCATGAAATGGATTTGGACTGCCGCCATGACCTGTATGTCGCTGATCGCGTTCGGACAGGACATCCCACCATTGGAGATCAAAGCCAACGGACAAAGCCGAGAATCCCAAGTTGAAGAATGGCTGGGACAGCTTCACGCGGGGGGGCAACATGCTGGTGCAGTGGTCGTGCTGAAAGACGGGAAGGTCTGGGCACAATGGTTCCATGGGGTGGAGCGCAAAGGTGGAAATCCGGTCAACAGAGAATCCATGTTTCGCTTGGCCAGTGTCTCCAAGCAATTCACTGTTGCAGGGGTTCTGACGGCTGCAGCTGAGGGCAGGCTGGAACTGGATGATGACATCCGCGCCTTTCTGCTCGAGTGCCCATATGAAGGGGTCACGGTGCGCCATTTGATGCAGCACGTGTCAGGCATCCCTGACTTCTACATGGACCTTCCCATACCTGAACGGGGCTTCATGGGCATTGCCGACGTGCCAAAGGCCCTGCCTGATGCGCCAAGCATGAAACGGGAAGCAGGGGAGGCCTTCGCTTACAGCAACACAGGCTATGTGCTGCTGGCGGCCATTCTGGAGCGCGTGTATGACCAATCATTTGAAGCGCTCATGATGGAGCATGTTTTCGCGCCAGCCGGCCTGAACTGCACGCGGGTGTGGAATCTTTTTTCGGAGGAAAAAGACTGGCCGAGAAAGACGTGGAGCATGGCCGATGTCGGTCCGGATTCAGATCAAATCGAGCCCACCGAGCTGGACGGAGTGGCAGGAGATGGGGGTGTCTTTATGTGTGCAGAGGACGTCGCACAATGGAACGCGTGGTGGACATCAAACCAGACCGTTTCCGACGAATTGAGGGTTCAGGCCTTTTTGCCCTGCGTGCTCCTCAGCGGGGAAAGCAGCGACTATGGTTTTGGCTGGACATTGCCCGATGCAGACCACGTGGCCCATTCGGGCGCATGGCTTGGCGCCCGCACATTGTGGTGGCGGTCCTTGAGTGGGCAGAATGCGGTGGTCGTGTTCAATCACACTGGATCGGACCACGCTGTAGCAGTGGGGCAGGAAATCATCAAGGCCATAATGGACAAATAGACAGAAGGTCGGACAGGTTACTCGATACAAAGACCGGTAAAACTGAAGGCCAGATTGTAATCTATTGGGTTACTTGTGGACCAACCATTCATGATGGTCAAGGTCCAAGTTCCAGGCTCAGCAGACCCCAGTGGGTCCAAGTTGAAAAAGTCAGCGGAGTACGTGCCCGACAGCGTGCTGTTCCAGTCTGAGGGCCACAGTTCCGAAGCAAATGGGTTTAGGCCCAAGCTGCTTACGGTCAAATTCCAGCCGGGAATGGACCAGGTTTCCCCGGACGGATCCGTCAACCCAATGGCCATGTCAGCAGGAAAGCTTCCTCCGTTGCTCTCGTTGATAAAGACACTCGTGATGGACAAGCTCGATGGATAGCCAGATGCAACAAAGGTCACTTGCTCAAATCCTGAGCCAGCGAGCTCTGGAATCACAACTGAACCGTCAAAAGTGATTCCTAGGCACGATGAATCTGTTACGCAATTGCCTTCATCGTTCAAGAATTCAGGCAGACAATTCCCATCGCAGTCAAAACCCAAGTCAGGGAAAACGCAGGAGTCCAATTCTGGAATGGTTACCGAAGGGTCAAAATTGCATGCACTTGATGCCAAGCAGCCGGCGCAGGTTTCGTACTCACAAGCATCCCCATCAGGTATTGTGGCCCCTTCGTCATAGTTGCAGGCGTAACTGTCTGTGCATCCAGCGCAGGATGAGATGTCGCAAGACCCATCATCTTGTGTTGCGGATGCATCAAAATTGCATGCAGCTGGATTCGTGCAACCAAAACAGGACAGGCTTTCACAGGTGCCATTGTCTTCGAGTGCTGTTGGGTCGTAGTTACAAGCGCCCGGGTCGGTGCACCCCTCACAAGTGCCATCTGGGCATTGAATGCATCGGACCGAGAAAAACCAGGTTGCTGGGTCGTCAGCGATTCTTTTGACACCTTGGGTCTCGGCTGTAAAAGCGTGGTCAATCAGCAATTCAGGAACGACTTGATGCGTCGTTGTGCTCCAAAACGAACCATTGAGACCAAGGTCTTCAATGTCCTGCTCAGAATACGTGCTGTTTGACCATCCAGCTGGTTTGGCACTAAATCCACTGCTGTTGTTGGCGCCAAGATTCGGAGAGAGCCATAATCCATCGCCAGCATCAATGGTTCCTGTGGTCTTCATTTGGCCTCCAACATTGGCGGATTCTCCAATATTAGTCGACCAGCCCGGTGCTTGATTCAATTCATCCCAGCTGGCGCCGAGAGCATGCTCCAACTCCATGAAGTCCATGTCGGTGGGAACCTTCCATCCTGCGGGACAGAGGTTGCGGTCATCCAAAACCGAAAGTCCGTTGTACAGTCTTCCGTATTCATTAACATAGGCTTCGCCGTCCGTGGCGAGTGTCATTTGCTCTCCTGTGATAGGAAATGACAGTGGAGTCGCTTGAGGAATAGAATCCCCATTGGCGTATATCTCAGCTTGAAGGTTCTCGGCAAACCAGCATTGATCAAGTATTTGAACGAGCGCATAGTTGTGTCCCAAGTATTGAAGGGAGGCGCATTCACTTTCGCTGCTGTCAGTGCATAACGGGTATGGACAAGCTGAAGCTTCTGTTGTAACTGATTCTTCCGTGCAATCCACCGCCCCGGTAATCCAGCCCTCATCTTGTTTGTAAGCCCATGAATCGGTGTACTCCCAAGCTAACCCCGTCCCATCCATGTATGGGTCGCCATATACCTCGATGATCATATTCAGGAAGTAAAGCTCGATGGCGTCGTCTCCGTTCTGACTGATTGCCGAGCCGGCTTGAATCACAAATTCAAACTCATTCATGCAGTCAGAGAAGTAATTCGCCATAGCAAGCGTGTCTTGAGCCAAGAGAACATCATCACCAGCAGAGACGGAAACAGAAGGAAGGGGGAACTCAAGTCCATCTGACCCCCCACCATTGTTTGCAACTCCGATACCGTACAGACTCAAATCCGTAATGTCCGAAACGGCCACTAAGTGAATGCCCTTTCCCGAAGAACCTGCCTCTGGAAGAGAAAAATCGATAATCCCTTTCAACTCTAAAACGGCAGCGGCCTCTTGACCCACGTCATCACACGAATAACAGCTCTCCCAGCACACCGTATCCAGAACAATCGGTGCGTCGACAACTTCTATAAAGCGGTTCGCGAGATCCCCGTTTGCCATGGTACATGCCTCCGCAGCATCCAGAATCTCCTGATCCGTCCAGGCGTTTATGTTGAACTTGTATTGGTGAAGCCCTTCTGTCAGATTAACCTCAACCTGCCAGACACCATCGCCATTGGCATCTTGCATGGCGTGACAATCTCCACACCACCCATCAAATGTTCCGCTCACGTAGATCACGTCTTGTCCAGAAAGGGGCAATACACTGGCGTCCACTGTGAATGTGACTTCGTGTGACATCTCGCAGGAGCCATCTGAGGTACACAGGCCAAAGCATGTATTGATGGTGGTGGGACTCATCACAGGGCTGAGATATCGGTCATTGTAATGCTCCGCATCAGCGCAGTCTTGACCCGCAATGTTTTCTTTAGTACCCCAGTCATTGTCAAAAGTGGGGCCATTTAAAAAGGTGTAGTGCCCATAGTAACCTTCTGGCACCGTGACCGTTACCGTATACACCCCGTCTCCATCGCTATCAAACATCTGATGGCCTGTTGCTCCGCCAAAGAGCCCTCCGCCCAAAAACAACCCAGAGGAACCGACTGAGATGCTCGAGGTATTGATGTTGAAGGTCACTGGAAACCCACACTCCGGAGCCCCGATTGGAGCGCCTTGACAATTGCACGCGCCTTCTGGTATGTTTTCGCATCCACAATCGTAGACTGCTCCTGGGCCACCGCAGATGCCACAAACATCTGGGTATGTGCAAAAGTTGGCAAGGCTCACACTGGCATCTGAATCGAAATTGCATGCAAGTGAATCCGTGCATCCAGCCACAAGACCAGCCCAGGTTGGTACGCCATTGACAATGGTTAAAGACTGTCCTTCTTGTCCTGGAGACAAAAGCGACCATTGGGCGCCATTCCAAATGAGCATTTCACCCGACTCAACACCTTGAACCAATGGGATGGCAATTGAATCGGCCACCAAACTGTCAGAAAGGGCCGCCAAAACACCGATGTATTCATCAAGCGTTTGCCCGTCGATGAGGAGGGGTGATGGAGCGAAGGCCTCACCAAACAACGGCAGTAAGCCCAACAGATCCGGTGTTCCAATGACGCTGTCCTGATTGATGTCCGGGTTGTAAGGGACCACAACCACTTGAGCAGCGGAAAGAAGTGGAATAAAGGCCAAAACGGAAATCAAAAAGCGCAACATGGCATGGCAGATGTAATCCTTAAGATAGACACCAAAAGTGGCCGAGTTGCCATCAGTTTGCATTCGAAATGCCCTCCTGCGAAGCAACCAGGTATACGCGGCAATTCATTTGAAGGGAGAAACAAAGAATAGGCGCCGATGACAGAGCCCAATCAACTTGCCTCGGCTCACAACTGTGAAGCATGAAGCAAAGCTGCCCACGCCCTTTGCCGTGGTTATATTTGTAGCTCCGTTTAAAGGCAATCAAGCGGCAACCGGATGGGAGACAATTGGGGATAGGCAAAGCAGCCGAACAAAACCCGATCTGTCCAACGTAAGCGGTGGCGTGGGATTGCGTGAGACAGCGGGGACAAGAATTGGGCGAGTTGATGAGTTTGTACAGCGAGTATCTCCAGGAAATTGAAGACAGGAAAGGCCAGGGTCTGCATGCCAAACCCATTGATGGCGCTGACCTCTTGAGCGAAGTCATTGAGAACATCAAGGACCCGAAAAACCCAGATAGAGAAGACTCTATCCGCTTCTTCGTCTACAACACCCTCCCTGGCACCACGAGCGCAGCAGGCGTTAAAGCAGCCTTTCTTAAAGCCATCATCCTCGGAGAGGAAACGGTCCCGGAGATTACGCAGGAATCTGCATTCGAACAGCTGTCGCATATGAAAGGCGGGCCATCGGTCAAGGCGCTGCTAGACTTGGCCCTTGGTGACGATGAAGCCATTGCTCACGCTTCCGCGGGCGTCCTGAAGACCCAAGTCTTCTTGTACGAGTCGGATATGGACCGTCTCGCAGAAGCATTCCAGCAGGGAAATGCGATCGCCACAGACATCTTGAAGAGTTATTCCCAAGCTGAATTCTTCACGAAACTTCCTGAGGTTCCGGAGGAGATACAAGTGGTGACCTATATCGCTGGTGTAGGAGACATCTCAACGGATTTGCTTTCGCCGGGAAGCGAGGCACACTCACGGTCTGACCGAGAGCTTCACGGGCAATGTCTAATCACCCCGAGAGAGCAACAAATGATGGTTTCCCTTCAGAAGCTACACCCGGACAAAAAGGTGATGATGCTTGCAGAAAAGGGCACCATGGGTGTGGGGTCATCCCGCATGTCAGGTGTAAACAACGTCGCACTGTGGATCGGTGAGAAGGCCAGCCCTTATGTCCCATTCATCAACATTGCACCAGTAGTCGGTGGAACCAATGGGATTTCCCCCATCTTCTTAACGACAGTGGGCGTCACCGGCGGAATTGGCATCGACCTGAAGAACTGGGTTAAAAAAGTGGACGCAGATGGGAACACAGTCTTAGATGAAAACGGAGACCCCGAATTGGAACAGGTCTATTCCGTGGACACTGGAACGGTATTGACCATCAACACCAAGAAGAAAAAGCTGTATAAAGGAGAGGAAGAACTCATTGACATCAGCAGTGCATTGACGCCCCAGAAAATGGAGTTCATCAAGGCCGGTGGATCTTATGCGATTGTCTTTGGAAAAAAGCTCCAAACATTCGCTGCCAATACACTGGGCACGGACATGCCCACAGTGTTTGCGCCATCTAAGGAGGTGTCCATCGAGGGCCAAGGCCTAACTGCAGTAGAGAAGATCTTCAACAAGAACGCTGTCGGCACAACGCCAGGCGCGGTGCTCCACGCTGGCTCTTATGTGCGGGTCGAGGTGAACATCGTGGGGTCCCAAGACACCACAGGCCTGATGACCTCGCAAGAGCTAGAGATGATGGCGGCCACGGTCATTTCCCCTATCGTAGACGGGGCCTACCAATCCGGATGTCACACGGCATCTGTTTGGGACAAAAAAGCGCAGGAGAATATCCCGCGATTGATGAAGTTCATGAACGACTTCGGACTCATCACAGCGAGGGACCCCGGTGGGGAATACCACGCGATGACCGACGTGATCCACAAGGTGTTAAACGACATCACAGTAGACGACTGGGCCATCATCATCGGCGGCGACTCCCACACCCGAATGTCCAAGGGTGTAGCATTTGGCGCGGACTCCGGAACTGTGGCCTTGGCTTTGGCCACGGGTGAAGCCAGCATGCCGATTCCGGAATCTGTCAAGGTCACCTTCCGAGGCGAGATGATGGAACACACGGATTTCCGCGATGTGGTCCACGCGACCCAAGCACAAATGCTCCAAGAGTTTGGCGGCGAGAATGTGTTCCAGGGGCGCATAATTGAAGTCCACATTGGAACCCTGCCAGCGGACAAGGCTTTCACCTTCACCGACTGGACAGCCGAAATGAAGGCCAAGGCCTCCATCTGCATTTCGCAAGACGACACGCTTATTGAATCGTTGGAAATCGCCAAGAGCCGAATCGGCATCATGATCAAAAAGGGGATGGACAATGAAAAGCAGGTACTGCAAGGCCTCATTGACCGCGCCGACAATCGGATTGCCGAAATCAGATCCGGCATTAAGCCCGCATTGTCTCCAGATCACGACGCCAAGTACTACGCGGAATTCGAAGTGGACCTCGACATCATCAGCCAACCGATGATTGCCGACCCAGACGTACACAACGAAGACGTCTCAAAGCGCTACACGCACGACACCATCCGTCCCTTGTCGTTTTACAAAGGAGAGAAGACAGTGGACCTGGGCTTTGTGGGCTCTTGCATGGTCCACAAGGGCGACTTGAAAATCGTGTCGCAAATGCTGGGCAACATCGAGCGTACCCACGGCGATGTGACGTTCAATGCGCCACTCGTGGTAACCGCCCCGACTTACAACATCATTGACGAGCTCAAGGCAGAGGGAGACTGGGAATTGCTGCAGAAGTATTCTGGGTTCGAGTTTGATGACAACGCGCCAAAGAACAATGCCCGGAAGGAGTACGACAACATGATGTACCTCGAGCGTCCAGGTTGCAACCTCTGCATGGGAAACCAAGAAAAAGCAGAGAAAGGCGACACTGTGATGGCCACATCAACACGCTTGTTCCAAGGCCGTGTTGTGGCTGACACTGACCGCAAAAAAGGGGAGTCCTTGCTCGCATCAACGCCTGTCGTTGTGTTGTCCGCCATACTGGGCAGAACCCCAACACTCAAAGAGTACAAGGAAGCTGTGAAAGGCATCAATCTGACCAAGTTTGCGCCGCCGAAAACGGCAATGTGCAGTTGATTGAGCACCACGTTTATCGGTGGGTTTTCGTCACCTATCCTTGCGGTCTTGATGAAAAGAACGTTTCTGACGGCCTGCATCCCAGGCCTGATCATGGCCACACTGTCGGGCTGTAACTGGGACACCAGCACCAGCGAAATAGACCCTGAATTGCAGGCCCTCCTGGCCCAAATGACGGTGGAACAGAAGGTGGGGCAAATGACGCAGTTGAACCTTGGGTTTCTCTCAACGTCTACAGAACAGCACGACGGCAAGCCAAAGGAAGTCGACTGGGCCAAGGTGAAGGAGGCCGTACAGACGTACCAAGTCGGTTCCATTTTGAATTCAAATGGCTATGCCAAGCCACTTGAAGAATGGAATGAAATCATCAATGGGATTCAGCAAATCGCTGCAGAAACAGAGCAGGGCATTCCAGTGCTTTACGGGATAGACGCCATTCATGGCGCCACCTATGTTCAGAACGCGGTCCTGTTCCCCCACAACATCGCTATGGCCGCTACGCGGGACCGGTCTCTGGTTAGAGGCGGAGCGGAGGCAACTGCATCCCTGACCCGAGCATCTGGAATCCGATGGAACTTCGACCCGGTTTTCGATGTGGGCCGCGAGCCACTCTGGCCAAGGTTTGAAGAAACCTTTGGGGAATCTGCCTTGCTGTGTGGAGAGATGGGGAGTCAAGTCGTGAAGGGGTACCAAGGCGACGACCTGCAAGCGTCAGGTGTCGCATCCTGCCTCAAGCACTTCATTGGCTATTCAGTCCCCGAAAGCGGCAAGGACCGGACCGAAGCCTACATCTCCGGTCTTGAAATGTGGGAGCAACACATCCCGTCCTTTCAAGCTGGTGTTGACGCAGGAGCGTCCACAGTGATGCTCAATTCTGCGTCCGTCAATGGCGTTCCGATTCACGCGAGTCGACAACATGTCACCGAACTCCTTCGGTACCAAATGGGCTTTGAAGGGATGGTCGTTTCTGATTGGGAGGACATCATCCGGCTGCACACGCGCCATCACCTTGCCGAGGATTTGAAAGAAGCGGTGCTCATGGCCATTGAGGCAGGACTGGACATGAGCATGGTCCCCAATGATTACTCGTTTTACCACATCTTGTTGGAGTTGGTGCACTCAGGCGATGTTTCTGAAACGCGCTTGGACGAAAGTGTATACCGCATTCTAAGACTGAAAAAGAAGCTTGGGCTGTTTGTGAATCCTAGAGTTGAATCCGGAGCAACAGAACCGGTCCCGAATGAAGCAGACTTGGCTTTGGCCCAACGTGCAGCCGAAGCGTCCATTGTGTTACTCGAAAACCGAAACGACGTGTTGCCCTTGGAAGATGTAGGGCGCATTCTTGTCGCTGGACCGACGTGTTGTTCTAAACCGGTGTTGCATGGTGGATGGTCCTATTCATGGCAGGGGAGAGACGCCTCGGCCTACCCAGAAGCCACCCCCACACTCGCAGATGCCCTTCGCCAGGAATTCGGCGAGGACCGAATCACCTGCCCCGTGGAGGCGCCATTTCATGACGCGGGCCATCGCCAATTGGACATCAATGGGGCAGCGGAAGGGTGCGAAGCCATTGTGTTGTGTCTAGGAGAGGCGGCCTACGCGGAGACGCCGGGCGTAATCGATGACCTGACCCTCTCTGCTGATCAAATTGAATTGGCCAAAGCCGCCCATGAAACTGGCAAGCCTGTTGTGTTGGTCCTCATCGAAGGTCGGGGTCGCTTGGTATCGCCCATTGCAGATGACATGGACGCCATCTTGCTGGCCATGCGGCCGGGTTCTGCAGGCGCAACGGCCATCGCTGGCGTGCTGAGTGGCAGGGTGAACCCGAGCGGAACATTGCCCTTTACCTACCAGAGGAATTCCGGTGACATCCTTCCTCACGACCACAGGACCCTGTCTAGACTCGCTAGAAGGGAGGTGGGGCCGATAACGCGAGACGGCTTCCAACCGCAATGGGCATTTGGCCATGGCACGACCTATTCCGACTTGAATGTGACGCTGGATTCAATCACATCCGAAAACAGCGCGCTGTCCGACACCATTGTCGTCCATTGTTCCATCGAGAACCCGAGCGAACGGGACGCGGTCAAACCACTAGATGTCTTTGTTTCAGACCTCTATGCCTCCACCATCTCACCGAGGGTCAGGGTACACGTTGACTTCGACAGGATCCCGATTCCCGCCGGACAAAAAGTACAGGCCCAATTCAAGTTGCCGCCACAGTGCTTTTCCTATGTGGACGGGTCGGGAACCCGACATTCAGAACCGGGCCGGTTCTCGGTTGAATTGGGCTGTGTCAGCGACACGATCGAGTTCACTCTGGCACAATGAGCGCCTGCTCCACCGATGGCCAACCGATTCGCGCTGCAATCGTGTAGATGCTGTCGCCTGACGCCAAGCCAAGGGCTGAAGCGTTGAATTCTTCCATTCGCCAAGGCGCTTCGCCATTGGACCTGCGCCAGCCAAAAGAGGCCGAAGGGCTCGGATGAAACAAGGTCCAATCCCCACTTTCATCCCGCTGCCATTGAACTGCTGCGAGCGGATTCGCCTCTCGAATCGAATCGAATGCGACAAGCATGTCGGCCTCGGGGACCTGCCCCCAATCCAGCTTTGGAGGAAAGGCGTCATCCAACAGCGCATTTAAAGAGTCCAGCAATGGAGCACGCGCCGCCGATGCGGCGAGATTCAATTGATGCCAAGGGTCTGTATTGGGCTCATACAATTCAAAGCGTGGAGCGGGAAGTGAGGTGAGGTGATGCCATGGCTCGACCCCCTCTGACGACAATGAGTCGATGACCGCCATGGATGACATTCTTCGGCGATACGGTATGTCCAGCCGGAGCGACGGGTTCGGGAGCCCATTGCGCGTTAACCGCCAATTCCGTGTTCGCACAGAACGCTGACGGGTCAGGTCACCGTCAAAACGGTCAGCACCACCAAACACGGCCTCATGTCCTCGGGCATCGGGAAGAATCGGGGTCCCCGTTAGAACATCTGGAACACCCAGTCCGAAGTAATTCAGTGCTGTGGGAGCGAGGTCCAGAAAAGAAAACAAGCCGAAGTTTCGATCCGGCGCTTCTGTGCCGTCAGCCCACTTGACAATCAAAGGAACGCGCAGTCCGGCATCCGAAGTGGACCGCTTAAATCCGGGGAATGGGCCGCCGTGGTCGCTGGTGAACAGAATGGTCGTGCGTTCGTAAAGACCGTCAGCCTTGAGTTGCCGAATCACCTCACCGACGGCACTGTCCATCGCTTGTAGGTTGCAATAATTGGTGGCCAAGTCCCTTCGAACATCCGGATGGTCGGGAAGAAGGGGAGGAACATCCAATTTTGATGCATCCACCATACACGGCCGGCTGGACCTGTCCCAAACTTGGGACTCGTGACACCCGAAAAAGTTCACGACTGAAAAGAAAGCAGCGCCTTGAGGGCGGTTTCGCCAATGCGCCTGTGGGGAAGAGTCGTCCCATGCCAGCGGCGGGGTCTCAAAATTGTAGTCTTCTTTGGATTGGTTGGTGCAGTAAACCCCCGCCGCGCGCAAATGCTCAGTGAATGCTCGGACGCCGGCGGGTGCAGGTGCGGAGTAATGGGACAAGCCTGTGTGGGGGTTGTTCGCCGTCCGATGGCTGTATGCACGCATGTGTTGGGTGCCCATGTATTGCGGCATCACGCCGGTCAGAATGCTGCTTCTCGACGGAGCACAAACAGGAGATACAGCAAACGCGTTTTCAAACACGGTTCCGTCTCCAGCCAATTCAGTCAGGTGCGGCAGGTTCACAGTCGAATCACCGTATTGGGGAAAGAACAGACTCTGGTCTTCGCAAACGAGCCAAACCATGCCACCCTTTATCGACGGGGACTCACCTGGATTAAACGCCGAACAGGAGTAAAGCCCAAGGACTGCCAAAGGGGACAGAATGAACAGGTGCAGTAGGCGACAATTCAGTGGAGACACCATCACACAAAAAAAGAACATCCCCTTCAGATCCAATTTTGCTTCATGATCAGTTTTTGCAAACACAACGGGAATGTCAAATGAAATCGCATTGAATTGAACCAAGTTGCGATTTGAGCGTTCTTGACTACATGTTCAAGCGGAATATTCAGTGGGTTTTTCTGGTGCTCTGCAGTGGCCTTTTCAATGGGGTCGCAGCACAGAACAATTGGGTTCAAATGGCCTCCCCAGCTGGAAGCGGAAGGCACCACCCGATCACAGTGGCCAATGACCAGTACGGTTATGTGCTCGCGGGACAAGCGGGGTTCGCTGCATTGAACCTCGATGACGTTCACCGCTACGACCCCCAAGCAGACAGCTGGGAGACGCTCGGCGCCTTTC
>Ga0209503_10001354_pt1 | contig 12672 bp, 13 predicted proteins | sample SouAtlMetagenome_2_FD_187448 | JGI IMG/M metagenome (GOLD analysis project Ga0209503, IMG submission 187448) | Marine eukaryotic phytoplankton communities from Atlantic Ocean - South Atlantic ANT15 Metagenome (SPAdes) (version 2) | ecosystem: Environmental > Aquatic > Marine > Oceanic | place... | reverse complement strand
TTTTGATAAATCAGACGAACATTTAAATTTGTCATTTGATTTAAAACTAATTGATTTTAAACTTGATGATGATAATATTTCTAATATAGATTTATTATTAATCTCTGTACCAGTTGATGAAACCATTAATATTTTACCAAATATACTTGATAAAGTAGGAGAAAATACAATAGTTATTGATGTTGGCTCCACAAAATTAAAAATATGTGAAGGAGTTTCCAATCATAAAAATAGAAAACAATTTTTAGCAATGCATCCTATTGCAGGAACGGAAAATAGTGGTCCAAATGCATCTGTTAGTGGTCTTTATCATGGGATTACAAATATTTTATGTGAGGTTGATAAAACTGATTCTAATTTACTCAAAAAGGCGATGAAAATATTAAATAATTTTCAAATGAAAATTATATATATGGATCCAAGTTCTCATGATGAGCATATTTCATATGTTTCTCATTTATCTCATGTAACTTCTTTTATTTTGGCTAAAACAGTTATTGAAAAAGAAAAGAATGAAAAAAATATTTTTGATTTAGCTGGTAGTGGATTTGAATCAACTGTAAGACTTGCTAAGAGCTCTCCATTTATGTGGACACCAATTTTTTTACAAAACAAGTCTAATTTAGTAGAAGCATTAGAAGGGTATATTAATAATTTAAATGACTTAAAAGTTAAAATAGAGAATGATGATAAAGAATCCATAATAAATGATTTAAACAATATTAATAGAGTAAAAAAAATTTTAGGGGGAATAAATAATAAAAATGAAAAATAATAAGAAACTCAGAACATGGCTTGACGATTTTAATTTGAATCACCCATTAGTTATTGCTGGTCCTTGTAGTGCTGAAACTGAAAAGCAAGTTCTATCTATTGCTCATGATTTGAAGGACTCAGATGTTTCAATCTTTAGGGCTGGAATTTGGAAACCTCGAACAAGACCCGGAATGTTTGAAGGTGTTGGTGCAATAGGATTAAAATGGTTAAAAAAGGTTAAGGAAGAAACAGGGCTACTAACAACAACTGAGGTTGCTAATTCAAATCATGTTAAACTAGCTTTAGAAAATGATATTGATGTACTTTGGATTGGTGCAAGATCTACAGTTAGTCCATTTATAGTACAAGAGATTGCTGATGCACTCAAAGGTACTGAAAAGATAGTTTTATTAAAAAACCCTGTAAATCCTGATTTATCCTTATGGTATGGTGGAATAGAAAGATTATATTCAGCTAATATCAAAAAGATAGGTGTAATTCACAGAGGATTTTCCTCATACAGTAAATCAAAATACAGGAATAATCCTGAATGGCAAATAGCTATTGAACTCCAAAATAGATTTCCAGATTTACCGTTGATTTGTGATCCATCTCACATATGTGGAAGGAGAGATTTAATACATGACGTTTCTCAGAAAGCATTGGATTTAAATTTTGATGGATTAATGATCGAATCACATATAGATCCAGACAATGCTTGGAGTGATGCAGCTCAACAAATTACACCTGCTGAACTAATTCAGTTAATGAAAGAACTCAAAATAAGAAAGCAGAGTGTTACCCAAGAAGATTATTTAAAAAATTTAGAAAAATTGAGAACTAAAATTGATTCTGCTGATAATGATATATTAGATATCTTAGGAAAAAGAATGAAAATTTCTGATGATATTGGTAAGCTAAAGAAAAAAGAAAATGTTGCTATTCTACAATCAAAAAGATGGAATGAAATTCTAGGAAAAATGATTTTAGAGGGTAAGGAAAGAGGGCTTAGTGAAGAATTTGTGTTAAAAATTTTTAAAGCCATCCATCAAGAGTCGATTAATCACCAAGAAAAAATTTTAAAAGGTTAATGTTAGGAAAAGTTTATAAATCTACAGGGAGTTGGTATAAAGTTAAGTTAGAAAATGGAGAATTTGTAGATTGTAAATTGTTTGGAAAATTTAGAACAAAAAATTTAAAATCAACCAATCCTGTATGTGTAGGAGATAATGTAGTTATTAAAATAACTGATAACCAAACTCCACAAATTGAACAAATTAATGGTAGAGATAACTATTTAATCAGAAAATCAGTTAAACTTTCAAAGCAATACCACATAATAGCATCCAATATTGATTTATGTTTTTTAATAATCACTATTAAAAACCCAGAAACATCAACAATGTTTATAGATAGGTTTTTAGCCTCAACATTCTCATATAATATTGAAACTGTTTTACTATTTAATAAAATTGATCAAATTAATAATGAAGAAAAAAAAGAACTAAATAATTTCATCTCAATTTATAAGAAGGCTGGTTATAGTTGTATGGAGATTTCTGGAAAAAAAAATATTAACATTGATAAACTAAAAAAAATCATGATCAATAAATCATGTGTTTTCTCCGGTCATAGTGGAGTAGGTAAATCAACTCTAATTAATAAACTAGATTCCAGTATTGATATTAAAACTTCTCCTATTTCCGAATCAAATTTATCAGGCCAACATACGACTACTTTTTCTGAGATGTATGACCTCGAATTCAATTCTAGAATAATTGATACACCTGGTATTAAAGGTTTTGGACTTTATGATGTGAAAAACAACGAACTAAGAGATTTCTTTAAGGAGTTTACCTTAGTTGGTAATTGTAAATTTAATAATTGTTTACACTTGCAAGAGCCTGGATGTGAGGTTAAGTGTAGAGTTAAAAAAGGAGATATTTCAAAATCTAGATACAATAATTACGTTGAACTTTTATCTGAAATCAATAGTAATTATCGATATTAAAGTATGAAAGCGGTTATTCAAAGAGTAAATTTTGCAAAGTTAAGAATTGATCAACAGGTATTTAGTAAAATTAAAAACGGCTTGGTTGTTCTTGTAGGAATAACTCATAACGATGACATTGATGATATTAAGTGGTTGGTAAGAAAAATTTTGAATCTTAGGATATTTGATGATGATAAATCAGTTATGAATAAATCAATAATTGATATAGGAGGAGAGTTACTAGTGGTAAGTCAGTTTACTTTACATGCACAAACTAAAAAAGGTAATAGACCATCATATATTAATGCTGCTAAGGGTGAAAAAGCAAAGGACATCTATAATAATTTTCTGTTAGAATTTAAAAATCAGCATGGAGTAACTCCAAAAACTGGTAAATTTGGAGCGGATATGAAAGTCGAACTTGAAAATAATGGTCCAGTCACAATTTTAATAGACACAAAAAATAAATTATAAGTATGAAATTAAACAGCTTACAAAAGAAAGTAGACGATTGGATTAAGAAATATGGGGTTAGGTATTTTGATGAATTAACAAATATGGCCCAACTAACTGAAGAGGTTGGGGAGGTAGCTAGAATAATATCTAGAAAGTATGGTGAGCAAACCTCTAAAAAAGGAGAAAAAGTTGAAGATTTAGGTGAGGAATTAGCTGATGTGCTATTTGTTTTGCTTTGTCTTGCCAATCAAACTGGAGTTGATTTAGAGAAATCATTCAATGAAAAAATGAAAAAAAAATCTAAAAGAGATAAGACTAGACACATAAACAATAAAAAACTAAAATGAAAAAGGTTCGGCTCAATGGATCTGATATAAAATCTTTAGACGAAATTATCATAACTGGATCAAAGAGTGAATCTAACAGAGTATTAATTCTTAAATCTATATTCCAAAACATTTCTATAATAAACTTGTCTTCATCTGACGATACTAAAATTTTAGAAAAAAATTTAAACAGTAAAGATTTTAATTTAAATATTGGTCATGCCGGAACTGCTATGAGATTTTTAACAGCATATCTAGCAACCTTGGAAAATAAAAAATTTCGTCTAAGTGGTTCAAAAAGAATGAATCAAAGACCAATTGGCATATTGGTTAAAGCGTTAAATGATTTAGGTTTTAATATCAATTTTATTCAAAATGAAGGTTTTCCACCAATTGAGATAATTGGCTGTAAAAATCTAAAAAATAAAGTAAAATTAAAACCTAATGTAAGTAGCCAATATATAAGTGCACTTATGCTTATTGCCCCTAGTTTAGATAATGGTTTAGTCATTGAATTGGATGGAAAAGTTACATCAAGACCATATATTGACATGACACTTTCCATTCTAAATGAGCTTGGTATTTATGCAAAATATACAGATAATACAATTATTATTAAATCAAAAAAAGATAAGATAATTAATGCTAAATACGAAGTGGAAGCAGACTGGTCTTCAGCTTCTTATTTTTTCTCAATAGTTGCATTGTCTAAAAATATTGAACTATCATTTTTAAATTTTAGAAAAGATAGTTTTCAGGGTGATATTAATGTTTGCAAGTATTATGAATTATTTGGTTTAGAAACTACATTTCAAAATGACAAACTAATTATAAAGAAGAGAAATAACTTTGACTATCCAAAAAAAATTATACTTGACCTAAAAGATAATCCAGACTTGGCACAGACTATAATTGTTACTGCTTATGGACTTAATATTCCAACAAAAATAACAGGATTATCAACCTTAAAACTAAAAGAAACAGATCGACTTGAAGCATTGAGAAATGAGCTTACTAATCTCGGTGCTAGTTGTATTATTGATGATGAATCAATAGAGTTTTTTAAATCAAATAAATTAAATAAAAATTACATTATTAATACATATGATGACCACCGAATGGCACTTGCATTCGCACCTCTATCTGTTATTTTTCCAATCGAAATACAAGATCCAAAAGTTGTTTCAAAATCATTTCCAGAATTTTGGAATATCTTAGAAAAACTCAATTTTTCCATCGATTTTGTATAATTATTTATCATTTTACTTGACATACCCTACTTGTCAACAGTATATTTGCCTTTTTTAAATTATGAAACTATCAAATTTTACCTACGAATTACCAAATGATTTATTAGCCGAATATCCATCTGATCAAAGGGATGAATCAAGGTTAATGGTCTTACACAGAGACACTCAAAAAATTGAACACAAACTATTTAAAGATATAATAGATTATTTTGATGATGGTGATTCATTTATTTTAAATAACACAAAAGTGTTTCCTGCTAGATTAATGGGTAATAAAGAAAAAACTGGAGCTAACATTGAAGTTTTTCTACTTAGAGAACTTAGCCAGGACCAGCGACTTTGGGATGTCCTTGTTGACCCGGCAAGAAAAATTAGAATTGGCAATAAGTTATATTTTGGTGATGATGATAGCTTAGTTGCGGAGGTTATTGATAATACTACATCAAGAGGAAGAACCTTACGTTTTTTATATGATGGTTCATATGATGAATTTAGAGAAAAGTTACTGGAGCTTGGACAGACTCCCCTTCCAAAATATATAAAGAGGTCTGAAGAAGATTTTGATAAGGAAAGATATCAAACTATTTATGCTAAAACTGAAGGTGCAGTTGCTGCTCCTACAGCTGGTTTACATTTTTCAAAACACCTGTTAAAGAGACTTCAGATAAAAGGAGTTAATCTCGGTGAGTTAACATTACATGTTGGTTTGGGTACATTCAATCCTGTTGAGGTTGAAGACTTATCAAAACATAAAATGGATTCAGAAGAATTATTTATTGATGATAAACTTGTTGAAATGGTTAACAATACAAAAGCTAATAAAAACAAGGTATGTGCGATTGGCACAACTGTTATGAGAGGTTTAGAATCATCTGTTTCTTCAATGGGCACTTTAAATCCATATCAAGGATGGACACACAAATTTGTTTTTCCACCATATAATTTTAGTATTGCAGATTCACTAGTTACTAATTTTCATATGCCAAAGTCAACATTACTAATGATGGTTTCTGCTTTCTGTGGCCATGATTTCATGATGGAGGCTTATCAAGTTGCAATCAAAGAAAAGTATAGGTTTTACTCATATGGTGACGCAATGCTAATATTATAAAATGCAAGCTAATCGAATAGATATTAGATCCTTAAGCATTGAAAATTTATGTTCAACTTTATCGAAAAGTAACTTTCCAGCATACAGGTCTAAACAGATAAGAAACTGGGCTAGAAAGATCGATGTTAAATCATTTGAGCAAATGTCAAATTTGCCAAAAAATCTGGTTTCATACCTTGACACCAATTTTTCATTAAATAAATCCAAAATTATTTCACATCAAAAAAGTAATGACAACACTGTTAAATATGCAATTCAATTATATGATGGTTTGGTTATTGAATCTGTATTAATTCCCTCAAATGATAGACTTACAGCATGTGTTTCAAGTCAAGTAGGTTGTAGTTTAGATTGTAATTTTTGCGCTACATCATTATTGAAAAGAATGAGAAATTTAGAGTATTATGAAATCTTTGATCAAATAATGCTGCTGAATAAAGAGGCAAACAAAATTTTTAATTCCTCAATTACAAATATTGTTTTTATGGGTATGGGTGAGCCACTGTTAAATTATAAAAATGTTATTAAGTCAATTAATCAAATTTCTAGTAACATAGGTATTGGAATTTCTAACAGAAAAATTACTTTATCAACATCAGGTATCTCTAAAATGATAAAAAAAATGGCTGACGATGGTGTTAAGTTTAATTTAGCTGTTTCACTTCATTCTGCTATAGAGAAAACAAGAAATAATATTATGCCATTTTCAAAATCTTTTCCATTAAAAGACTTAATAGAAAGTTTAGATTATTGGTATAAAAAAACCAAACGAAAAATCACATTTGAATATTTAATTTGGAAAGAAATCAATGATGATTTTGACCACATAAATGCCTTGGTCAAGATATGTAAAAGAATACCATCTAAAGTAAACTTGATTGAATACAATTCAACAGATAATCAAAAATTTGAATCAGCCAATGTTAAATGGTTGAATAATTATCTTAATGTTTTGAAGGATAATAAAATTCCTGTTTCAGTAAGAAAGTCAAGAGGAAAAGACATTGATGCAGCATGTGGCCAATTGGCAAATAAACACTAATTTAAATACTTAATATATTGAGTAAAGTACACGAAATAAGGAAGCCCATTTCAAAAGAAATGGAGGTGTTTGAAGAAAAATTCTCAAACCTGATGTTATCCAAAGTTCCTTTGTTAAACAGAATTACTCATTATATCATTAAAAGAAAAGGGAAGCAAATGAGGCCGATGCTAATCTTTTTGTGTTCAAAGCTTTTAAATTCTGGAAAGGTAAATGATAAAGTTTACAGGGGCGCTTCAGTTATTGAGCTAATTCATACAGCTACTCTTATTCATGATGATGTTGTTGATGAAAGTAATAAAAGAAGAGGTTTTTTCTCAATTAATGCAATTTGGAAAAATAAAATTGCAGTACTGGTTGGTGACTTCTTGCTTTCTAAAGGTATGTTGCTATGTATTGATAATAAAGATTATGATATATTGGATGTCATTTCAGAGTCTGTTAAACAAATGAGTGAGGGAGAATTATTACAGATTGAAAAAACAAAAAAATTGGATATTGATGAAGAAACCTATTTTGAAATTATTCAAAAAAAGACAGCATCTTTAATCAGTTCTTGTTGTAAAATTGCAGCCCTCTCTGTTGGAAGTAAAAAATTTGAAATTGAAAAAATTGCTCGACTAGGCTTAAATATCGGGATAGCATTCCAAATAAAGGATGACCTTTTTGACTATGGAAAAAGAAGAATTGGAAAACCAAGGGGAATAGATATTAAACAAAAAAAACTGACGCTACCTTTAATTTATGCGATTAATAATGTAGAAAAGAAAGAAAAAAAATGGTTGATTAGCTCATTAAAAAAGACTAAAAAAAACAAAGCATTAATCAATCAAATTATTAGCTTAGTTAAAGAAAAAGGAGGTCTTGATTATGCGATTGATACAATGAATAAGTTTCATAAACTAGCTATTGATGAATTGGAAACATTTGAAGACAGTTTATATAAAGACTCCTTAAAAAAAATGATAAATTACGTTATTCAAAGAAATTATTAAATTTTGATATCAAAAAATACTATAGAAAAAGTTTTTGAAATCTCAAGAGTTGAAGAGGTAATAGGTGATTTTATTCAGCTTAGAAAATCTGGCTCAAATTATAAAGGTTTAAGCCCTTTTACAAATGAAAAAACACCTAGTTTTATGATTTCTCCTGCAAAACAAATTTGGAAAGATTTTAGTAGTGGTAAAGGAGGAAATGTTGTCGCATTTTTGATGGAACATGAGCAGCTTTCATATCCTCAAGCAATCAAGTTTTTAGCAAATAAGTATAATATTGAAGTTGAAGAAACTGCTATTTCATCCGATCAAAAAGAAAAGCTTGATCAAAAAGAAAAACTTATGGTAATTTGTGAATTCGCTAAAAAGTTTTTTAAAAACCAAATTCATGAGACAGATTATGGTAAAAATATTGCACGTAATTATCTAATTGAAAGAGGATTTGATAAACAAATAATAGATGATTTTGAAATTGGTTGCCTTACTAACAAAAGAGATTCATTTAAGAACTACGCAATTGATAATGGCTATAATTTAGATGATCTAATTTCCTTAGGATTAATATCTTCTAAAAATAAAAATGACATTTACAGTTCAAGAATAATTTTCCCTATAAAAACAATTTCAGGAAGAACTGTTGGATTTGGTGCTAGAGTTTTACAAAATTCAGTAAAATCTGCTAAATATATTAACAGCCCAGATTCAGTAATTTACAACAAGAGTAAAATTTTATATGGTTTATATAACTCAAAAACTCAGATAGTTAAAAATGATAATTGTTATATAGTCGAGGGTTATACGGATGTTATTAGATTTCATCAAAAAGGAATTCATAATGTTGTTTCATCATCTGGAACAGCACTTACGATTGGTCAAATTAATATTATAAGAAGATTGACTAAAAACATAACCATGCTTTTTGACTCAGATAATGCAGGATTAAATGCAACTATAAGGTCAATCGATATGATTCTTAGTGAAGGCATGAATGTCAGAATTTGCTTATTTCCAGAGGGAGAAGATCCAGATAGCTATGCAAAGAATAAAAATACTGGAGAGATTGAAGATTATTTAAATCAAAATTCTATTGATTTTATTGAGTTTAAAGCTAAAAAACTAAACGATTCAAAAAGAAATTCTGCGATCGAAAAAGCTCAAGTTGTAAATGACATTGTTTCAAGTATTTCAAAAATTCCAGATAAAATCAAACAAGAAATTTATATTAAACAATGTTCTCAGATGCTAGATATTACTGAGAATACATTATTTAATGCATTAGCCCAACTTAATCAGATTTCCGTTGTTAACAAAAGGAGTTATAAAAAAGAAGGAGTTACGCCTAAAAATGTTGAGAAAACTAATCAAATTTTTAAGCTAGAAAAGAAAATAATTGAAATTTTAATTTTATATGGGAATGAAGAGGTTAGTTTTGATGAAATAAAAATGGTAAAAGACGAAAATGGAGATATAACTTATAGTCCAACTGTAGTTAAGTCATTTGTTCATGAAAAAATCTTCCTTGATTTACACTCAGATGAAGTAGAATTTGCAAATGAAGAATTTAAAGTCTTGTATAAAAAATTAATTGATGAATTTCAAAAAAAACAAAGTTTTGACCCTAAGGTTTTTATGAACTCCTTGCCACAAAATCTTTCAGAACTGGTTACATCCGTAATAATTGAGGATGAAATTTATCAATTACATGATTGGAGATCAAAAAATGTAATTGTAAAAGGTAAGGATCGGTCAATTTCGCAGTTAGTTACAGAAACTATACTTACTCTTAGAACTCTTTTAATAAATAAAAAAGTCCAGGAACTGAGTAAGCTAACTAATGATAATGATAAAAACTTCAATAAAGATACACTCGAGGAGATTGTCAATTACTACCAATTAAAATCACTACTTTCTAAGAAGCTTAATAGAGTGATTTAAACTTTTTGATCATTTGTTATTTTACAAATTGGTATAGGAATCATCTTATGATTATTTGCAGTGTTGAATTTTTTCAAAATTTCAAAAACCTCTTTTTCTCTTCCAGAGAAATTAGATACATTTTTTCCTTTATTAAGTTCATGCATAGCCCATTCTAACTCACTATAACTTGCTCCAATTTGGTCCTCATCTGATCTTGTATCATCCCATAATCCATCTGTAGGCTTAGCAACAATTATCTGATTAAGTATACCCATCTCTTTTCCAATACTTCGAACTTCACTTTTCATTAGGTCAGCAATGGGTGAAAGATCAACGCCTCCATCTCCATACTTTGTGTAAAAACCAACACCAAAATCTTCAACTTTGTTGCCCGTCCCAACAACTAGACAGTTATTAATTGAAGCATAATAATAAAGAGTAGCCATTCTCAATCTTGATCTGGTATTTGCTAGAGCTAAATAGTTATTAGGATTATTAGAATCTGAAATAGTTTTTTCTAATTCAGAAAATGAATTAGTTAGATCAATATGTAAACTTTCAACATTATTGAAATTAGATTTTAACCAGCAAATATGATTTTTTGACCTCTCAAGTTCTTCTTTAGATTGAAAAATGGGCATTTCTATACAAATTGTTTTGAGGCCTGTTTTTGAACACAAAGTAGATGTAACGGCAGAATCAATTCCACCTGAAATTCCAATTACAAAACCTTTTGTTTTAGAATTTTTTGAATAGGAATTCAACCAATTAACAATGTGTTTGATTACCTTTGGATTATTCATAGTCAATGAGCAAATTAAAAAAATATATAAGTCAAACTCAATGCCAAATTAAATCTTTTAAGATTCAAATTAAAATCTTTGTAATAATTATTTCTGTTTTGCTTTTATCATGTGATTATAATAAAAATAAAGAGAGCAAAAATGCTATAAACTATATTGATGTTAAATTTGATCGATTTGAAAAGAAGTTTTTTAATTCAAGTTTAGACTCATTATCAAAGTTAATTGATGAATATCCATTTCTTTTTTCAAAAAGATTTTCTTTAGATGAATGGAAAGCAATAAAAACCGATTCAACCAGAAAAGAGATTTTTAATAAAACAGATTCTGTTTTTAAAAATTTTAAATCTGTTGAAAATGGTGTAAAAAAAATATTCACTAACACAAAAAACTTCTTTCCAAATTTCAAATCACCAAAATTAATAACTCTGAATAATGGAATTGATTATAAATATAAAATCATTGATTCTGATAGTATAATTCTGATTTCACTCGACTGTTACCTAGGTGAAAATATTTTTTATAATAATATTCCAGCTCACATATCAAAGCTGATGGTGCCTGAATTTGTTACAATTGACATAAGTGAATTGATTTCATCTCGTTATGTTGAAATTCCATTAGATCGAAAATTTATTTCTAAAATTATTTACCATGGTAAACTACTCTTTTTAATGAAAGAAGTTTCAGGAATTGATCCTTTAAAAGCATTAGGTTTTAATAAAAACAATAAAGATTGGATGATAGAAAATGAAGATAATGTTTGGAAATACTTTGTAGAAAATGATTTACTGTTTTCGACTCAATCATCACTTGATTATAGATTTTTGGCTAATGCTCCATTCTCAAAATTTGGTTTAAGTATAGATTTTGAGTCACCCCCCATGGTTGGAAGATGGATAGGATATCAAATTGTAAAATCTTATTCGAAAAAAAATAAATCAAATCTAAATGATTTATTAAATCAAGATAATTATGAATTATATTTAAAATCAAATTATAAACCCAATAAATAATAATGAAAAAAACGGATATAGTAATAACTGTTTGTTTAGACAAGAACAGAGTTCCTGAAAAAATGAGTTGGTCAGCTAAAGATGGTGGAGTTTCTAATCAAGAAACAAAAGCTTTTTTATTTTCCTCATGGGATGATGTTAATCAGGAAACTATGAAAATAGATTTATGGACCAAGGATATGCCTGTAGATCAAATGAATGTTTTCTTTCATCAAACTCTGGTAAGTTTATCACAATCTTACATGAAGGCTACGAACAATGAAAAAATGACGGATGCATTTAATCAATTTTGTGATTATTTTGCTGAAAAACTAGAATTAAAAAAGAAATAAATTTAGTGGCTAACCTTACTTATATATTCAAGTATTTCCTCTCTACCATATCTTGTTTTTGAAGAGCTAACAAAATATTCTTCTTTGTGATAAATATTTTCTATTGATTTTAAAAAATCTTTACAATAATTGGCAACAACTGTGTCTTTTATTTTATCCTTTTTTGTGAAGATTATTGTAAAATCTCTATCTATTGATTTTAAAAAACTCATAAACTCTAAATCGATAATTTGGAGTTTATGGCGGATGTCAATTAGAAGAAATATTTGTTTTAACTGATTTCTGTTTTTAAAATAGCTTTGATTTATTCTGCTTATTTCAATTTTATTTTTTTTTGACAATTTAGCATATCCATATCCGGGCAGATCAACAAAGTAAAGATTGTCATTAACCAAAAAATAATTAATTAGTTTAGTTTTACCTGGTGTTTTAGAAACTTTTGCAACCCCTTTTTTATTTAACAACGTATTTAAGATACTCGATTTCCCTACGTTAGATCTCCCAATAAATGCAATTTCAAATAATTTTGTTTTTGGGCAACTATCAATATCAGAGCTGCTTTTTTCAAAAATAACTTTCTTAATTTTCACTTTACAAGCTCTTTCTTTTTAACCAGTCCTTTAAAATGGAATTAAATTTTACTGGGTGTTCCATCATCGGAGCATGGCCACATTT
>Ga0209503_10001353_pt1 | contig 12680 bp, 10 predicted proteins | sample SouAtlMetagenome_2_FD_187448 | JGI IMG/M metagenome (GOLD analysis project Ga0209503, IMG submission 187448) | Marine eukaryotic phytoplankton communities from Atlantic Ocean - South Atlantic ANT15 Metagenome (SPAdes) (version 2) | ecosystem: Environmental > Aquatic > Marine > Oceanic | place... | reverse complement strand
AGCAAGAAGGCATGTTGCCAGCCATGCAAATAAATGAGTATTTAACAAACAATTCAATAGTAGCTACAGAACGGTTTTCAAGACCACCTTATCGTTTTACTGAAGCCTCCTTGGTTAAGAAATTAGAAGAGTTGGGTATCGGACGTCCTTCTACCTATGCCCCGACCATTTCAACAATTCAAAACAGAAATTATATTGAGAAAGGCACTGTTGAGGGCCAAGAACGATCTTACAATGTGTTGTCATTAAGCGCCAACAATTTAACAGAAACAGTACAAACCGAAAAATTTGGTTCAGACAAAGGTAAGTTGGTGCCTACAGACATCGGAATGATCGTTACAGACTTTCTGGTAAATCATTTTGAGGTGATTTTAGATTACAACTTCACGGCTAAAGTTGAGGCGGATTTTGATGCCATTGCTACCGGTAAGGCAGACTGGACTAAAATGATGAAACGCTTTTACGAATCTTTTCACCCCAAAGTGGAAGACGTGCGTCAAAATGCCAATCGTGAATCTGGAGAGCGTGTCTTAGGTAATGATCCATCAACAGGACGTCAGATCAGTGTCCGTTTGGGCAAATTTGGCCCTATGGCTCAAATTGGAACCATGGAAGATGAAGAAAAACAAGTTTTTGCCAGTGTACCCCCTAATTTGCAATTGAGTTCTATAACTTTTGAACAGGCCTTAGATTTATTTAAATTACCCAAAGACTTAGGGGTTTATGAGGGAGAGGATGTGTTGGTTAACAACGGTCGTTTTGGGCCTTATGTAAAATATGGAAAGAAATTTATTTCACTCCCTAAAGGTTTAGATCCTTTAAGTATAGAGATGGATGAAGCCATCGAAATTATCAAAGCCAAAGCCAAAGCAGATGCACCCATTCATGAATATGAAGGGCTGCCTGTACAGAAAGGTAAAGGTCGTTTTGGGCCCTTTATAAAGTGGAACAATATGTTTATCAATGTCAACAAGAAATACGATTGGGACAATTTATCTTCAGAAGATATTGAAACATTAATTAAAGATAAAATTCAAAAAGAAATTGATAAAATTGTTCACAACTGGACTGATGAAGGAATTCGTGTTGAAAAAGCCCGTTGGGGAAGACACAACATCATCAAGGGTAAAATAAAAATTGAACTTCCAAAGACAGTGGATGCGGTTAAACTAACTTTGGAAGAAGTCAAATCAATTATTGAAACAAAGTCACCCAAAAAAGCCACTAAGAAGCGTTCAAAAAAGAAATAAGAAAATGAATTACAGTCTCCTTTCACCAGTTTCTGATCGACTTGTCGAAGCTGTAAAGGTGTCTCATTTTCAAACCCTAGGTAGAAAGTTAAAGCTTCATACCTCTGAAACCACCCCTGATTTAAAAGGCGTTGATATTGCTATTGTGGGCGTCTTGGAAGCTAGAAATTCAATCGATTATATTGATCAATCTTTCAATTTAACAGAAATTCGCCAATCATTTTATGGCTTATTCCCTGGAAATTGGACGGCTCAAATTGCAGACTTAGGCGATATTTTGATGGGTGCAGACATTGAAGATACTTATTTTGCCCTTACCGATACTGTTGCGGCCCTACTCAAACAAAATATCATTCCAGTAGTCATTGGCGGCAGCCAAGACCTTACTTACGCGCATTACCGTGCTTATGATAATGTGAAACCGATGATTAATGTTGTCAACGTCGATAAGAGTTTTGATTTAGGCGATTCTTCAAATCCAATTTCCAATAACAATTACGTTGGAAAGGTCATTTTAGAAAAGCCTTATAATTTGTTTAATTATACGGTACTGGGGTTTCAAACCTATTTCAATTCGCAAGAAGAGATCGATTTGATGGAAAAATTATTTTTTGAATACCATCGCCTTGGCGCATTAAATAAAGATATAAAAACAGTTGAACCTGCCATGCGAGATGCAGACTTGGTATCTGTTGATCTTAATGCCGTTAAATCTTCAGAGGTAAGTATTAAACAAAAATACTCCCCAAATGGTTTTGATGGCCGAGAAATTTGTGCGATTTCAAGGTATGCTGGTATTAGCAATAAAGTATCTTCTTTTGGGATTTATGAATACAAGCCTTCTTCAGATGACGAAGCTACTACTATGTTGATTTCTCAAATGATTTGGTATTTCATAGAAGGTTTTAATTGCAGAGTCAAGGATGACAATTTTCAGAATCCAGATGAATTTAACAAGTATACTGTTTTAGTACAAGATCAAGAGTTGGTTTTTTACAAGAGCCTTAAGACGGGTCGTTGGTGGGTGGAAACACCATTTTTATCAGTTTCACACACTAAAAAATATAAACATACGTTATTAGCGTGTATGCAAAGTGACTATGACACAGCTATACAGGGTCATATACCTCAAAGTTGGTACAAAGCATATAAAAAACATTAAATCAATCAGTTTAAAGTTTTTTTAAGAATATTAAACCAAAAAAAGTTGTAATTTTAAAATTATATAAATAAGTTTACGAACTTTAATATACAAGGTATAAAGTGCCTCTAAATATAAACTATGAAGAAAATCGTATTTTTAGCATTAGCGTTGGCTCTTGTTGTTGGTTGCGGAAGCAAGGACAAAGGTGAGCTTACAGGCGTTAAAGGAAAGCGATGGCATCCAGAAAAACCATATGGAATGAGTCTTATTCCAGGTGGTGCTTTTATTATGGGAAAATCTGATGATGACATTATAGACCTTCAAGATGCGCCTACCAAGACAGTTACTGTGCGCTCCTTTTATATGGATGAGACTGAAATTACCAACAGTGAATACAGGCAGTTTGTTCATTGGGTTAGAGATTCTATTATTCGCCTAAACCTTGCTGAATTGGCAGACCTTGAAGGAAAAACTCCAGATGATGAAGGAATTGGAGAATATGCATATGTGGACTCAGGAGATCCTGAGGACCTTACTCCATATGAGCGTTACATGATAGACACCTACGGGGATGAACAACGCAAAATTAACAGAGATGTAGATCTAATTTTTGATAAAGAGGATTACCCAGATGAACTTTATGCTGAAGTTATGGATGATATGTACTTACCTCCCAAACCGCAAGATCAAGGTGAGCGTAAATTAGATGTAAGTAAACTGTTGTTTAATTATACTGATTTACGCTCACCAGAAAGACATTGGGGCTATCCTGAAGGTTTGGAAGTATATCCGGACACAGCTGTATGGACCACAGACTTCGAATATTCTTACAATCAGACAATGTCCTTTGAATATTATAACAGTGATGCATTTGCTGATTATCCGGTTGTAGGAATTACTTGGCATCAAGCTGTTGCATTTTGCCAATGGAGAACTTTATACAAGAATGGCTACCAAAAATCAAAAGGAAAACAAAAAACTAGCACATTTAGATTGCCGACTGAAGCAGAGTGGGAGTATGCGGCTAGAGGTGGATTAGAGGGAGCTATGTTCCCTTGGGGAGGGCCATATGCTAAAAATGACCGTGGTTGTTTTTTAGCAAACTTCAAGCCTCTAAGAGGTAACTATGCTGCTGATCAAGCTCTTTACACAGTTGAGGCAGATGCCTATGAGCCTAATGGATACAACTTGTATAATATGGCCGGTAATGTATCCGAATGGGTTAATTCACACTACGATGATGCCTCCTATGACTATACAGCTTCATTTAATCCAAATGTGAACGATGAATTCAATGATCGTAAAGTGATTCGTGGGGGTTCATGGAAAGACGTTAAATATTTTTTACAAGTAAGTTCTCGTGATTACGAGGATGCGTATACTCCTAGAAGTTACATCGGCTTCAGAACTGTTCAGGATTATCTGGGCACTGATGCGACTGCAAATGCAGCAACAAATTAAAATAAATTCACACACACAATTATAAATTAACATTGAAAAATAAGAAATTATGGCTTTAAAAATTGATAAAAAAATAATGAATATGGCTTACGGCCTTGGAGCTGCCGTAGTAATTATTGGTGCACTTATGAAAATTATTCATAAAGACTTAGGCCCATTGTCCGGAAATACTCTTCTTACAATTGGTCTTGTAACTGAAGCTCTAATTTTTGCGTTATCCGCTTTTGATCCACCTGAAGAGGGATATAAATGGGAAAAAGCATTTCCTATTTTAGAGGACCCAGATGCTGAACCTGAAGAAGCCATAACTGTAAAAGCACCCGATGCCCTTCAGAAAAAATACAATGAGCAGATAAGTAAAGCAACAGATCAAATGAAATCAATCAATGACCTTTACAAAACACAATTAGAGAATGCTAGTAAACAAGCTGAGATCAATACCGAATCTATTGAAAACGCAAATAAGGTTAAAGAGCAAATGGAATCCCTTGCATCTAATTTATCATCCCTCAACGGTGTTTACGGAGGAATGTTATCTGCAATGACTACAAAAAAATAAAAGTTGTTTTTTAACAATAAATAATAATAATTTAAAATTTTAGAAAATGGCTGCAGCTAAAGAAAGTCCAAGGCAAAAGATGATCAACTTAATGTATTTAGTTTTCATCGCAATGCTTGCACTTAATATGTCTAAAGAGGTTTTACAGTCTTTTGGAATGATATCTGAGCAGGTTGAAAATAATAACACATCTCTATCAGACCGTATTGTAACTTTCGAAAAAACAATTGATATTAATTATGAAAAGGAGCCTAAAACTTGGATGGAAAAGAAAGCAGCGAAGGATAAATTAGAAATAATAACATCTAATTTTGTAAGCTATCTTAATTCCCTTCCAAGAAAAGACATGCCTAAAAAGTATGTAAAAAATATAAAGGATTCAATCGTTGATTATGAAATCATGGATAAACCTGATTATTATGACGAAAAGTTTTTTATTGGAGAAACTTACACCAATGAAGGCAAAGAATTTATCCAAGAAATTGTTTCCTTCAGAAATGAGTTTGTTGAATTAGTAGACTCCTTAAATCAAGGTAAGTCTGATGAAAATTATATAGCCATAATAAATCAAGTCAATGATCTTTTGAGGCCAGATGAAAAAGTAGTTAATCGTGACGGCGTAAGCATGGATTGGATCAGATACCACTACGAAGGATTTCCAGAAGTTGCGTCAAATACCAAACTAACAGTGTTAAAGGCTAATGCTCTAGGATTTCAAGCTGAGTTACTCTCGGCTATGATTGGAGGCCAATATAAAATCAATGCCACTCTAGCAAATTTTGATGCGTATGTTGTTTCAGACCAATCTGCCTATTTTCCTGGCTCAAATTTTTCTGGGAAGATTATATTAGGTAAGAAGTCTAAAAATCTTGAACCACAATCGGTTGAGATAAACGGCAATCCACTAGATCCAAAAGAATCATTGAATGAGGATGGTGCAATTATTTTAGATTTTCCTGTCGGGCGTGTTGGTCCTCAAGAAATTATAGGAAACGTTGTATTTGTTGAAGGAGACAACGAACCCATAACCATTCCAGTTAAGGCCGGGTACAAAGTTATCAATAAACCCAATACTGCTTCTGTCGAAGTCGTTGGTAGAAATACATTATTTAGGAATTATGATAACGAAGTTATTATCTCTGTCCCCGGGATAGCATCAAATTCTGTTAAATTATCTACAAAAGAAAATAATGCAAAAATTACTGGAAATGGAAATGGTTTATACAAAATTAGACCTTCTAAAGGTAAAAAAATTGACTTAGTTATTAGTGGTGTTTTTAGTACTGGTGATAATTTCAGTGATACAAAAGAATTTTTTATTCGAAGAGCTCCGGAGCCCACCGTGCTATTTAATGGCAAAGAAACTGGTAACATGGCAAAAAAATCTATAATGAATGCTGCTGTATCAGCAATTTATCCACCAGCCTATGGAATTTCACAGAGTGTTCTAATTACATCATTTAAAGTTAAAATTGGAGCAAGAACTTTTGATTGCTCCGGTAATAGATTATCAAAAGATGCAAAAGGTTACTTGCAAAGGGCTCCAGCTGGATTTGATATCACGATAAAAGATATCCTTTACGCTGGAATAACTTCAGGAACCAAAACATTGGGTCCTTCCATAACTATTAATTAATTCAAAATGAAAAAGTTATTTTCAGTTTTATTACTTATACCAATTTTTTGCTTTTCTCAAGCGGATTTATTGAACACAAAAAAATCTTCAGACATTAAAACGATATCTAAAGAAGTTGCTGATGATGCCAAACCATTGGCATATGAATATGTCTCTGACGACGATATTTTATTTTCAATCACCACATGGGAGGTGATAGATTTAGATCAACGAGTCAATTTTCCGTTATACTATCCTACTGAAATTAGCCTTGTTTCTGATGATCGTCGTCCACTTATCCATTATCTTTTAGAAGCAATTGAGGACCCACTTATTGGTGCCAAACCCTATTTTGACCACAACTTTACAGTACCTATGGAACTGGAAGATGTTAATAGAATACGTGAATATAAAAGAATTAAAAAAGGAATTGATGCAGATGGTATTACTGAAGGGGAAGAATATTTTTATGAAACAGGTTCAACAAAAATATATTTGGAATCTTTAGGCTACGATTTTCCTGAAGATGAAGATTGGGTTAGTTATGATCCGATTTCTCCCGAATTTTTAGAACTTCAAAGAAGCGGTGATGCTGAATTAGCCACTTCTTATAAAGAACTATGGGACGCTGCTGCATCTGAAGTTATGTCGGACGAAAACTTTGATTTTGCCCAATTTGATTATGCCGATGTTCGTAAATATCTTCTTAAAGGGGTATGGTATTTTGATAAAAAATCTACTCAATTAAGATTTAGACCCATTGCACTTGGTCCTGTAGCAATGGATGCAGAAGAAAAATTCCAAAAACAGAACCTTGATGATCAATCCACAACCGTTTCAAGTAATGTTGAAACTGATGGATTTGGGGCATTTGATGCATTTTCTGATGATCAGGACCAAGACAATAAAGAGCTAAGTGATTCTGAAGGGGAAGTAAGTGATGATTTTGACACTTTTTCTGAGGGTTCCTCTAGTGTTTCTGATGCGACAAAGGGAGATGAAGATAAAGAGTATCGTGCAATGTTTTGGGTATTTTTCCCAGAAGTCAGAGATATATTACATCGCTCTTTTGCTTCTAACAATAAAAATATGTCTAAACCCATTTCTTTTGATCATTTAATCAACTCCAGACGTTTTTCAGGTACAATCTATAAAGAAGCTAATGTTTTCCAAGATCGTGATGTTAGAAAGTATGTAGGCGCAAACTCATTAATGCAACTGTTAGAATCTCAACGCATCAAAGAAAAAATTAGAAATCTTGAACAAGATATGTGGAGTTATTAATCTAACTTCTTAATTATTACTAAGCGCTTCTCATTTTGAGGAGCGTTTTTTTTAATATAAATTCGTCAAATGAAATTCGATTACCTCATTGTGGGTTCAGGCCTTGCAGGGCTAATGCTCTGTGAAACTTTGCGCAAAAGAGGCAAATCCTTTAAGGTTGTTAGCAATACCTCCCAACAAGCCTCAGTTGTTGCCAGTGGCCTTTACAACCCAGTCGTCCTTAAACGTTTTAACAAAGCTTGGAATGCCGATACGCAACTTCCACTGGCACTTTCGACCTATAAAGATTTAGAAATATTTCTGGGTATAAAAGTAGATCACCAGCTTCCCATTTACAGAGTTTTTCATGCTGTAGATGAACAGAACAATTGGTTTTTAGCATGTGATAAACCTGATTTACAACCCTTCTTAATTCCTAAAGTCATAAACAATGACAATACCAACATTAACGCCCCATATGGATATGGTGAAGTAAGGCAGACAGGTCGGGTCGATACAAAGTTACTTTTAGAATCCTACGTTTTCAGCTTAAAATCGAAGGGTTTGTATTTAGAAGAAACATTTAATTACAAAGCTTTAGACCTTCAAATGGGCGTTAATTATAAAGGCCTTCTTGCAAAACAGCTTATTTTTGCAGAAGGGTTTGGATTGAAGCAGAATCCCTTTTTTAACAAACTTCCACTTGAGGGAACCAAAGGAGAACTACTCCTAATCCATGCCCCTGATTTAAATTCTGAAGTTATATTAAAATCTAGTGTATTTGTAATTCCGATCGGATCGGATAAATACCTTGTTGGCTCTACCTATGCTTGGAAAGATTATACCAATGCGCCTACTGAATCCGCTAGAACTTCACTTATAAATAAACTTCAAAAGCTTCTCAAATGTTCTTTTGAAGTTCTGCAACAGCGGGCTGGGATTCGCCCAACGGTTATAGACCGCCGCCCTTTGGTTGGCCAACACAGAGTCCATAAAAATCTATACATCTTAAATGGCCTGGGAAGCCGTGGCGTTCTTATGGCCCCAACTGTTGCTAAAAATCTTATTGATTTTATAGAAAAGGGATTGGCTCTGCCAAAAGACATCGACATCAATCGCTTTACGACTTAGATTTCTCTACCATCTTAGGATCGTAATTCATAAATAAATTAATCCAAATATTTCTTGAGAGGCGCATGATTACAGGCATAAAACATACCAATGTAATTACAATGGCTGCAAAGCTCATTTTCAAAGAATGCTCCAAAAAAAGATGGGTTATGATAAAAGCAGCGACCGAAAACGCGATTCCAACACCATAACTGACATACATAGAGCCATAAAAAAAAGAAGGTTCAATTTTATATTTTGTAGCACAATGTCTACAGCGTTCATGCATTTTTAAGGTGTCATAAAGGCGGTAAGGGTTTTTAATTACATACATGGACTCCTTATGGCACTTAGGGCATACTCCAAATAATATAGAATAGATTTTTGACCCTTTTTTTAACATATATAATTGGTTACTTTTGCAGTGATTCAAAATTACGAAATTGCCTTTAAATCAGGCCTCAAAATAATCAAATGTTAAACGTTCACCAGCTCAGTATTGCATTTCAAGGGGAAGATCTCTTTGACAATGTGTCTTTCCGGTTACAGTCTGGGAATCGGATCGGTTTAATTGGTAAAAATGGCGCTGGTAAATCGACTTTGCTCAAAATCATTTCTGGTGAACTGGAATATAATTCGGGCCAAATTAGTTTTGAAAAAAAAGGTTTGAACATTGGGTTCTTAAAACAGGACATCGACTTTGCTTACGGACGTACAATTCTAGAGGAAGCTTATGAAGCTTTTTCAGAAATTAAAGAGATGGAGCGTCAATTAGAGGAGATTAACGTTCAACTTGCCGAGCGCACCGATTATGACAGTCAAGCCTACCACGACCTTATGGTAGATTTAAACGAAGTCCAGCAGCAGTATGAGATCTTAGGTGGCTATAATTATCAGGGAGAAACAGAAAAAATCTTGATAGGTTTAGGGTTCAATAGAGAAGACTTTGGTAAACTTACCGACACTTTTTCTGGTGGGTGGCGCATGCGCATTGAATTGGCTAAACTCTTATTGCAGCAAAACGATATTTTGCTCTTGGATGAACCTACCAACCACTTGGATATTGAATCCATCATTTGGTTGGAACAATTCTTAAAAAATTACAGCGGGGCTGTTGTTATCGTTTCGCACGATAAAATGTTTTTAAATCAAGTGACCAATCGCACCATTGAAATTGTTTTGGGCCAAATTTATGATATGCCCAAGCCCTATTCGCAATATTTGAAGCTCCGTGCCGAACAAAAAGCTTTGCAAATAGCCTCACAAAAAAATCAACAAAAGCAAATAGAGCATACTGAAAAGCTGATTGAAAAATTTAGGGCTAAAGCTTCTAAGGCCACTATGGCGCAGTCCCTTATAAAAAAATTGGATAAAATTGAGCGCATTCGCGTCGATGAAGATGACAACGCTGTTATGAGTGTGCGTTTTCCCATTTCTGTCAATCCAGGAAAAGTTGTCTTGGAAACCCAATGCGTATCAAAGTCATATGGAGATTTAGAGGTTTTAAAACATATTGATTTTACACTAGAAAGGGGTCAAAAAATTGCCTTTGTTGGCCAAAATGGTCAAGGCAAGTCAACCTTGGCAAAAATATTAGTCGGAGAATTGTCTTCTGATGGCAGTGTCAAATTAGGTCATAATGTGCAGTTGGGGTATTTTGCCCAAAACCAAGCCGAGTATCTGGATGGCAAAAAAACAGTTCTCAATACCATGATTGATGCGGCCAATGAAACCAACCGTTCCAAAGTACGTGATATTCTAGGTTCTTTTTTGTTCAGAGGGGAAGCGGTCGATAAGTACGTAAGTGTATTATCTGGAGGCGAACGCAACCGTTTGGCCTTGGCCAAGTTGTTACTCCAGCCCCTTAATGTTTTGGTCATGGATGAGCCCACCAACCATTTGGACATTCAATCTAAAAACGTACTAAAATCAGCCTTGCAAAACTTTGAAGGTACCTTGATTTTGGTTTCTCACGATCGGGAATTTTTACAGGGACTTAATGATGTGGTTTACGAATTTAAAGATCGAAAAATAAAACCCTATTTAGGAGATATTGATTTCTATTTAGAGCAGCGTCAATTACAAAATTTAAGAGATGCTGAACGGCGCACGCCTGAAAAAACAACTCAAAAAACGAGCGATAATAAACGCTCTTATGAGTCCCAAAAAAAACTAAAATCCTTGCAAAACCGTTTGAGCAAATTAGAGGCCGCTATCGCGGCTTTAGAAAAAGACATTAAAGCCATTGATCTAGAATTAGAGATCAATTATGAGGCTACGGTTTTAGCCCCCAACTTTTTTGATACTTATCAGGCTAAAAAAGCAGAACTAGAAAGCCTGATGCAGCAGTGGGAAATTCTTACTGAAACTATAGAAAAACATAGTTAATGGAAGAGTACTTTTACCAATGTCCGTATTGCTGGGAAGCTGTTTCTGTTTTAGTTGATGTCTCACAACCCCTTCAAAATTATATTGAAGACTGCGAAGTTTGTTGTAATCCCATTGAATTTAAAATCCAGTGTTCTGCACAAACCGTCCTACATTTTGAAGCCCAAAACATCGAACAATAATACGGTAATTCAATAATTTTTCTTTTTAAATAGGAAAAAGGTTGTATATTTGTCGTCCTATATCGCGGGATAGAGCAGTAGGTAGCTCGTCGGGCTCATAACCCGAAGGTCACTGGTTCGAGTCCAGTTCCCGCTACTAAAACAATAAAACGGTTATACTTTAGTAAAGTGTAATCGTTTTTTTATATTTACTTGCAATTAATCACAAAATTAAAATAAATGAAAAATTTAAAAAAAATAATTTTATTGTTTTCGGGAATACTTTTTGTTTCATGCGGGAGCAATCCTAATTATCAAAAAAACTTAGCAACAGCTCAAAAATTATTCTCACTCCATGGAGAAGAAAAGATTGATGAACAACTCGCTTTAGTAAGTAAAGATATCAAGCTGTATACTCCCATGTATGGTTCTTCAGAGCCATTAGGTTATGATGCATACGCATCTATTTTAAAAGGATATCATGATAGCTTTGAGGATATTAAATACAATGCTCAAGTATGGCTTCCTGGTGTTGATACATTGTCTCTAAAACCAGATGGAAGTGTTAGGACATACGGTACTTGGACAGGAAAAAATTCAATTACTGGTAAAGAGATAAACCTGAATGGCTATTGGTATTTTAATTTTGACGCAGACGGTAAAGTAATAGCTCAGGGTGACTTTTTTGATTATGGTGGAATGATGCAATCTGTTGGTCCTAAAAATCCTGTTTTAGTAACACTTAAGGTTAAGCCAGGAAAAAAGCAAGCCATGATAGATCTTCTTAATACCCCAGATGGCCTACAAGCTACGAGAGATTTTGATGGAAGTCTATCTCTTGAAGCATTCTTCAATGATGAAACATACACATATTACATTTATGGGGATTGGGCGTCATATGATCATTACCAAAAATATCTTGATTGGAGATTTAAGGATGATGAGAGCAAAATGGCACAACAAGTAATAGCTTTTTGTGTCGGAGGAGAAAAGGGGTTAATTCCTATATTCCCTAACACAGATTACTCATCATTTAGTAATTGAGAATTAAAAAAGATTTAATATCAATTACTAAATGATGAGTATTCATTAAGTTTCTTGACGTTTGGCTTATGTTCGATATTTGAATGGAGCTATTTACTAAAACAATAAAACGGTCACACTATTATACTGTGATCGTTTTGTTTTAGAATTAATTGGATTTAAATATTTTATTTTATTTCAATTGTTTTTTTTAAAGACGTTACTGCATGGCCGCTCACAATGACCCTTTTTCCATTATTTACACATCCTATTTCTCCCCCTCTTTTAGAAAGTTGTTTTGCGGTCAATTCTTTTTTTTGCAGTTTTTTAGACCAATAAGGAATGAGTGTGCAATGCGCAGATCCGGTTACAGGATCTTCTAAGATACTGGCCTGGGGTGTAAAAAAGCGGGATACAAAATCAGCCTCATCTCCAGGAGCTGTTACAATCACACCGCCAGGATCCATATTGATCAGATCAAATGCTTTGCGATTTACTTTTATCTTTTCAATATGAGATTGATCATCATATACAACTAAATAGTCACGGGCTTTGTAGACTTCTTTTGGAGCCATGCTTAAGGCTTCAGAAATGTTTGAGGGTAGGGCAGCCAATTTACCTTTTCGAGCTGGTAAATCCATGTGGTATAACCCTTTTGAAAAATTAACATTTAGCAGACCACTTTGGGTTTTGAATGATATTTTTT
>Ga0209503_10001351_pt1 | contig 12706 bp, 7 predicted proteins | sample SouAtlMetagenome_2_FD_187448 | JGI IMG/M metagenome (GOLD analysis project Ga0209503, IMG submission 187448) | Marine eukaryotic phytoplankton communities from Atlantic Ocean - South Atlantic ANT15 Metagenome (SPAdes) (version 2) | ecosystem: Environmental > Aquatic > Marine > Oceanic | place... | reverse complement strand
GATAGGTGCCCCAGCGGCCCGAGCGTACTCTCCCGACCAGCCGCGGGTTGACATGTGGCGACGGATAGCTGGTGGACTTCTGGAGGTGCACCGCTGTGTGCGCTCTCTACATTCGCATACGTACAACTTTGAAGTTACCTCCCTCGGTTGTGTCCGTCGGGGCCCGGCGCTCCTCTATATGGGGGTCGTCTCGCTATCAACCGGTGGTCTAGTTGGCCGTGGGGGGGGGCGCCGCCGAGAATTCACCATGTCACGGTCAAGGGCCGCATGCGTGGGAAGGGCCCCGTGCCATAGCAGAAGGGTCGCTCAGGCTCCTGAAAGCCTGGGGGTGCGGGCGAAAAGCGCCGAGCGCTGTGATGTGGACCATTGCGTGTCCTCCATCCTCGACTCTAATTTATTACAAGTATTGAAGTTTATTTATTATACCCTATACTACTCGCCCCGGTTTTTACCTCACATTGACGCCCCTGGCTCTAACAAAAAGATCATTCTAGCAACAAGAACCCAAGCAAAAAAACTCAGGGAAGTAGGCGGTGGCAACCAAGCTCTAGTACCAAGAACTCACAGAGAAGTGGAGCCGACCTTCGCCCCTCCAAGCCTGCATCAATCCTGCGTCGAAAAGACTTCTGGCCACAGGGCGAGCCTCTGGCCGGTAGACAAACCCTCTAACTGAGAAGGCTCGTCGCTTGCCCAATCGCGATAATGTCGACCCACCTTATCGTTGGGTGCCAACTTGCAGCTGCCCGTTGTGGTTGAACAATCCCCAATATTTTCCAATATTTTCGATCCATTGGCACTGGAAGCACCCATTTCATAATTTGGATTGACCACTTTTTAGGTCTTGCACTCTAAGGCACCTTGTGTACTCTGCTCAGGCTCAACAATAACAACACCCTCTAGAATGTGAGATTTTGAACAGAGCTCATCGGATGCAAGCTCAGCGCGATCATCAACACCAAGAAGGACTGGAGTAGTGTGTGTCTGAAAACCGGTTATGGTTTTGGGGTTGCCTGCCTGACCAACAGTCTCAACTGCCTGCCCGACACGAACAGACACAGGAAGTAAGTTGAGATTGACATCAACTGTGAATAAAAATCTTGGTGCCATAGCAGAGGCAAGGTGGTACCTGCATGATCAGACATAGTTGGTGCCCTTTCCCTCGCCGGGAATTCTATAGTACGCTGTTTCAGACAGAAGATAATGGTTTTTGTCCAGTATTGTTTGTTTCATGTCAAGGCAGCAATGTAGGAATGTCAGAATGGAACCCATGGCGGCCTTGGATATGAGAGTTCGATCTGCATGAAAGGGAGATATGGTGAGGAGTCCCTTCCCCATATGAAGTAGGCCCTGAGCAAGACGAACAACAAAGAGTGTTGAGGGCTCACGCGCATGCTCAGCGAGCAGACGCAGAAGCCCCGCGATTCGGCTGTTGTTTGTGCCGGCACCAACAAGTCCAAGGCCAACGATTGCGTTTAGGGCAACTTGGTTGTCAGCATCATGTGTTAGGCGGCTCATTTGGTCAACGATCCCATAATCAGGATATGAGATACGCAGTAGTGAAAGAGCAAGCGGAACAGCACAACGCACAGGGGGCTCACCATAATGAAGCAGATGATCAAAAGTACGCAAAGTCATTTCTGCCCCGATATCTTCGCCAGTTGCCACGAGCGCGATGCCAAGGACAGCCATGGACTGATGCCTGGCTACGAGATTAGGTTTTTTAGGTGCTGCTGACTGATTTTCTGTTGTTTCTACAGACCCAGGGAATATCAAAGGTGAATCACGTTGTTCCGCGCAAATGTGAAGCATTTTCTGGATTTGCAGCACATCACCCGTGGCAGCATATGCACAAGTTTCAAGGGTGACCGATGCACAAAGGCCCACAGGGTGCTCTATCGTCTTTAGGACTTCAAGCATTGCGTCTCCTTTTTCGCCCCGACCAAAGAATAAGAGGCCAAGCCCAAGCCCAAGGAAATTTGACTCCGATATTTCAAGGCTGGCGTCAGACGCCTCCATCAGTTTCTGCACAATCAGGGATGCAATCTCCGAGTTGCATGTCCCAGCATAGATCTGACCAAGACTGACAGCGGCAAAGGCTATTTCAATCATGGCATCGGAGTTTGTAATTATAGGCGCTAAAGTATCAAGCACATCCTCTCGACCAGAGCCAGCGTATGCAACACCAAGACCAACAATAGCTGCTGAGCGTATAATGGAAGAAGAAGATTCAACGTGCTCAGGTAAGAGAGCAATAGGTGGGTCCGACTCGTGACGAATTGAAGACGAAACAATGCCGATAGCAAGGCAAGCACCGGCCCTGACATATTCCTCGTTGCTGTACAAAAACTTATCAATAATCGTTAGGCCCTCTTCTATATTCCACATCATTATCATCCCTAGAGATGCAGCAGCGGCTAGCATACCATGCTCTTTGTTCTTGTACAACCATGTATTGCCATCAGGGGTCATAAGAAGGTCCTTGCAGAAACCAGCGTTCACAAAGGCATTGACAAAAGTTGCGGCGAGGTTTGCTCGGGCGGAGTCTACATTGGGTGCACTTGTGCTGGATGCACGCGAGGATGCGGAGTCCCCAAGGTGGCTTTTGTATATATCTTCAGGTGTCTTCGCATCAAGAATATCTAGGTCTCGCCCAAGGTCAGCCTAAAGTGCTATTCACGTCAAAGGTGAAACCTGGCAAACACGGAATTTGCGCATAGTAGGACTTCAGTTTATTATTCCCAATGATTGCATCAACTTCCAAATCTTCAACGTACTCAAAGTTGCTATGGTGCCGCGCAAGCAAGAATGCCATCTGCTTACGCATCAGACCGTCCGTCGTATCAAAAAGCTCCTTACATCGTGTGTTGAATGGTGTGGCCTCATCATCATCTCCCATTTTTAAAGCAACGCCCAAGGCAGCGGAGCAATAGCCATGCCGCCGGTAAATCTGGAACGCACTCTGCCTCAAACACTTAAGGTCGTCTGGATCTGCGATATATGTTCCACACCGCAGCAAATAAAGACAGACCCTTTTGAAGTTACTATCATCCACTAGGGTCTTTCCAGGCCGCAGTGGGTAGTTACCTAGAAGTTTAGATATACTCTGTGTCTCAATGAGAAGATCAACTGCTTCTGCGTATGCATTGTGCTGCAGATGAAACCTGAGCCAAGTATACTGTGAAACTAGAGTCCTAATCACCAGCGCGGGCAAGCACGGGACGATTTCATCAACAAGGCTGATAAGATCCGCGGTGAAGTTGTCCTTTCTTCCCTTCTTGTCACTTAATTGCCTTGCCGTGTATTCAGCCCCAAGCTCACCAGCGAGCGCCCTCACAAATTCGTGGCCCCAGCTGCCAAGGTCATTGATGGTCCCCTGCTTTTTAAAATGGAGGATCTCGTGTGAACCTGGCTCCGACATGGTCATTGCCAAGACAGCAAGGAGATCTGCCATCAACTTCTTTGATGGCACTGATTCCTTCGCCATAGCGTGACAGTGTTTCAGAGCATCGTAGTGCGGACGCAAGTATTTCAATGGCTTGGGCACCGAAGTCATCGATGAGGTTGCATTCCGTACTTCCTTGACTAAATATTCCAAGGCGGTGCTAACTACCACTGGATTTGCCTACGAGCGAGAAAAGCTTGCCAGAATAAAATACTCATCGGGCGTACGTCCTGTAAGCGTGCGACGGCGAGCTCTAGTCCCTCCATAAGTGTTTGATCTTCAGGCCTGCATCAGTTTTGCGTCGTTAGCTTAGGAAACAATACGACGCAGCGCTTACGAGAGCCCACCGCATCGGCTAGCAGTAGTGTCCTTCGCATTCTGGCATGACGCAGCAGGCCGGTCCATTGTAACAAAATAGAGGTCCCCCCAGTGCTCCTGTCACTTTTTGTAAATACCGCGCCAAGCCGACCCAACTCCTATCTCTGCCGTACGCGGCTGGCGGGGACTGCCTCGCCGCGGCGTGGTTGGCGGGGATGCCTCGCGCCCGGCGCCTGAGGCGCGCGCGACGCAGGGTGGGCCCCGCCGGTGGCAGGCCTTAGGCCCAAATCCCCTCAGGCTTGAAGCCCACCCGTGGAAGAGGCCCCCTTACCTTCCAGGGTAGGACGCAAACACTTACCAAACGTCACGATTTACTTCTCCCGTCAGAGAGGCCTCCAAACACTTGCCAACACTTGCCCAAACACTTGCGCGCCGCAGTACCCGCACGTGCGACTGCCCCTATCAGCGCCCCTGAGCCTGCCACCGCCGCAAGATGATAGCCACCAACGACGTGCCTTAGGCCGAACGCAGCCCTATTCGCCGGGATATTCTGGTTTGTACTAGAACCCACTAAAACCAGCCCAAACACTTACAATTTCGTTTAAACACTTATGTCAAACACTTAGATTCGGGCCCAAACAGTGGCACTTACCAAACACTCGCCAAAAAGTCTTGCGTCCTACCCTGAAATTTTAACCTTCCGCCAGTACCTACACAAATGCGTAGTTACCCGCGCAGGCGTCGTTGACGCAACCCCCAGCGGACAGAGAGAGAGAGGCGGAACAGCCTGAGCAGGGCAAAGTCACGCAATTGGTCACCTTTTGGGCCCGCAGCGTCGAAGCTAAGGCCACTTCCCTATAGAAAGGCACGGTCGAACGTCCCAGCGCAGCCGCCGTTCCGTCGAGCGCGCGTATAGGCCGAGATCGAGAAATGATCCGTGTTTCTCTCATCCGTGTAACTTGGTGCAGCTCATTTTTAAGGACGTGCCACAATGCACTTGCCAATCCAGCGTCGACAAGGACCCTACCTACGGTTCCTACAGTGCCTACTTACGGTACAGTCCTAGGGCCCGGGTGCAATTTTCGCACGGCATTTTTTACGTGAGAAACGGTCCAGCGTAATCGCACCTTAGGTACGGTCCACTGGCAAGTTTCGGGTTGGGTGACTCAGGCTCCCCTAATCCCGGGTTTGCGCGGACCCACTTGGAAATTTTGCCTGCTGGAGATTCTGGCACTGAATTTACTGTAGGGGGCTCATCGCATGAGCCTCCGGACCGATGTTTTAGGGCGGATCCCCACAGCCGCCGGCCCTGACTCAGAGCACCACATCCCCGCGCCTACTTTCCCCTTCTGAAAGACGTCCAAAAGCGTGCTCAGATCAACGAAGTCTACGTTCAAGAATGGTCAAGCGGCGGTGCAAGGCGCGAAAGGCTTCAACGAGAAGGGGCGCAATCGCTTCGAGCTGCAAAGAACGGATGCCAAAACTGCTCTCTCTGACAATTTCTGGGAATACAAGCTCCACCTCCTGGGCAATGAATCCAAAATGAGTCTCTTTGTCGAACCCAGAATCGCCTCGCCATTGGAAGCTCACGCCATTTAATTCCAGCAAGCGAGCAGCACGATTCCGCAGGGAAGTGACATTTGTCTTGTAACGTCCGTCTGAAGTGGTTGTGTAACTGCTAGCAGATACTCCGCCGGTACTGATTATCGATGGAGCCGTGATGGACCCAGTGGTCACAGTGATGGAGCCGGCAGATGTAATACCAACACTGGAGATAGTCAGACCACCAGATGTGATAGTTATGCCACCGGCTTCAATTAGTAGACCGCCAGACTTGACAACAGCAGCTCCCGTCACGGTGAGACCGCCATGCTTGATTGTGGTGCGACCCTGACCTGTGATAGCAAAAACTTCACGAGAAGATGGTCCGTTGTCTACTGTTACGCGAAATAAGTCGAAAGAGTCTGACCTATTGCGGTCTGCGCCAATTTCAAGAACAGCACCAGCAAATGCGTCCTGTGTTGCACGAACCTCCATAATACTTCCATCGTTGTGTCCGCTTGCATTCGAGGAGAAAATGTATGATCCGTTGTGAGCTAAAACATTGCCCCACAAAAGCGTATTGCCAATAACTTTTAGGCCACCTTCATTGATCGTAGTACCTCCGGAGAGGACGCGAAGACCCCCTGTTGTGATACTTGCGCCTCCATCAATGATCCGAAGACCGGAGTACAACGATAGTTCGCCCGTGAGAATCTTCACATCGCCCTTAGCAACCGTGATATCCCCGTCCCCTTCGATTGTAAACATGGTCACCTCACTACTACCAGAAACAATCTCAAGAAAATTAAACGAGTCTGAGGGATTAGCAGTAGCGTCTAACTTCAGCAGAGTATTTTGAAATGAATTCTCAGTTGCATACAGTAGCAACACATCAACGCCCTCCTCTGAAATAGTGGCAATACTGCTGCCGCAAGCAACACCCTCAAAATTAGCATAGCAGCTACATGATCCAGTAGAAAAGTCGCAGGTACCGCGGCCGCTGCAGAACTTGTACTCGCGAATATCAGTATTCGCAACATCCTCAACATGACATGCAGCGACGTTGCCGCTGCCACGTGGCCAGACTCTGGCATCAGATGCGTCACACGTAAAAGCTGTGAGCGGTGGATTGCCCTCGTGGCTAAAGATATTGTTCTGCATTGGGACTGCAGGCCAAGCTAGAAATTTAATGTTGTAAGTAGCACCCCCTGCTTGATTTATGGCACCACGAAAGCAAACTACTTGCTCAACATTGTCTAGCGATTCCCAGGCTGCTTCACATTCTGCCTCGCCAAAGAGTGTTGCATTGGCGTTGAACTCAAAGTCAAACCCATTGAAACTCATCATGAACGTTCCATTGATGCTTGATCCTACTGCTGTTGAATTTGTTGTCACGTTAATCTCGCGATAGTAAGTCGTAGTACTTCTCAGAAGAGGATCGAAACCTTTGGGGCACATGCGTGCCTCACACTCAGGCCCAAATACCCCCCAATCGCAAGCGCACATCATAAGAGATTCTGCTTCCCAATTGGTGTATAAAGGGCCCTTTATGTCATTCACATCATCAAGCTGGGTTATGCCCTGCCCAGGACCGTAGTCTAGTGCAGCATGGTGCATAGTGATGCAGTTGCCATAGTTGCTGCACTCTTGAGGACATTCAACTACGGTATTGGCATCTAACATCTAGATAAATTAGTAACACTGGGGATGGACAGCGCTGGCAAGCTTCACCCGTAAAACCAGGTGGGCATGAGCAACTCCCCTAAAAACAAAATCACGCAAGCAATCAACATAACTAATCTGTGCGCAGGTAAATGCGTCGTTCCGATTACATACGCCTATGTTTCCACATTCCATGTCACCATGCGCCCTGCCGGGAGCGCTGGCCTTGTCGACCCACGCAGTAGCAATTGGACAAAGACCTGTGAGGACTCTTCACTAAATAATAAGTGTACCCCATAAGGGCGCCGTCGCCGCACGACCAGAACAGTCAGCATAGTATGCCCAACCAGTATCGCACAAACACACGTTCTCGGCTGTGCATTCGCCGTGGCCGCTACACTGGTTCGGACAAGACGTGCTCGCACGGTACACAGAGGAAGATATAAGAAGTCGGCGAAGAGACCGTGCCACCCATGTCATGTCAACTGAGTCCTGCGAGCGGACTAGCTCTTTTTACCGGTAGGGCTTGTGCTTACCGTAGGTACCGTAGGTACCGTATTCACTGGCCCGGGGCCTATTCTATCCGAGTATTTAACTAGGATAAATGAGACTAGGATAGTGAAGCTAAGATAAAATTTGGGAGATTTATAAGTGGAAAAAGGCCGTTGCCACAACGGGCGCCAACCCCAGGGCCCCCGGGCCCGGACCACGCGTCACGGTCCCCGCGCCAAAACAACCAAGGGAGGGTGGGAGGCCCAAAAGTTCTTGGGCCTTTGTCCTGCGCTCTCACAATCGGAGCGCTATTGGACAAGAGCAAGTATAAGAAAGTATCTTGTAGCGAGCCACTAGGTGTGACGATATTGCTCAGGCTACCATAGCGTTAGAAAATCTCTGCGCAATCTTCCGAGTCGAGTTTGGTGAGCCCCCGAAGCCCATGCGCAGTTCCTCCACAAAGACTGGATCAAAATCGTTTGTGGCATCGAACCAAAGCATACACGTGAGATACCGCTGGTGCGCCGCAATCCGAAATTGATTGAAAAAGTCCTACTCACCGTTTAATGACCGGCCATTTACTAGTACCTACGGTACTTACTATAGTATGATTCACCGGCAAGTCCATGTTGGTAGTTTGGTACCATGCGGGCAGCCTCGCGCTGGGAAAAACAGCTGCAGCGCGGTGCGATGGTAACTAGTAAAACCCGCCCCAAACCAAATCATGATCGCCCCTAGAAACGTATAAATAGAACATAATTACGAAAAAAATATATTTAACTTGAAATTATTTCCGGGTCCTATCGCTCCATATCTATATAGGGCTCAAAGAGAATTTCCGGCTTTTGGCTAGGCCGCCGAGGGTTAGGGTTGGGTTGGGTTGGTGCCACGGTGTTCAAGTTGGGCGACTCGGCGACTCGGAGAGTCGGGTTAGAGCGGGTCCGAAAATGGTCCTAGTGTCGGCGGCAGTTCCGCGGCAACGTGGGCTCGGATGGTTTTGAAAAGTTGCTCATCGGAACGTGGGGAGCGAGAGAAACCTTTTTATAAGGGCGGAAAGGGCGAGCGGCGAAGAACAGCGTTCTGACGAGCGGCGCAAACAGCCTAAATGCTAGTGGCGCAAAACTCACTAGGGCCGGTGCCCCGTGCCCTTAACGGTTCGGGGCAGCTAAAAATGCTAAATAATAAAAATGCTTGGACACACCACCCGCCGCGTACCTTTGAGCTCTGAGTTTACTATAACCATGATAATTTTTAATACTTGCTAAGGTTACCTGTCGTTTTAGACTGTCGTTTATTGGTAGGTACACCGGCGGCCGCGATCACGTTAGCCCAGCGAGCCAGCGAGCCTGCACAGAGCGATCGGCGACGCAAAATGGTGTTCCAGGATGTGGTGCTCGTCGACGGCCGGACACACATGCTGGGGCGCCTCGCGTCCGTTATGGCCAAGGAGCTCCTGAGTGGCCAAAAGATTGTTGTCGTCCGCTGCGAACAGGTTGTTGTCTCAGGCTCTTTGGTCCGTAACAAGGTAAAATTTACGCAGTTCCTCAAGAAGCGGACTAATACGAATCCCAAAAAGGGCCCTATTCACTACCGCTCTCCTGCGCGCATGGTCTGGCGGACGATCCGCGGCATGCTGCCGCACAAGACGGCACGTGGTCAAGCCGCACTCGCGCGCCTCCAGTGCTTTGAGGGCATACCACCGCCCTACGACACAATGAAGAAACTAGTCGTCCCTGAAGCTCTCAAGGTGGTTCGGCTCAAGCCGGGACGCCGGTGCACTGGCCTCGCACGGCTCGCAACGGAATTTGGCTGGGCGCACGAAGACCTGATCAAGCTAATGGAATCGAAACGCATCTCCAAATCTGCCGAATTCTACGCAGCCAAGAAACTTGCACACGTCGAGAAAGCCAAGGCAGCTGCCGTGGCCAATACAGCTGCCACTGATGCAGCTCTCTCAAAACTTGGTTACTTCGCCTAATCAAAACCTGGTTACCTATCCTCTGGACTATGTAGTACATTCTAACTAACTAGTGGAGAATAGAGGCAGGTCGTATCCCGTCCGTTGGAGCGATGTGGTTTTGGGGCGGACTGGGAATTATTGCTCACAGACGGGCGTTATTAAAAAAAAGAACGGAGAAGAGTAGGGCTCAATTTACCTCTATATACCCGCAGCTGGCCGGGCCCGATGTTACTAATTGATTAATTAATTAATTAATTATTATAAATTAATTAATTAATTAAGCCTGAGGACTCGAAGACCTAAAAAAAAGGAACAAGCTCCTAAGAGCTTTCTCCCTCAGGCTGTAGAAAATGAGAAAATGTCAGACCCCCTCCCCCTTCCTCCTCAGGAGGCTTAGCAAATATTACTCATCATGATGATCGGCCCCGGGAAAGCCGCCGTGTTAGACTGTATTTCGAGCTAGCCCGGGCCTTGTCGTTCAAGTTCGCTCCCGGAGAAGCGCCCCGGACACCTGGGTCGGCCCAGACCAGTGAATGCTGCCGGTCCCAAGAGCGCAGCGTCTAGTCATCTTACTCCTCCATGAAAGCAGCTAATGTACACACCCAGAGAATTCTGCTGTGGGGTAACGGAAATTCCAACCGCACTGTTTATAGCTAGCACAGCGTCAATCCTAGAGTGACACCGGTTCTATCAGTTTCTGAACCAACCAAAGAGGCCACGAACGCCTTTTTCATTTGTCTTTGTTTGAAAAGAGGGCAGATTCAGGTATACATGTCCCAGATTGAACAAGATAGGCTTACATGGAACCCCACTTGCCTGAAAGCAGCTTGCCGAAGATATGGCTAACAAATCTGAAACGTGAATATCAAGCACGCCAAGGAACATGGTCAATGTTGATTGAGAGAAACTGGACTCCCTTGCATATTTGCGATGCAGATGGTCAAGGCAACGAGCAGCCTTGACACGGGACAAGGACGCCTGGGCGGCATCACTGAGGTGTGCCGTCTCTATGCTAAGAACTGGCACTTCACAGGCCTCGGCCTCTTGGGAGGCATGATCAGCAAGGTAGATAGTGTGACGGAGTAGAGCAGATGCCGTGTGACTCTCGTCCATGTGCACACAAAATGTTTCTGCAAGGAAGTAACATCTGTAGGCACGAAGTGCTGCATTTCGCCCATGGAGTCTCTCTGCGAGAGTCTCATCCTTGGCATCTCGAAGGACCGTGAGAGCTGCCATTTCTTTCGTTACCTCTATCATCTTATCGTAGAGGTGAATGACATCATCAGGTATGCGTGGATTAATTACGCTATCAAGTGAGGCGTTACATACCTGAGCAATTATAGCACCTAACGTTACCCAACGCCACTCGGAAGCTCTCTCTATGACTGCGGCGTCACAGCGTTGATAAAGCAGGTCGAGCTTCTCGTAGGTGGTGCGTGCCACAAGGAGCTCCAGAGAAAAGTCACCTTGAGTTTTTGCATCTTGCTCTGAAATAGCAGCACGAATAATATCCTCCAGGTGTATCATCTTTTGGGCATACTGCACTTCATTTGGTAGTGATGAGAGTGAGATAGCTGGTTGCCGAATATTTTGACAGCACAATCCAGCTGTGCCGCCTGACGGTACGTCAAATATCCTCGGATATTTTAATGGACCACAAACCCGAAGTCGGCGCTTAACTTCTTCGGCTGTGATTTCGGGAGATGACCCGCACCAGTTGACGAAAATACTCCCCGAAGATTCTAAACCGCAAGTTAAATTTACCACCTTGCAACTATCTTGTTTATCCATGTTAGAAATTTCTAACGAGTGAGTACTACCGCCTGCAAGATTACAGCGACGTGTTGCCTTTGAGCAATCTATAGCTTGATTCTGAAATGAATCCAAGCATGCCGTGTCCCCATGGCATTTTGCAAAGATATTGTAAATATCACAAGCACGTTCAAAGGCCGTGGCAGCGTGATTATAGTCGCCTTTCGACTCCAGTGTAAGACCGTCGATCCAGTCCGCATAAGCGTTGCATTCACGAGCGAGCGCATAGTCACCCATAGTGATGCACAATGCCCGAAGAGTGTTACTATGTGCGGCTGCTTTAACTAAACGTTGGCACAGGCGACGTTCCGCATATTTTTTTCGTGTTTGTTCTGTCGCAACGTTCATCTTGATATTCCCCGACAGATATTGCTTTGACTCCATAGCATGGGCCCGAGCCCGCTCCGCCAAAAACGCTTGGATCAACAGATGATATGAATCACGTTTAGGGCCAGGAGACCCCAAAGTCATTAATTTACTATCGCTATGGGGGGTTGTGAGCTTCTTGCGTAGACGTCGTAACTGACGAGTACATCGCCTGTGTAGTTGAAGCTTAAAAAATAAATAAACGTCAACTATCGTACATGCGGTAATTCGCGAGATTCTCGCTGTGCCTGAAGCCATTCTGAACGTCTATTTTGTGTAGTAATGCATGTAGAACGAATTTATTGTGATAGCTTGGCTCATTCATCATGGGGACCGCCGCGTCTTATTCATTGGCGTAGGCGATCCCCCCACCCTAGCCAGGTAGGTGTGCAGAAAACTTGAAGTTTACAACGGAGGAAGCCAAGCTTGCGAGTGGAGCGAGAGCTATAACCACAGCACCGGCATATGCTTGGCGAGAGACGAGGCGACAAACCACCGGACGGCCCCTGGGCCGGCCAGGCCGCACTTGGGCACACCATGATATGACAACCAAAGTAACCATGGTAATTGGGGTTTTATATTCTCTGCTCGGTTGTAACCCTGCGCCCGGGCCACACTGGGCCAGACAGACGATTCGGACTCGGCGAGCTCTGCTAGTTCCGCCGCTAGTAGGTCCGAGTCACCGTGACGGTAACTTGAATTGTTAAACGTCCGAGTCCGCCTCTACGCAACGCCACCGGCTTTACGAGCACCTCTATACGCCCCGCGTGGACGGTTTCCCCACTGGAAGCGACCGCCAGAGATGACTTGATTATCGCAATCTGATCACGATCACGACAATGGGGGAGTGCAATGGAAATACACGTCTAGTAGGATCCCAAGGTTCAACTGAGACGTATCCAAGCACAACCCTTACTTGTATTACCCGCCTAGGCTACTTCCCAGTGGGGCCCATCCTAGGCCCTGAGTCAGGGCCCATCCTCCGAGGGTACTCCGATATCCCCTTAGTAGGGGGAAGTCGCCTCTCACTCCTAACTATTATCATCCTGAGTCACTTTTATTGACGGACGCAATTCCCCGTCACAAACCCCATCAAACATGGGAGAAACTAT
>Ga0209503_10001348_pt1 | contig 12735 bp, 7 predicted proteins | sample SouAtlMetagenome_2_FD_187448 | JGI IMG/M metagenome (GOLD analysis project Ga0209503, IMG submission 187448) | Marine eukaryotic phytoplankton communities from Atlantic Ocean - South Atlantic ANT15 Metagenome (SPAdes) (version 2) | ecosystem: Environmental > Aquatic > Marine > Oceanic | place... | reverse complement strand
TGCCATCTGTTGGACTGAGTTGAATGTTGCTATTTCCGGCAATGAGTCTGGTTACACCAGCATCTTTGATGTAACCAGCGCCTGAGACATAAGACTCAACCCTTTCATCTGTGTAGTAAAGGTTTGTGCTGCCTTCCGTTAAATCATCTGTATTGCCAAGGTTGGCATTGACCCATGCCTCTACTCGTTCATCGGTGTAATAGAGGTTGACTGAACCCTCTGGCAGATCATCTGTATCCGCCAGGTTTATGTCAGGAGCCGTGAGGAGACCAATCTTGTCAATGATCTCTTGGTCGATGTATAGCTGCCAGTCATCAAAGTCATTCAGCTGACCAGCAGTCAGCAGGTCGCCATCTTGAAACTCTATGTAGTCCTTAGTAACAGGAGTCTCTCTATAGATGTCTATCCAGTCGCCTTCAGTTGCACCAGCAGTGAGTGTTACAGAAGTGGCTGGATCAGCAAATACGAAACCAGTGTCAAGAGCAAGGCTATTCCAAGTGACACCAGCGTCATCACTTGTGCGTACCTTGATGTGCTCGGGTTTTAAATAGCCAATCGCATTGCCGCCAGTTGTCGTCAGCGCGAATGTTGTCTGGCCAGCAGTTGCAACGTAGCAAACACCGCTGTATTCGTAGCTCGGTTTTGCCACCTTTAACTGGCAAGGAATGACCCAATCTTATCTTTAGTAGCCCTTCTTGCTTCGTTTGATCAGCTCTTGCATCTGCTCCTCCAGATTCCGCACGCCTTCAACATCGTCCCTGTTCCTCGCATCCTTGATTGCCCTTTCAACCTCTCTCCTTGTTTTCAGGTTTGGGTTGGAATTGAACATAACGCCCCTTGCCTCGTCCCGATACTCTGCAAGTAGCTGCCTGAACTCTTTCTGCAGTGCTGAGCTTTTCAACGTAACGCCCTTTTTAGCAATAAACTCCCGCACATCAGGACGACGGCTGAACTCCATGATCGCCTGCTCCACCCTTTTGCCGCCAATCTCAACGGTTGCCATCAAGCTATTGAACTGTTGCTGCTCAACATCAGTCGGTTCAATGCCAGTACCAAGGCTCATCTCTGAGTATTGACCGTTGAATGAATAGACAAACTCCCAGACAGCATCTGATGAACTGTGCCCACGGGGGAAGAAGGGGATGGCCTGCTGCAGTGGGTTCAATCCATTAGGGCCGGTGCCAGGAACAACTGGTACATATCTATTTGTCAGCTGATCAACCAGCATCGGGTTGGTGTCCACGCCCGGGATCCTGTTGACCAGCTTGCCCAAGAAGCCTTCGCCAATATCAGTCTCAAACACGTTTGCCATCTCGCTAAACGTTGAACCGTCATACGCAGCCTTATAGGGATTTATAGACCGATCAACTTGTGCCAACAGGCTGCCAAATGGCATCTGCGTGGCAAAGAAGTTCTGAGCAGCTCGGCCACCTTCGTAGTCAAGGTTCCCTTCCGCACCAGCTCGCAGCAGGGTGAAGAAACTATCTAGCCCCTTCAGGTAACTGGCATCAAACATCCCTGCCGCCATGATCCCAACAGCCTGTGCATAGGCAAAGTCCTGATCCGTGCGTTCCATGTAGCCGGAATACATCCCTAGATCAGCAATCATCCGCAGCCCAACAGCAAACGGTTCACCCAGCTTTGCCAGCGGAAGGCGAGAGCCGCCAGGTAAGCCAATGGAATACGGGACGTTATTCCGCTCCCATGCCTGCTGGGCCAGTCGTGCATTGCGTCCTGTCGCCCACTTCCCCGGGCCACCACCTGTGATCACACCGCTTGTGGCCAACCCGTAGGTTGCTCCACCAACAAGGGTCATGAATGCAATCTGACCACCGATCCGTGCGCTGGTGCTTGGATCTCTCAACAACTCCTGCTGGATTGAATTGAACGTCTTGGTTACGTCGTAACCTTCTTTCTTTGCAATCGTGAATGCCTTCCATGCGGCACCTGCACCAGTGCTGTCGATAAGGCCTTGCTGCAAAATGTTGGCTGGAGTCTGAACAAACGGGATAAACGGCTTAAGGATTGGGCGAAATGGGCTGTCATTAACAAATGAGTTGATGCTTCTTGCAGCCTTATTTTCCTCTTGGAACACTGCCTGTTCCATTCTCTGCTGAACGTTGCGGCCACCTTTTCCCGCCTTATCCATCGTCGCTACGTTCAGGTTCATCATGTATTGCTCAGCCTTGATGTCAGCTTCTGTTTGACCAGCAGGATTGAACCGATAACGCTGCTTCAGTGATCCAGCATCAACATCAAATGCCATGCGGATTTCTTTATCGACATACTTCTGCAGCTGCTTGTAGTTAGTTGGATCAACGCCCTGCCTGACGCCCCGGAACACACCAGCTGCTGCTACCTCACCACGCAGGGCAATGGTCTTGGCAAATTCATCCATGCCAAGCATCCCCCTCGATGGAAGCCTGACAAGCTCTCCCACCACGTTGATTGCCCGGTCAATCTCCTCACCCGCTGGGATCTTCCCAAACAGTGGATTGTTCTTTCGCAGATTGCTTGATGTGATCTTCTGCGCCGTGTCTCTGTAGATCGATTGTTCAGACTTAAACGCCTGCCAGCCGAGCATTGCTGCATCCATGAACGATGACTGCATTGCTGCCAGCTGTGCTCCGGCTTCTGCTGCTGCCAAATTTGCTGCTTTTGTGTATTCAGGGCCACCGATACCTGATGCAGCAAGCGTCTTGGCAAAACCGCTCTGCATCATTGGCCGCATCACCACCCATGCAGCACCAACAGCATTGGTGACAAACGTTCCGGTTGACGACAACAAACCATTGATCCACACCTCATCCCATGAGTTCCAGTTGCTCTTCCAACGACTCATGGTTCCCGCGATTTCTCGCGGGTCTTCCATCATGTCAACCTGTTTTGCAATCTTATCTATAAGTTGCAACGCCTCATCTAATTCTCCCCGGTTCAACATTTCTGCAACGGCTTCAAACCCGTCAGCTCTCTCACCCATCTGAGCTAATTTCTCATCGCCAAATACAACATTTACCTCATCTGCTAGATCAAAGTCATCCATAAAGCCAAGCTTCTTGGCGATCTTTCTTTGCCGTAATGCACTACCTACTCTCAGGTTTGCATCTGCAATCTCTCTGCCAAGGCTATTAAAGCCTTTCATGTTGTTGAAGAACAGCTCAGCCTGACCTAGTGCCTGTTGTCCTTCCTTGCGCTTTAACAGGTAATTAGCCGCAAGCTGCTTCAGTCCTGCACCACTGCGTTGCCAGATGCTATTAGCAGCAGCAATGATCTGCTCTTTGGCATTTTCCTTGATCTGCCCTTTTGCCGCACCTACTCCGTCCTTAGTGAGCTTTTTTAGTTGCGACTGCACATAACTATCCAGCTGCGCTAGATCCAGCCCCGTCATATTTTGGAGCGTATCTGCAGCTCGCTTTGTGTTTGTTGGGTCGCTGTTATCAAAGAATCTCTTCTCAGCCCTGAAGCGATCCATCGTTGCATCGAGGTGCAAATCAAAGCTTTCCCCTGACTTTGAATTAACAATCAGGGGTTCGGTTGCAAATGGTGCGCATGTTGGTTCTTTAGCCATTAGAGACAAATCCTCCCGTTTTGGAATAGTGCAAGACCTTGGTCTGCTGATTTTTGAACCTCAGCTGCAAACCGGGCTTGTGGGCCAAGATCAGCAACCTTGTCATTGAGCTTCTTCATTACGTTCTTCAGTACCGTCTTCTCAGGACCAGTTGCTGTTTCCATTGCGGCCTGTACCTGCTGGGACAAGCCAGATAGTTCTGACTGAGTCATGTCTAGCTGCAGGTTGAACGGATCAAGATCTGCAATATCAAAGTTGGTCAGCACCTCAGCCTGTCTTGCGGTCAGCTTGAGTTCTGACCTGACCAACGCTGAATCAGTGATGTCAACACCAATCCGCGTACCAAGCACCTGATCCTCGCCACGAGCAGCTCTGGCACGAGCTTCAGCAACGTATCCCTCCAGTTGCTTCTTCTGCTCCCGGGCCAGGGCTTTATTTGCCAGCTTCTGTGTTGTGTAGGTGGCCCCATCAACCGACTCACCCAGCTCATCTAGAACCTGATATTTCCGGCCAAGCTTCTCCAGCCGATATTCAGGCAGGTTGTCAATATCAACCCCAAGCATCTCAGCCACGATCTGCCGGTCAGAACCAACGTCGCCATACTTTGCAGCGGCTTCGATGACTTCCCGATCGGCCTGATCGGCCAGCTCCTCGGCGGACTGACCTGCCATCTGCGCCTGCCTGTTGGCTTCAACTGCCGCTGGATCTGGAGCATCAGGAGCATCTAGTCCTGCACCACCTTCAGCCTTGGCTTCTGGCTTCTTAGGTTCCAAATTATCTCTGACTTTTAGATAGTCATCTAACTGCTCTTGACCCTCTAAGCCTGCGCGATTATCAGCCATCTGTCCCTGCAGATCTCTATTGAATCGTCCAATCTTTTCCACCTCATCAATCTTCTGAGCTTGCTTGGTTGCGTAGTCTCCAAAGTCAAGATCGTATGCAGCTTTGCGATTGAAGTTGATATTGAAATCTGCATCAAAAGATGCCCAACCTTCAGCTAATCCTCTGCTCACAAAGTAATCATCAATCACACCATCACTGGCGCTCATCATCCCTAGAGCGTTGAATCTCTCAGGGAACTTCTCCATATACTCAATTGCATCAACACGTTGCCGTGGCAGCAGTTGACGTGTCTTCTGCAGCAATTCCGCTGCATAGCCTGTGTCCTGGAAGCGTTCTTTTACGTAATCATCAAACGCAGTCTTGATTGTCTGCGGCGTAATTGTTGGCTCCGGTGGCCGAACAGGAACAATCGCCCCTCTGCTCAGCCCCTGCAGACCTTCTATTGAAGTTTCCGTCGCTGGCACTACTTCCTGCGTAGGAACCAATGCCGTAGCGTTTACGTCTCTCGTCGCTAATGCCCCTCCCTGAGCAGCATTTCGCGCTTCAACTGCAGCCTGTCCGCGTTGATAATTTTGCAGATTTAGTTGCTGCTCTTCTGATACTTGGTTTCTAAATCGCGCTTGATCTACTTGCTCTAACTGCTCATCCAGCAGCGAATAGTTATCTACTGCACTAGTTCCACCTGCCGGTGGCAATCGCATCAATGCCTCATCCAGCTTGGACAGTCCTTGGCCCAGCTCTGCACCTTCCTCGTTCAACGCAGCGATGATCAGCTTCTGTTCGCCAGGGTCCGCTACCTGAAACGCTTTGCTGAACCGATAGATCCGAGCAACATCAAACACACTGCTCAGGACTCCACCAAGCAGCAAGCCCTCACCCATCTGTTTGAACTTGGTGATCAGACCGGTATCGCGATAGTCGCTCTGGAAGATCGGTGCCGCTGGCAGGCCAACGTCTGCCAAGAAATCACTAAAGGTCTCATCGAGGATGTCATTGCCTTCACCGCTGACGTTGAACGCAACAAACGCATCCCACGCCAACGCTTCACCAACAGTTCTGATGGTTGACTTGCCTTTGGTCAGTTGCTTGGCGGATCGTTCAATCGACCGCATCGCCACCGCTGCACTGTTCCCTTCAACACCAGCGTTGACCACATCCTTGTAGGTCGCCTTCAGCCAATCATCTGCATTGGCAAGTTTTGCGGTCTTAGATCCTTTATTGCCTTTTTGAATTGCGTCTAACGCCTTTGTTGCTGCCGGTGCCCTTGTTGTCTTTAACGCTGCATCAGCAGAATCAAGAACCTTGGCACCTTTCGCAAAACCCTTTCCTATTGCTGGGGCCTTGCCCAATGCCCGCAACGGCATCGCCAGGCCTTTGATGCCCATCTTTGGCAGCGCCAGCAATGCACCGGCCACACGCAACGTGGTGCTGACAAACTGACCGGCTTGCGTCTCTGATCGGAGGTTGTCAATCCGATATTTGGTTAGCGGGTTATCGCTGTCATCAAAGACCTTGCTGCCATCAAACCCGTTGCCCTGCAGCAGGTTGCCCGTCTCTCTGGCTACATCAACCAAGCCATGGCCAAGGTCAACGTAATCCGTGGCAAACGCCGCCACTGGATTGACAATGCTCTTGATTAAATCACCGCCAAACTGCCCACCGTTTTGGAAAAATAACGGTCGATCGTCTGGCTGCTGCGCATCAATCTCTTCGTCATACTTTGCAGCCCGCTGTTGGTATGCCTCTTCCTCTTCCTGAGCACGATTACCAACACGGCTCAACTCTTCGTCAGGAATGTACTCAGCAGACTGCTGTGACGGCATGTTGCCGTAGTCATTACCGACATACTTGTATTCGCCGGTGACTGGATCCTTTTCAAAACGTGGCATCAGAGTCTCCTCCTAAAGTCAAAAACACCAGCTCGTTGTCGCTGATCTTTGAATAAGCGCTGGTAACTGTTTCCAAAACCAGGGGCATCTAACCGCCCGCTATTGGGCGAGAAGAATGAATCGGACCGTGCTTTGGCAATGGCCTCAACCGTGAACCTCTGCCCCCGCACCTGACCAAGCTTTGCCAAGAAATCAGGCACTGCTGCCGGTGATTGCACCGATAGATCCAACACGTTGAACATCACCCGGTTCCATCCAGCTGTGCCGGGTTCCAGCCCAGCTGCTCGTAATACCGGCGTTGCCTGCTGTGATCTGCTGGTAAGAACCCTCATCCACTTTTGATCAACCTGCCGTGGTGACAACCTGTTCCCACGGCCGCCAGACACCGTGCCCCGGTTGTTATTCCCATCACCCGAATCACGGTGCCCGTAATAAGCCTTGGTATATCCACCACCTGCGGTTCGCGTACCTTCCGCAACACCAATCATCACAAACGTCTCATGCTTATCTGTCGTGATTGCAGATGGCACATATCGCGTTGGTGTTGCTGCTGCCACCTGCGGCAATGGTGCTGTCTCCAGTCCCTGTGTTCCCTGCTGCCATGACGTTCTGAGAGCAGCAAGACTGTCCGGCGATGCGTTCTCTAACTCTCCAGCAGATGCTGATGATGCTCCTGAGATGAAACCAAAAAACGCGCCAACAACATCAGTAGAAACTTGTCCACCTCCACTTCCGTTGTTGTTGTACCACTGCTTCAGTTGTTTCAACGCTGGTGGATCACCCTTCTGTGGCTCTGCAGGGATAGTCAGCTTTTCCTGTAACCACGGCGTTATCCTCTCCAAGGTCTCCAAGGTCTTTCTCATCAACGGTGGCACTGGAGCTTCATCATCATCAACAGGAAGTTTTTGCTCCTGTTTATACCGTTGCTGTCGTTCTGCTTGGCCAGCAAAGACATTCGGAGTCCTGAAACCTTTGGCACCCCCACTTGACTGACTTGATTGCCCTGACTGCCTTGGCGCGGCACTTTCCTCTGCCTGTTTCTTCAGCTCATCAAATAGTTCAACCGCTTCTTTCTCTGTATAACGTCGAAGATCTCCAACCTTTTCGTCATACTTCTCTAACCGTTGCATCCCTTTGATGACTACATCACGCTTTTTATTTTCACTCAAGCTGTTGAAATCTACCCCCTTATTACTGTTCTTCCACTTTCTCAGCTTGCCAGGCTCAACCATATCTTCGGTAATCACCAGGCGGCCATTGTCACCCTCTAAAGCAATACGCATTTCTTCGCGTGTCTTTTGCGAGTAAGAAATCATCCGATCTTTTGGTGATATGACTGGGCCGCCACCTCCATTTGTCTTGCTTCTTTCTTTATTGACCTCTTGGATAGCCTGCTGGACAGCCTCTCTTGCGGTTAGATCTCCCTGCACCGCTGCGTCTTCCTCAAGCCTTTGCACCGCTCGTGAAATAACTTCCTGCCTATATGTAGCCGCAAGCCTCTGTTCATAAATGCCAGGGTCGCCATCATTATCTTTTCTGGCCTTTAGCATCATCTTTTTAGTGCTTTCACTGGCATAGCTGCTATATCCCGTTCCTCCATCAGTTTTATCCTTTACATCGCCAAAGCCAGCATCAACAATATCTCCAAGAACATCTTCCTTCATTGCTGACATCACTCGTTCTGTAGTCGGATCTGTGTATTTAGAGTCGTTTCTGTTCTTGGAAATTTCGTCTTTAAACTCCAAGGAATATCTTCCATTCTCAATTTCATCTGCAAGCTGAGGAGTCAGGCCTTCTTCAGCAATTCTTATTTTCATTGCACGATCATTCTTCCGCACAGTTGAGTCGGCTCTTCCGTCTCTTTGAAAAATAAATGCTTCTGCCGCTGCGAGGTTCTCCGGATCTTGAAACGGTATTGTCTTTATCAAGTCTTGCGCTCTTCCAAAAGCGTCGGCAGCAGGAAATGCTCGGTATAGCTCACTTATTTGCAGCTTTGTTTTAGCCAACAGATCTGTATCAACAGCTGCTTTCAACGTATCTTCATTGCCTTCAAGCCATTGCCTCAATGACATATTGCCAAATTGGCCATCAAGCGGAATATCTGCAAGGTTCTCTTGCCCGCCAGGGAGGGTAAGCTCACTTAACTCAAGATATTTTTGATAAGCAGTTAATCGAGAATATTTAGCACTGTCATCGGTGCCTTCCATGATGGTGCCGAGAACAGAAGTCGCTACAATTTTTGCCGCTACTTCGGGGCTATAACTTGCTGCGCTTGAAAGGGTTTCTTGCAGTGAACTTATCACCGCCAATGTTGACATATTTTCACCTGTCCCGGCTTCATCTTCTGCTTTGTCAAAAGCTTTGTCGCCTATTTTTATACCTGACTGAATCAACTGATTTTGGCTGGCCTTGGCGGCCCGATCCATTCTCTTCTTGTAATATTCGCTGCTAACTAGTCCATTTGATTTTCCAAGCTCTTTCGCAAACAGCAGCTGCTGATAGGAGTTTGGAAAACCTGCAGCTTCTAATGCTTTTTCTTGCGCTTGACTTTGAGCAAGTGACCTTGCCTCAACCGTTTCAGGATCATTCCCTGGCTTTGTTAGCGCCCCTTGAATAGCAGGGTCAGCCATCGCAGCCTGCAGCATCGGTCCATAAGACACAGCAGCGCTAAAGCCTTGCTGCGCAATAACCTTCTCTTTCGCCCTTGGCGACATGCTCACATAGGCATCCCGCATCTCCTCTGTTGCGTTGGAGCTTGAGAGAAAATCAGGACCGTATTGCTCGACCGCCGCAGATACTTCACGATCAGCCGCTCGGACAATCTCATCCTGGCCAAACTTGATCAGTCCTTTCTTGTCATCGGTGAAGAAGTTCAGGAAGCTCTGAATCTCTTGACCACGCTTCAGCTCATTGTTGGCAAGCGTTGTAGGCGCACTGGTATCCAGCCGCAGCTGATTATTTCGCCTGACGTCCGTATTGCTGGGCAGGCTGATCGTCGGGTTGCTTTTCAGCGTGTTCCCGGGCTGGATGCTGGCCGAGCCGAAACCAGGGCGGCTAAACGTCACTTCTTGCCGCCTTTAATAGCCTTCGGTCCTTTCTTCGTTCCCTTGCATCCTTTACGGGGCATAATCTGAAGAACAAGTAATCACAGAATACCCAATGCCACGCGCTTCGGAAGACTTTCTCGCAGGGATTCATCACCTTGTAGGTGTTGAAATCAGCGACATGTTGCAAGATGCTGACCCCCGACAACGCAGAGAAGGCGTTACGTTGGCACTTAAATTCTTGCGCGACAACAATATTCAGGCGCAGATGGAGGCTTCGGCACCACTCAGCAGCGTGGCCAACAACCTGCCATCTGCAGCAGAGCTTGAAAAGCTAATGTCCATGACACCCGATTGATCATGTTGCAGTTTCTCGACATAGAGCCAGAAGTTAAATCCAGCTCCCGTAGCTCGACGAATCCGCCTGCCGACACTGTTCCAGCGTCATCCCCATCGCCTGACGCTGAACGTTCATCAGGGCGTAACCGCTCTCGTCTTCAGTAGAGGCAAGCAGCAGTTCCATTGATCTGTCCCGGGCGCGAGACTTTTGATCCAGGGCTGCCTGATCCTGAAACCATTGACACGCATAAGCCAGCGCATCTAGTTGGTCATCATGCAGAAGCGAGCCTCTGTCATAAGTAATGCGGCTGTACTGGTGTATCAACGAATAGGACAGCTCTCTTTCGTCCTTTGCGTTCTTGGCCAGCTCATAGTCACGTTCGACCACTCTTCGATCGATCGCTACTCGATGTGTCTGCACCAGCGGAGCCATCGTGTCAATGATCCGGCGCTCCTTTTGAATGTTTGCCCGAACCGGCTCCAGCCGACACTCGGCTCCGACAGCCCGCAGATAAGGAGCTAACACGGACTGGTATATCGATAGCCCACCAAAATTTGTCTCCACCAAAATTTCGTTGACGCCATATTCCTTGCACGTCATTGCAACTCGTTTCCACAACGCTTCATTGACGCCACCAGTGACGCCATAGCTTTCGCGTATGAAGTAATTCCCACCCCAAGCCGAAACGACGCAAACAGCAAAAGCGTCTCCGCCGCCTGCTGATGGATCAATCGAGCAAACGGTTGGTGCCTCGTCAACGGGAAGACTGCCTTGCTGGTCCCTTGGCCGATAGAAGTGTGGGTCGTGCTGCATCCCCATGCACGGAACGTCAACGATGTAATGCTTGTGCTTTTCGTACAGCATCACTTCAGGGACATGCCTATCAATGTCAATCACCATGAGATCAGCGCACCTGAGCGGATAACGCTGAAGGTCCAGCAGGCTCGGGTTCAGCATCATTTGCAGCTGATTTTGCACCGTGCTCATGCTCAGCTCACGCTGCATCAGCTCGTCTTCAGAAAAGCGAATATCACTCGGACGACCAATGCGATCGGGCCGTTGCGCAGCAATTAACGGAGCAAGATGGCCCTTATACGGTGTTATGTCATCGGGGATTCTTGAAGGCCAGAACCTAATGTCATAATTCAAATCTCGCTCAAGAGCGAAATAAATACTGTCCGTCGCTGAATGAGGAGTTCCAAGGTAAATTACTTCGCTGTTTTCACCAGGTTTCAACACGACTTCAGCTTCGTTGAGAGTTGTACGCAGCTTTTGGCGCTGAGTTTCAGTCAAGCAAGTCTGAACTGTTTCTACATCGTCAGCAAGAATAATTGATGCTCTCGCCCCAGTTATCTGGCCGGTTACACCTCGCGCCGTCACTGAGGCTGACTGTTCAATGTACTTGCAACTTCCAACGTCAAACGCGATTCGACTGTACCTTCCATCGAAGGCGTTTGGCTGCATGTGCTGAAGGAACGGAAGGTCAGCAATTGTCTTCAGCATCCAGGCAGTGAGCGCCTCGGCTCTTGACATTGAGGCACTCACTACTAGACACTTTTCTTCCGGGTTCATGTATAATCTATATAAGAGATACATTGCGCTCAATGAACTTTTCCCTACACCTCTAAAAGCACAAATAACGCGACGTTTTGGGCCAGTCTCAAGATAATCTAAGATCTGCAATTGCACCGGAGTCGGTGAATCACTCATCCCGGTCTGACGCATCAGAAGCGTGCAGAACTGTGCTAACGATAGATTCGTTGTCACTTGACTCGTTCAACGATTGACATCATTATGATGCTTTAGCCCTTCAGTATGTCCCGGCTCACAGTTGAAGGCCTGATCAATTTCTTCAAGTACTATGACGGCGGAGTAAAGCAACGAGAAGGTATAGCAGACCTATGGAAAGCCATGCCCGTATCACTGCTTGAGGAAGAAACTGCAAACTGGATTGATCTATACCGAACACCAGACCCTGTACCTGAATCCCCTGACGGTATATGCACTCCTATTTTGATGCAACACCTTACGGGCTATGCAGCCAATACGTTTGACAAAGTGTTTGTTGATGACTGCAACCGTCTATTCGCAGACACTGGGTTCGACAAGCACCTTGACGCAATGCAGATGTTAATGGCGAATATGATGCACGAAACTTGCAACTTTTTGTATATGCAAGAGATCGCGTCGGGCGCAGATTACAACGGGAGGGTAGACCTCGGAAACACAAGCCCTGGCGATGGCCAAAAATACAAAGGTGCCGGTGTGCTCCAGCTCACAGGCAAATACAACTATCAACGATTGGCTGATGGAATTAAAGATCCCAAAGTCATGGACGGTGTTGATTATGTCTCCAACACCTATCCATTTACATCAGCACGCATCTGGATTGAAGAGAACAACCTGCTGGACGTTTGCCTGAACCAGGGCTTTGACGAATGCTGCCATCGCATCAATGGTGGATGGAATGGATATGAATGCAGGCTTGCCAATTACAAGGTCTGCCAGCGGGAGATGAAATGAAACCCCGGATTTTCGAGACCGACGGCCGCATCCGAATCGAGGAGCGGCGTTATGCCGATGCCAGGAAGCATTTGAGCTGCTGGCAACCAGGAAAGTCAATGCTGTTCTACAAGGAGCAGCATGAGGAGATCATGCGGTTCTACGGGCTAACAGGTATTGAGCCTGTGGCCTACCGACTGCGGCAGTGGCTTGAAGAGTAGACACTAAAAAGCCCCCGCCTAGAGGTGCAGGGGCTTTCGAGCTGTTCTACCAAGAACATGACCAGCGTAGCAGCTTATTTCTTCTTTGCTGTGCTCTTCACGCAATTGTTCACCGTTTTCCCCCCTTTGCCTTTTTTTGTGCCTTTCTTGGTGTAACCATCCCAGCAGCTTTTCTTTGCAGGCATAACTCAACAGTCTCCCGGTAGTGAGGTGGTTCCTCGATGTTGGCATCTTGCAAGATCTGAGTCCAGTTCATGGTGAATAGTGGTCGGCTGTGCCCGAACAAAACGGGCTGCAGGTTACGGACCTAAAAATGCCGAGATCCCTT
>Ga0209503_10001347_pt1 | contig 12745 bp, 13 predicted proteins | sample SouAtlMetagenome_2_FD_187448 | JGI IMG/M metagenome (GOLD analysis project Ga0209503, IMG submission 187448) | Marine eukaryotic phytoplankton communities from Atlantic Ocean - South Atlantic ANT15 Metagenome (SPAdes) (version 2) | ecosystem: Environmental > Aquatic > Marine > Oceanic | place... | reverse complement strand
CCCTGCTGAACGTCATGGAATGGAAAGACGGCCAAATCGGTCTTGCCACCATGTGTATCGGCCTGGGTCAGGGTATCGCTACCGTCATCGAACGGGTATAAACCGAACGGGTTTGATAAACGCCTGATGCCCAAAGCCTGACGCCGGACGTGCTCCGGCGCTCAGGCCCGGCACCCTATTTCCGGCCCGCCTCACAAGGGCAGGACTGGAAACAAAAAACCCCGGCTTACCCGCCGGGGTTTTTCTTTTTTTAACACCAGACTGGCCTGTTATGCATAACCGGGCCTCTCTGCCCCTCGTCTCCCCCACCGTGCCTTCGGTACAGTAACGGTTCTGTCACCAGAACAGGCTGAAGCGCCGCCGATAACAGAGCGTCATTCAAGTCGCGTACTCACCGCCGCGTGAGCGCTGCTTTCTCCACTCCAGAGGGCAAGACGGCAACGCGCGATCAGCCTGCATCAAGGAGGAAGCCTTCATGCTTGACTGGATTGCACAGCATCAAAAAATCCTTTCTGTCGTCGCCAGTTTCAGCTCACTGGTTATCTGGATCGTTTACGCGCAACTCCTCTATTTGGGTTTCCGCCGGCAACGCAGCCCGCGCCTGATCATTAACCGTGGACGCAACAAGGACATCAATGCGCTCTGCCTGATCAGCAATATGAGCGCCGAATCCGTTTTCGTGCAATACATCATCGCCGAACTCCACACCTCGCAGGGCACCATCACCATGGATGTGACGGATTTCGAACAGGAGTACAACAAGGGCGACGAAAACCCGGAAAGACACAATCCCGCTTCAGGCACAGTGAATGTGTCGGAGAACACACGCCAGGGCCCGATTAAGCCGGGCGGTTTCTCTCATATCGGCACGTTCAAGGAATTGGTTGAGCGCATCGCCCGCTGTGAGGGCATCAAGATGGACGGGCACAGGCCCGAAGGCGATCTCGAGTTCACCCACCTCACCCTGCGGCTCATCGGCATCTATGGCCCCGAGAACAAACCCATCGGCGCCGAGCGCGGCTTCGATCTGGCCTACAACGCCAGCGAATTCTCTCTCAGCCCCGCCTCCTGGGACACCAAACAGCTCACCTCCATGAGACAGCGCCACAAGCTCAAGAAGATTGTGGAACAGCTCAACGCCTCGAACATTACGTCCACATCTCCTTTTCAGGATGCGGGAATGCGGTAAAGGGAACGCAAACGAGCTAGCAGGCGACCCCGTACTCAATGAGGCAACGGGGCGGAAGATTCGGCCAGGTAGCTATATGGTGCAGATCGGCCTGGCAATCAGTGGCGGCCTTGGTGCCGCCACAGGCGGCTTTATGAATCGCCCTTGTTCTGCTGGGCCGCTTCCAGTGCCACGATTTTTGCGTGCATGGTGCGCATCAGGTCCAGCATTTCCTGGCGCTCGTCGTGGGCAACCAGATTGTTGGCTTCCCGCTCGGCGCGCTGCTCGCTTTCGTGCACTTCCTGGGTCGCGCTCACAATGATGGCAATAAACAGGTTCAACACCATAAAGCTGGAAATCAAAATGAAAGGCACAAAGAAGATCCAGGCCATGGGATACACCTCCATCACAGGCCGGGCGATCCCCATGGACCAGCTTTCCAGGGTCATGATCTGGAACAGGCTATAGATGCTGGCGCCCAGAGTGCCAAACCATTGTGGAAACGCCTCACCGAACAGCTCCGTGCCCATCACCGCAAAGATGTAGAACATCATCAGCAACAGCGCCGCCGTCCAGCCGATGCCGGGCAACGCCTGCATCAGGGATTCCACCAACATGCGCAGCCGCTTCACCGACGACAGCAGGCGCAGCACCCGCAGAATGCGCAGACTTCGCAAGATAGCCAGCGGCCCGGAGGCTGGCGCCAGGGAAATGGCGACGATCAGAAAATCAAACACATTCCAGCCGGAGCGGAAAAAACGCGGGCCAAAAGCCACCAGCTTGAGCGCAATCTCCGCCGTAAACGCCACCAGAATCACCTGATTCACCAGGGCGAGCCACTGCCCTGCCCGCTCCTGCGCCACCGCAGAGGTTTCCACCCCGAGGATAATGGCATTCAGGAGAATCAGCGCGGTAATGCTGTTCGCGAATAACGAGGACTCAAGCCAAACGGTCAGACGCTGGCGCCAGCCATAGGAGGGAACGGAAGAAGACGAGGCCTGCATGAAACATCACCCAACGAGATAAAAGCCGCGAGTATACCTGATCTGTCCATGGGTATTGATAGCGTACGACCGGGAAAGCAGGTCAATTGATCGCTGCTCTAGCGCCCTTTGCCAGCGGGTTAACGCAAGGGGCGAGACCGGCTCAGCCCCGGGCATCGCTCAGGGCCGAGCAGAGAAAACCACCACAGCATCGCCCTCCTGCCATACCGGCAGCTTGATCATGGTTTGCAGAAAGAGTGGGTGCTCCAACCAATGCTGTAACCACCGCTGCAGATTCGGGTAAGGCAGCTGGCTAAACACCTCGCGATCCACATGGGCGAATTGGCGGACAAACGGCATCACACCAATATCCGCGATGGTCGGATCATCCCCAAGCAAGTAAGTGCGGCTCTCCAGCAACGTCTCCAGGACCTGAAGAAAGCCCTCTCCCCGTTGCCGATACTCGGTCTGAGTCATCTCGACATGGCGGTCGGCGTACTTGTAGCGGTCCAGCCAATACTTGAACTCATTATCATTTTGCTCAATCAGCGCATTGGCCTGCTCCAGGACCGTTGCGTCTAAAAGCCCCTGTGGATCCTGCTGCTCCAGCGCCCACACCATGATGTCCCGGCTTTCTGCAATCACAGCACCACCGGCCAGCCGCAACACGGGCACAGTGCCTTTCGGGCTTATCGCCAGCATCCGCCCAGGCTTGTTTTTCAAGGTTACTTCCCGCAACTCAACCTGCAACCCCGCAAACAAAATGGCCAGGCGGGCGCGCATGGCATAGGGGCAGCGCCGAAAGGAATACAAACAATCAAGTGAAGCCGTCATAGCTATATTTCACAACTGGATCAGGGGTGTATTGGCGCAACGGTGAACCGGTATTTTTGCTCACCGTCGGCGGATTGATGGGGGTTTTAGCACCCTTGGTAACGGGTTGACACACGGGGCAAGACCTGACCCCGTTGCCGCTCATCGGCAATTTTCTGTGCCGAAGCACACCCCGACAGAAACAAAATCATAATCACTATCCACTTCTTCATTTCCCCCCTTGTTGTTCTGAAGAACTACGGCCAGCACCGGAAAGCGGCCTTTGAACACTGCGACTGAAATCGCAACCAGTTTAGATATGCTGGATTTTGAAACCAAAATGTACATTCTTATCTTAGACCAAGTGCGCACGGATCAAGGCATTAGGGTCATGCAAGGCATTGGGGCCAAGTCTTGCATCGTGCGCCAAGACAAGTTCAAAACACTATGCTCGATGAAAGACCTGACCCCGGCCTTTTCTCGCATTTTATGAACCGCTTATTTCCAAGGCATCCATGATCACTTTCTTTGCAATTTCTGCTGACCCATCGTAAACCCTGAAAATAAAGACATCTCCGCTCTGACTATTGACGAATAAATCCCCCCAACCTCGAGCGCTCCAAAATGAATCCACAGCGGAAACTTTTACGCTTTCAACCTCTGAAATTGGGATATTTACCTTATGCACGAAGTCATAATTCATGGTATTCCATCGAACCAGATAAATAGCTTTATCCGTTATTACCAATGTATCCGTCTGCACGAATTCCATACCAGGCTCATCCTTAAACATCGATGAAACTGCCCGGTACATCACCATCTCATCCCCTTCTTCATCTATTGTGCTGATAAAGACTGGATCGAAAGCATTTGTTTTCAGTAACCCGTGCGAGCTTTGCATCGGCCCCAAGGAAGAACATCCGCTCGCAACCAGACAGACAACCATAACTAGTATTAATCTCAAACCATTACCCTTCATTTAATAATTATTAGCGGTCACCATGACACCTACTGCTCCCAGCTCATGGTGACCCCATAGGCCTTACCGTCAACTTGCTGGGAAGAATATTGAAGCATGATTATCCCACCATCTTCTTGCTGCCACTGAACCAGTGGCAGTTTTTCATTTACGTCCTCTTTCCCGTCGAGCCACAAAACGAGCTTCGCCACCCAGCCAAGATCAAACGCATCGAATGATGGCTGTCCAAACTTTCTCTCTAATTTTGCTCTATGGTTTTCAAAGAAACGCTTTTGCTCCGCCCCGCTATTGAACCAGGCACCGTAATAAACCAGAGAGACATTGTCTGCGTCGCATTGATACCAGGTTATTTCAGAGAGATCTGGGGTGTTGTGTTCAAACGCCAGAAGCTCATGCTCCAGCATCGTTTCCAGAGGCAGGTCAGCCTCCGCCCCCCGGTCAATCTCCATCTGATAGGTTTCAAGACAGGAATCACCGGGTGAAACGCCCAGGAACAAGGCTGAATAAGCAAACGGGGAGCACAGGAGTGCGCACAACACGAAGAGGATTCGGCACTGCTGGGGAGTAACTCGGCAGGTTTTCTGGTTAGGCGTTCCCCAGAATAAAGGCATCCAGTCCCTCATTGCTTTTTAGCCCACGATCCTGGCCAGCCGTTGTTATTGGTATCTTTCTATTTGTGATCCAGTTCCGAATGTACACAATCTTCGGGCGCAAATAAATGAATAAGCTTCAGGGGCTTTGTTTTATGTTGGGGGGGGGTAAGAGATAGCAAGGAGGGTTCGCCCCTCGAGCGGGGCTCCTACAGGTGGTTTGTGGAGTGGCGGTTCTTCCCTATGCTCGTGCCTTGATCTGCCAGCAGGCGGCGTTGAATTTCACGGTATCGCCGAACACAAAGGGCTCGAAGGCGTCTCTGACCACGGTAATGAGACGGGCTTTTGTCTTTTCGTCCAGGTCGGGGAAAACGCGGCCGAGCGGGCCCAGGCGGGTGAAGTAGCCGACCAGCTCGCTCTCGGGGAAGGTGCACTCGAAATCCAGTGGTTCGATGCTGATGTGATTCCACCCCGCTGAATCCAGAATGCTTTCCACGCGTTTGGCGTCGGCGAAGGCGAACTGCCCGGGGGCGTCCGGGGCTTGCTGTGGCAGCGTGACGATGGATTTGGCTGCACGGGCGGCGGCGGTCATGAAGGGGTTTTCTTGCGGGAAGCGCCAGGCCACGAACAGCCCAGGGGCGTCTGTGGAAGCGGCACGCCTCAGGTTCTGGAAAGCCTTGATGGGATCTTCGAAAAACATGATGCCGAAGCGCGAGACCAGCATGTCGTACCGGCCTTCACCAAAATCAAAGGTCTGAGCATCGGCACAGATAAACTCTACGCCCACCTTTTCTGCACCGTTCTTTTCCGTACCCTGCCGTGCCGCCTCGATCATGACCTCGGAAATGTCGACGCCCGTTGCCTGCCCCTCACTCCGCGTATAACGGCTGATCGCACGGGTTGTGCCGCCGGTGCCGCAGCCGATATCGAGAACGCGCTGTGGCGATTGGCATTCCACCGCCTTGGCCAGCAACCCCTCGATGGGTTTGAACAGGTGATCAATCAGCCGCTGGGATTCCACCCAGTTGCGCCCACCCACGCTTTTCCACAGCGTGGACGGGTTGTCGGGTGTCTCTGTTGAACCGTTCATGCTCACTCTCCGGGAGGCGTCGCCTTGATATTACCGGTTAGCTTGCCACTTCAAGTCGGCTTTAGGTCAAGTAACCGTTTTTTTGGAGGCGAGTAAAAAGTTCGCGCCTCAAGTGGCGCACCTACAAAAGGGAGCCAGCATCGCTTGCGGCAAGTTGGCATGGTTCCCGCAGTAACTTGCCTGGTGGCCGGCGAAAGTGCTGGCCGAACCCTTTGTGGTCCCGGACCAGAGCAAGAGGTAAGCCCCATGGATTCTGTATCCATCAAAGATCTGATGTGCACGCGTTTTGCGACGATTCACCCGGAGATGCCGGTGGTGGAAGCCTCCAGCAACCTGATCAAGCTCGACATGCTGGGCAGCCCGGTCACCGATGGCGACGGTACCCTGGTGGGCTGGATCAGTGAGCGCGAATGCCTGCAGGCGGCGCTGCAGGTGGTGTATCACAACCAGCGCGTGGCCACGGTTAAGGACTTGATGCAAAGCGAAGTGCTGACGGTATCGCTCACCGATGACGTGCTGAACCTGGCCCAGCAGATGCTCAACGCCAAGCCCAAGATCTACCCGGTGGTGGATGCCGCCAACAAGGTGGTGGGCGTGATCAGCCGCCGCCACATCCTCAATATGCTGGACCAGAAGCTGGCCGAGCTGTGCCAAAAGGCGGGCTAACCTGCCGCCTGGCGCAGCTTAACAGCCTGATTTGCGCACTTTTGGTGCTCAATATGCTCGCATCGGTGTGCCGTTGTGGTGCAAAAGCGGCGGGGATCGTTCAATGATTCAAGGCGAATCCAGGCCCGGTGAAGCACGCTTCGAGTCAAACCACTCAGACGCATCGGCGCCCCGCTCGAGTCCGTTACACAACCCGCCCGGCACCTCCATCACCCAATCCCGAATCGCTCTAATCACCGGGTCATCCCGACGATTTTCCGGGTACACCAGATAGAACGGTTTGCCTTCCAGTTCCGGGCCGAAGGGCTGCACCAATCGCCCCTCCTCCAATTCGTCGGCAATCAGGGTTCGGCTCATCAGGGCCACGCCCTGCCCGCCGATGGCGGCGGAGATGGCGTGGGTTTCGTCGGAAAATACCAGCCCGGCGCTGACATCCAGCCCCGCCACCTGGGCCCGTTTTTGCCAACCGGCCCAGTCCATGGGAGCCGCCAAGGCACCGTGTGGGCGAAAGTGAATCAGGGGGTGGTCGGTTAAGTCCGCCACGTTATCCAGTTTCAGATAAGGGCTGCAAGCCGGAATAAAGGTGTTATCGAACAGCTTCTCTGCCACCAGCCCCGGCCAGTGGCCATCGCCATAACGGATGGCCAGATCGGCGGTGACCCCGTCCAGGGCAACCGGTTCATGGGAGGCATGGATGCGCAGGTCTATTTCCGGGTGCTCATCACGCAGCATGCAGACCCACGACAACAGCCAGCGCACGGCCACCGCTGGCGTGGTGGACAGCGTTGCTGCCAGCCGGGTCGGCGCCGCTTTCACACGGTCCACCGCGTCACCAATGCTGTCGAAGGCGGCCTCCAGTGACACAAACAGTTCCCGGCCCTGGGGTGTCAGCAACAATTGCCGGGGCTTGCGCACGAACAGCGCCACACCCAGCGATTCCTCAAGGCCCCGAATATGGTGGCTGATGGCCGTGGCCGTCACAGACAACTCGCTGGCGGCCTGCTTGGCACTTTCATGGCGGGCGGCGGCTTCAAAAGCACGCAAGGCAGAAAGAGACGGTAACCGGCGAGGGCTCATGACTGAATTTAACTCATCCATTAATGAAAATAATGATCGTTTGTGGCGCCTTATTGGGCGGCACTAGGCTTGTCTTGTACTTAACGATGAATGAGTTCAACTCACAAAACAAGGAGCCACCCATGACTCACCTTCTGCAACTGGATGCCAGCGCCCGCCCCGGCCTTGCCGGTCAAGATGCCCACGGCTCCATCAGCCGCCGCCTGACGCAACGCTTCACCAGCCGCTGGCAAGCGGCCTCGGCGAACACCGCCGTCACCCAGCGGGATCTGGGCGCTGCCCCTCCGACCATTATCGACCAACCCTGGATCGAAGCGGCCTTTACGCCCGCCGCCCATCAGCAGCCCTGGATGGCAGGCGTGCTGGCCGAAAGCGACCGGTTAATTGAGGAGCTGATTGCGGCAGATGTGCTGGTCATCGGCGCGCCGCTTTATAACTTCGGTATGCCCGCTGCGCTGAAGGCTTGGGTGGACCAGATAGTGCGCATGGGCCGCACGGTGGAGTATGACGAAACCCGGCCGGAGGATCCGTTCACCCCGCTGTTGGCTGATCGTCCTCGCCACGCGGTCATCCTGTCGTCACGGGGTGGCGCGGGCTTCAATCCCGGCGGCGATCTGGCCCACCTGAATCACCTGGAACCGGGCCTCACTACCGTGCTGGAGTTTATCGGCATTACCCGCATTCACTCCATTGCGGTTGAGCATCAGGAAGAAGGCGGGGAACGGTTGGCCGCGTCTATTCGTCAGGCCGAGCAGGAAGTGGATGCTTTGGTGGAGCAATTGCAAAGCGCTACCAGCGAAACGCCGCAAGCAGATTACGCGCTGGGCTGATTTAAGCATCGGAGGGAAAAATACCTGCATGACGAAAGCCCGCGCCAGGGATGGCAGGCCATTCGTCATGCAAGTTGATCGGTGACATTACCCTTTCGAGGTTTAAGGAACCTCTAAATAACTCCTTGTGTACTCAGTCTTTCAGGCTGGTTCGCAATCTAGGCGCGCTTTTGAAGGTGTATGTCCATCCATCGAAAAAGCGCAACAACGAGTGCGGGCCAGCTTGGAAGACCCGGAGGGCGCGGCCTTAAGCGCACATCTGCTGCGCCTTGCCTCTAAGAAAGGGAACCACCCTGTCTGTCGAGACAAGGCACAACAGCTGCACGCTTAAGGTCACGCTGAGCACGCAAGGAGTTATTCAGAGGTTCCTCAACGCCGCCGCACCAGGCCATCTTCCAGCACCTGCTCGAAGTGGTCTTTGAGGGTCTCACTGGCTGCGCGGTAGTTCACACCCAGCGCTTTGCTGCGGCTGTTATCGAAGCGCAGCGGGTAACCCACATTGCGACTGATGAATTTGCGAGTCACCGGGCCCATGAACGGGCCGACCGCCCAGACTACCGGCTTGGGCACCTTCATCATCGGGAAGGGATACTTGCGGCCAAATTGCTTGCGCAGAATGGCGGCGATGTCGAGCATGGTGACCGACTCGCTAACCAGAATATAGCGGCCTTCGGCATCCTGATTAAAGGCGCCCAACAGATGCGCCTGAGCCACTTCGCGCACATCCACCATGCCGTATTCCAGGTCCGGCACACCGGTGCGCAGCTTGCCGCGCCCCATGTCCAGCAGGGTGCCGATACTGGCGGAGTTACTGGCGTTGGTGAGCGACGGGCCGTAGACCATGCCCGGGTTAATGGTCACCAAGTCCCAGCGACTATCTTCACTGCCATCTTGCCCATCATGGATCTTCCAGGCTTCACGCTCGGCAGCCACCTTGGAATATTGATACGGGTTGTGATTGACGCTGCTGGTGCGGTTCCAGTCCGCTTCCGTGAAAGCGCTCTTGCCTTTCATGTCGGTGGCGTCACCGTACACGGAGGCCACGCTGCTGGTGAGCACAACCCGCTTGAGGGTGTCGCAGCGGTTGGCGGCATTGAGCACATTGCGGGTGCCTTCCACGGCCGGGCGTACCAGCGCTTCATGGGCATCGGTAAAGCCCTCCAGCACGAACGGCGAGGCGGTGTGCATGAGGATATCGCAACCCTGCATGGCCGCATCGAAGCTGTCTGCATCCAGCAAATCTGCCTTGAACAGCTTCAAGGTGCCGGGCGTCTTGTCGGCGATGGCGTTGAGGTGGGCCACACTGCTGGCCTTGTTCGGGTCACGAACGGTGGCATGCACGGTGTGACCCGCTTCCAGCAGGAGTTTGACGATCCAGCCTGCTATATAGCCGGAGGCGCCGGTAATCATCACGGTATGGGTGTTACTGGGCATGTTTGGCTCCTGCCATGAAAAAGAGGGCTAACGCTACCACGATGGGGGGACAGAACGACTAGGGCTGTTCGCGCCATTTGGCGTCACGACCTGGCGGACAGCCCTGCAAACGGGGTCAGCTGTTCCACCGCGCCCGGTTGAACTGCATCCAGACGGCCAGCCCCAGCCCCCAGGCAGCATTGACGATCAGACCACCCACCACTTTGGTGGCATTCACATCCAGGCCTTTCATGGGAAAGACCAGCAGCATGGCGACCAGGGTCGGACCGATGGCACCGATGACCATGGCGCTGAGCCAGAATTTCATCCCCTGCCAACGGCGGATAACCCACCACACCGGCAAGCCCCACACACCACCCCAGAAGGCCAGGGAAATCACTTGAGGCACACCCAGTGGCGGCACCGGGGTCATGTTCCATGGAAAGGCAGGGATAAGACCGCCCAGCCAGAACAGCGCCAGCACGCCCTGATGAAAAAGCAGAGTGGCGAGAAAACCACCGGTGAAGGCCTGCAGCCATTGTTGTTTTGGGTTAACCATGGAATCTCCGTCGGATTGTGCTATCAGATGAGCAGATAGACGCTAGCATAGCCCACAACAGAAAAACGTGAGAGCCAAATCGCGGGGCTCGCTCTGGATATTATGAAAAGGTCGAAGGGTAAAACAGAGGAAGCATGCCGGATAACAAAAACCCCGGCCAAGGCCGGGGAAAACGAGGAACCAGCAGCAGTATTCGAGTTCGCTGTGTTAATTTTCAGACAAGGTGCAAATGCACCCTCTATCACCTGAGATAAACACCTGCCCTACCGGGATAAGAATTGATACGCAGTTTTTAATTCGGAAATTCTACCTAGCAAGAGGTCAAATTATGACCACAACGTCAAACTTCGTCTGTAAGCCTTCTCTTACTTTCCCATAGGAACTTAACCATTCCGTCCCGTTTTTTCCGGTATGCTCCTCCATGACGCAGCCGGATGCCTTACATGACAACGACACAACCGCCCCTCAACGACATCGCCCACATGTTCAGCCGGGCCTTTTTCCACGACCCCCTCTTTGTCTACTTCTTCCCGAACCCGTCGCAACGTGAAGCGCGGGCGTACTACACTTTCCGTTTTCTGGTGGCCCATGCCAGCCAAAACGGTCAGGTACACACCGCCCAGCAACCGCAGGATGGCGCCGCTGTCTGGCTGCCATCGTCAGCCCTGCGGCACAGCGTGGCCGATATGCTGCGCTTCGGCGCGGTGCGCGCCATGCTCAAGCAAGGCCTCGGCGCGATGAAACGCCAGATGCAAGCAGGCGAGGCCATGCAGGCTGTACACCATCGTGCTCTCAATGCGCCTCATGCATACCTGCTGCTACTCGGCATCGATCCGTCGCAACAGGGGCGCGGGCTATCGACACCGCTGTTACAGCCCTCTCTGGATCGACTGGATGAGCAAGGCCTGCACTGCTATCTGGATACCCATAACCCGAACAATGTGTCCCTGTATCAACGGTTCGGTTTTGAGGTCGTGCATGAAGATGAGATCCCCGGGACCTCGGTACGACATTGGGCCATGTTGCGGCAGTGCAAATAGCCTTGTCACTTGGCGTAAAGAGTCTGATACAGATTAAAAAAACCACCGCCCCCTTTCAGGAACGGTGGTTTTTTAGGGAGCCTCTGAGAAAGGCCCTTGGTCAATTTATTGGTCTTTATTCCATTTCGGCAACGGGGCGCCAGATACCATCCTGAACCTGAGACAGAATAATCCCGCTACCTGCACGGTGATTACTCTCGCTCATTTCCGTCTCCACGCCGGTTACCTTGTCACTGAATTTCAGTGATTCCAGGGCATCCAGGAAAGATTCTGTGGTCAGGTCCGGGCCGGCTTCGCGCAGGGCATTGATGGTGAGCATGGCACCAACACGACCGAGTACAGCGCCACCACTGGGCAGTTCACCATACTGCTCCTTGTAGGCTTTGCCCCACTCCTCAGCTTCCGGCACATGGGTCATGCGGCTGACGATGTCCTCCCAGGAAGCAACACCGTACAACCCTTCGGTAACACCACCCGGTGCCGCCGCAACGGCAGAGTGGAAGCCCGCCTGGGATACGATGAACTTGGCATCATCCCAACCCATCTGTTTGGCTGTCGCGACGACGGTGATAATGGGGCGCACGGGCAGGGCTACCGCTACCAGTTCGCAGTTGGCATCGCGCAGGCGCGCCAGCGTACCACTGAAATCACTTTCATCCGGGCGATGCGAAGAGCTCTCGGCCAGAGTCAGTGCATCGTTGGCGGCTGCTGCATCGTTAACCGCCTGATTCACCTCTTCACCGAAGTCAGAGGGAATATACATTACACAAATTTTCTCAATGCCCTCGTCTTCCACCAACCGGTTGACGCCCTGTAATACGCCCTCGTAATAGCTTGGGCCGAGCACGTAGCGGTAGCGGAAGTCCCCTTCTTCTTCCATCTGCCGGGAAAGCGATAACGGCAGAACGCTGGGCACCTTGTTGCGGTCCATGATCGGAAACGCCGCCAGGTTATGGGGTGTCCCCAGACTCATCAGCATGGCAAAAACTTCATCACGGCTAACCAGTTTGTTCACCGCCTGTGTTGCCTTGGGAACCTGATAGGCATGGTCTTCAACGATATAACGAATCTTGCGGCCATGAATGCCGCCCTGTTCGTTCACTTCTTCGAACATGTCGTTGGCCACTTGCACGGCCGGTGAAGAAAACGCTGCGAATACCCCGGACAGGTCGTGCATGCCGCCAATTCTGATTTCAGTGTCGGTCACGCCACGCACCGATTCGGCTGCGGCTTTGTCGTCTTCCTTGTTATTGTTGTCACTGCAGCCCACAAGGGCCATGGCGGTTACAGCCGCCAGACAGAGCTTCTTCATGATGCACTCTCCTCTCGTACCATCAGTACATGGAATCAATCAGGTGCTTGTGTTTTTTCTCCACGAAGGAACGCTTCAGCTTCATGGTTGCGGTCAGCTCCTCATCCTCAGCGGTGAGCAGCACATCGATCAGGCGGAAATACTTGATCTGTTCCACCTGGGCGAATTGTTTATTCACGTCCTGAATAACACTGTCGATGAGGTCCAGCACTTCTTTAGCTCGAC
>Ga0209503_10001344_pt1 | contig 12774 bp, 15 predicted proteins | sample SouAtlMetagenome_2_FD_187448 | JGI IMG/M metagenome (GOLD analysis project Ga0209503, IMG submission 187448) | Marine eukaryotic phytoplankton communities from Atlantic Ocean - South Atlantic ANT15 Metagenome (SPAdes) (version 2) | ecosystem: Environmental > Aquatic > Marine > Oceanic | place... | reverse complement strand
GGAGGCGAGACGACGTCACATCCCCGATGCGGGGCCAACGCCGCGGGCATGATGCCGACATAGCGGGCTGAGCGCGCCGTGTTGCCAAGGTCAAAACTGGAAGTGGAGATCCAGATGAATATCACGCAGATCAAGGCCGCCGTGGATGCCGGCAAATCCGTCCACTGGGCGAACGAGGGTTACCGGGTGCACCGCGATATCCTCGGCCAATACCTCATCACCTATGTGCCGAACGGCAGCACAATCGGTCTGACCGACCGGAGTGGCCGTCGTCTGAACGGGGCCGAGGCCGATTTCTTCATATCGGTGTCCACGCGTGGAGCAGACGGGGAGCAGGGAAGGGAGGTGCGAGGGGCGACGTCGGGGGGGCCATCCTGACGCCGGGACGGGCTGACGGGCAGGAGAGAAAGGAAAGGAGGCTTTGGTTTTTGCGATCCCATGAGGGGTCGGAAAAGCAATCCCGCGCGCTCAGGCAGGACCCCGGGCAGCGGTAAACCCAAGGAGAAGACCCATGTTCGCAGGAACCCTGACCAAAAGCGCCGCCACCGCAGCCGCTGCCTTTACCGGCATGATCCACTCCACCCGGTTCGACATCGCGATCCAGCTTGAGACCCGGACCAAGATGTCCGAGCGGAGCCCGGATTTCGACGTTACGGCCGTCAACAAGTCCGGGCGCAAGGTGCGCATCGGCACGGCCTGGAACGAGACCGGCAATACCACCGGCAATCATTATGTCTCGATGCAGATCGATGTCGGCCTCGGCCCGTTCCGCGTCAATGCGGTGCAGAGTAAAGAGGCGCGGGAGGCGCAGAGCGACGACTACGAGATCATCCCGCTGGTCTCGAACGGCACCATGAAATCCGGCTCGATCTCGGGCGAGCTCACGGCGATGGATGCGGACAACGCCTTCGCCGGTTACGTCGCCAACATGATGTTCGATCTCGACTTCATGCTCATCGAGAACGCGTTCAAGACCGAGGCGACCCATCCCGACTACCGCATCGAGGTGAGCTCGCCGAAGGGCCACCCGATCCGGGTCGGATCTGCCTGGATGGCGAAAAGCAATCGCACCGGGAACGACTACGTCTCGCTCCTCATCAACACGCCGGATGGAGACCTGCGGGTGAACGCGGTGCAGAATGAAGAGCAGCGCGGGGGCCAGACCTTCTCGATCATCCCGTTCGTCGAGAGCGCTGGCCAAGAGCGGTCGGACAACACCGGCCTCGCCCTAGTGAGCTGACAAACAGCGGTATTCTAGCGAAAGGGCGTCCCGAGGAACCGGGGCGCCTGTCACCCGTGCCTCCTGTCCCCAAGAGGCACGCCCCGTGAGGGGAGCCGCAGCAGCGCGGCTCCCCTCTTTTCGTTTCATCCCGTCAAAAGAAATGGACTCATGTTCAATATCGCCCATCCCAAGCTGGTCACGCTCGCCGAGGCCGAAGGCTACGCCGAGGTCGCGGACTTCCTGGACGACCATACGCTCGGCAGCGTCGTGCCCGCGATCTGCATGGCGCCCGATTGCGATCACACCGCGGATCTCGAACCGGATCAGCGCGCCGTCTCTCGCGAGGCCTGCGGCCGCGCTTCCATGAAATCCGGCCTCGTCATCGCCGGGATGATCTGAACGCCGCCCGTCGCGCTCCTCTCAAACCATAGGAAACGATATGACACGACATGACCTGATCGACATAACCGATCCGCCCGCGCCGGGTTTCTCCGAGGCCGAAATCGAGACCATCGACGCCGCGCGCTTTATCCTGCGCAAGCATGCCCGGGCCACGGCCGTCCTGCAATCCTGGTCGATGCTGACCGACTACCTGGCTCTGAACGCCGTCCGCGAACGGGTCGAGGTGTTTCGGGTGCTGCTGTTGGACCGGAAGAACAAACTGATCCGTGACAAGATCATGTCACGGGGCAGCATCGATCACGTCCCGGTCTATGTCAGCGAGGTCATGCGTTCGGCTCTCGTGCTTGATGCCTCTGCTCTCATCCTCTGTCACAATCACCCCTCTGGCGATCCGCAGCCAAGCCAAGCCGACATCGACATGACACGGAAGATCGTTGACGCCTGCAGGGTGATGAGCATCACCGTCCACGATCACCTCATCGTCGGCTTCGGGCGGGAGCAGGCTGTGTTCAGCATGCGCGCGGCGGGGATGTTGGACGATTAGGGTCGCGGGCGTTTCAGGACGTGGTTGGCGGGTTGCACGAGGGAGCGGAAGCTCGATTTCGCGCCGAGATTGTCTCGTTAGCGCCGAAGCCGCCGTTCAGGTAGCCTACGGCGAAGGCCGGGTCCGAGCCCTTTTTGACGAATGCTGCCGAGCGACTGGACGGCCGCTTCGGCGGACCCGCAGCTTAGCGAGGTGTTCTCCGTTCGGGTCTAGACATACTCCGTAATGCGTTTCAACAAGGCGACACCGGCACCTGATAGAACGCCGCAAGAAGACGTAAGCTCTTGACGACGCCCGGTGTCGAGCGGGTGGGGTCCTGTTATGTGACCGTAAACTGCCCCATCATGCCCGCATCCTCGTGTTCGAGGATGTGGCAGTGATACATGAATGGTGTCTCTTCCGAAGCCAGCTTGTCGAACCTCAGCAGGATTCCGGTCGGACCCTGCACACGGACAACATCTTTCCAACCGATCTGCGCCGAGTCGACCGGCCGTCCGTTCTGACTCACGCCTCACGATAATTGTCACACGCCTCAACACCCTTTGCGACCACGTCGAGAAGTGCGTCCACATCGTTCAGAAGGACCGTGATGCGCGGGTTGCTGATACGGTAACGGATGAAGCGCCCTTCGCGGTCGCTGGCGACAAGCCCGCAGTCCAGCAGGCACCTCAGATGGTTGGAGACGTTGGGTTGCGATAGTTCGGTCCGCTCGACGAGCTCGTGAACGGCCAATGGCTCGTTGCAAAGTGCACCGAGGATGGCCAGGCGGCTCGGGTCCGCGAAGCCGCGGAACAGCTTCGCCCGTCGCTCGATGGTTGCGCTCTTGCGGTCATCGACCAATTGCGCCATATTACTCCTCGCTGATATGTTGTTCTTCGATTCATCCTAGCAGGAATAGCGCGACCATGGCCAACACCGAAAATGCCGGATCGACGGCAGATGTCCCGCCCGTCCGTTACCGGGTTTCCGGTATGGATTGCGCCAAGGATGCCGCGCAGATCGAGCGGGCGGCACAGGCAGCCGGGGTCGCGCCCGGCGATGTGAAAGTGTCGGCCGCGACGCACATCATGACACTGACTGCACCCGAAGTGCGCCTGCCGGACATCGAAAAGGCGGTCGCGGTGACAGGCTATGGCTTCGACCGGATCGAGGGCGATGAAGACATTCCGCCGAATCCCGCCCATCAGGACCCGGCCTACCGCCGTGCCCTCTGGATCGTCGTGATCCTGAACGTGGGATACGGGGTCCTCGAAATGATCGGCGGTTTCATTTCCGGATCGCAGGCCGTGAAGGCCGATGCGCTCGATTTCATCGGCGACGGCGCGATCACCTTCCTTGGCCTGCTGGCCATCGGCTGGAGCCTCGCCTGGCGGGCACGGTCGGCCTTGATCCAAGGCATCTTCCTCGGCCTGCTCGGCCTTGGCGTCCTCGGCACGACCATCGTGCGAGTCTTCGAACGGACGACGCCGGATGCAGGTCTAATGGGCCTGCTTGGCATGATCGCCCTTGTCGTCAACGTCATCTCCGTTCTGCCGCTGCTGCGGTTCCGCAAGGGCGACGCGAACATGCGGGCCGTCTGGCTATTCTCGCGCAACGACGCCATCGGCAATGCGGCGGTTGTCGTTGCCGCCGGTCTCGTGGCGTGGCTGGGCAGCGCCTGGCCGGACCTCATCGTCGCCTTCGGCATCGCCGGACTGTTCCTGCACTCGTCTTGGGCAATCATCCGCGATGCGCGGGCCGATCTGAAGGCAGCGGCATGAACAGCCGCGTTCTGGGCGGGCTCTGCGCGATCGCGGCGTTCGGCCTCGATCAGGGTACCAAGGCGCTTGCGCTGAACACACCGGCGCTTGAGCGCGGCGTCGAGGTTCTACCCTTTCTCAATCTCGTGCGGGTTCTGAACGATGGAGTCAGCTTCGGTATGCTGGGCGGGATCGTGCCTTGGTGGGGTCTCATCGCGCTTGCTGGCGTGATCGTGGCATGGCTGCTGATCTGGTTGTGGCGCGCGCCGGACAGGCTGACGGCTGCCGCTCTCGGTCTGATCATCGGCGGCGCGCTCGGCAATGTCCTCGACCGGCTGCGTTATCAGGCCGTCCCGGATTTTCTGGATTTCCATTACCGAACATACCACTGGCCGTCCTTCAATCTTGCGGATGTGGCGATTTTCTGCGGTGCGGCCCTGCTGTTCTGGGACAGCTTCCGCTCGGCGCAGAACAAGCCCGAACGTAACCACCGAGAAGAAAACGTTACGGGGAAATAATCGATGTCCAGCATTCCATCCGCAAAGGGCATCGACAGCACGCTTGGGCTCGGGCACCGACGTGGCGCTCGAGACGGCCGACGCGGCGATCCTGCGCAACCGTGTGACCGATGTGCCGGGCAAGATCCGCCTCTCCCGTGCGACCATTTCGAACATCCGCCAGAACATCGCGATTGCGCTCGGCCTCAAGGCGATATTCCTCGTGACTACCGTGCTCGGGATCACCGGCCTTTGGATCGCAATCCTCGCGGATACCGGTGCCACCTTGCTGGTGACGATGAACGCCCTGCGGCTGCTGTTCTTCCGTCCTACCGGCACGCCTGAACCTGCGGGTCACGTCGATCTGACCGCTGAGACACGCCCCGATCGCGCCGCCGCAAAGACCTGAAAGGAACCCTGATGACCCTCACCCGCCGCGCCGTGATGGCCTCCGCCGCTTGCTTCGCCGCGACGGCACCGACCGCCGGACTGTCTCAAAGCTCTCCCGCGATCCACGTTCTGAAAGACCCGAACTGTGGCTGCTGCACAGCTTGGATCGAGATCCTCAAAGAGAACGGATTTAAGGTCACCACCGAGCGCAGCTTCGGCACCCTCCTGATCCGGCACAAGCTCGAGAACGGCATCCCCCAGAACATGACCTCCTGCCACACCGGCGAAATCGAGGGCTACATGATCGAAGGACACGTGCCGACGGCCGACATTCGACGGCTGCTATCCGAGCGCCCCGATGCCGTCGGTCTCGCCGTGCCTGGGATGCCTTACGGATCACCGGGCATGGGGCCAGAGGATGAGCGGGAAGCCTACGACGTGTTCCTGATCCTCGGAGATGGCAGGACGGAAATCTTCTCCAGCTACGAGGCTGCCTGACGGCGCCGATCTCAGGATCGCTGTGGGGCCACTGCACAAACCTCACACCGCGCAGTCGCAGCGAAAGTCAGGAAAGTCCCGCACACCGGACATAAACTCCCTGACAGAACCCATGAACCAAAAACGGGGTGAATAGCCCCGCGTTTCTTAGACGCCTTCGTGTCTCAGTTTCTGCTGCCGCTCGAAGTCGACCGGCGACAGCATTCCGTTCCGGGCGTGTTTGCGCTTCGGGTTGTAGAACATCTCAATGTAGTCGAACACATCCTGCCTGGCCTCTTGTCGGGTGCGGTAGGTCCGTCGCCTGACCCGCTCTCGCTTGAGCAGGTTGAAGAAGCTCTCCGCAACCGCGTTGTCATGGCAGTTTCCGCGGCGGCTCATCGAGTGCTCCAGATTGTGTGCCCGCAGGAACGCGGCCCAGTCCACGCTGGTGAATTGGCTGCCCTGGTCCGAATGTATCAGGACCTTTGCCTTGGGCTTTCTTCGCCACGTCGCCATCAGCAGCGCTTGCAGGACAACGTCTGTCGTCTGGCGGCTCTGCATAGCCCAGCCGACCACGCGACGCGAGAATAGATCGATGACCACGGCCAGATAGGCAAAGCCCTCCTGTGTCCGGATGTAGGTTCTTTAATTGATCCCCTGCGCTCGTTCAGTTTGTCGTTCCGGTCGGCCGCCTGCAAGGTTCTTTCCGAAGTCATCCGCGAAGGAGCTTCATCTCGGCGTTCAAGGCTCGGACGTCCCCAGGTGATATGCGCGGTATCCGCTTGGGTCCGCAGGTAGATCTCACGGGATCGATCCGTTGCCTGCCGCTTTGGCCGACGCGGCAACTGTGTGGCGCGCCTTGTTGGGTCAGGTATCGGACATGTTCACGCCTCCCGCTCCTCGAAGACGCCGCCACTTGTCCAGATCGCGTGCATGATCACGGCCAGCTTGCGCGCCAAGGCGACGACGGCCTTCTTGTGGCTCGTTCGTTGCTTCAAGGCCGTGGCCCAGTTCTTGAGCGCCATTCCTCGTCCGGGTTTTACTCGGCAAAGCAGCGAGTTGGCCGCTTCGTACAGTATTGTCCGCAACAATCGGTCCCCGCGTTTGGAGATGCGGCCGCCGTAGTCGATTGCACCGGACTGGTACCGTCTGGAGGTCAGCCCTGCATAGGCCCCCACCGAGCGCGATTTCGCGAAGCGCTCCGGCGCGTCGATCGTCGCCACGAAGGTTGCAGCCGTGACCGTTCCCACTCCGGGCACTGTCATCAGGCGGAGGCATGCGTCGGACCCTTTCACCTGCCGGACCAGTTCCTTGGTCAGCGCAGCGGCCTGCCGCAGGGCTTCCGTGCGTACCGCCAGAAGGGGCAGAATGATTGGCGCCAATGCGTCGTACCCCTCAAGAACAGCGCATATGCGACCCTCGTAGGTTCGTGGCTGAGTCGGCACGCGCAGCCCGAAGCTGGCAAGAAGACCGCGGATGGTGTTTTCCGCGTTTGTACGAATGCTGATCGCCGCGTCGCGGGCAGCCAGTAGGGCTCGACGCTCCTGCGCCTGTCGGCTCTTGACCTCGACCTTCCGATAAAAGCCCGTCCGAGCGAGATCGGCCAGCATCGCTGCGTCGTTGGTATCAGTCTTGTTATGCATCTGGCCGAGCACTGCATGGGCCTGCCGGGCATCGACACACACCGCCGGCAGGCCGCGCCTTGTCAACTCATCGTAAAGCCAGTTCGCCATGCGGCCTGTCTCGAGAATGACGCGTTCAAGCCCATCCCGAAAGGGGGCGAGCGCCGCGAAGATCGCATCCGGATCAGTCCTCGTCTCACAAGCCTTATCCATGCTGCCATCCGAGCGGCGTACGCAGATCGCGGTCTTTTCCTTCGAGACGTCCAGTCCGACATAGTATCGTTCCATTTCCACTCTCCTCTTCCGTGGTTCCAGAGAACCGCCAGAGAGCGCGGGGGATCAATTACTCCGAGTGATATCGGTCACCCAAGCCGTATCCGGTGTCGCCACGTCGAACCGCCGATCAAGCGTGTTGTCTACGACCACCGAAGGCTTCCCGCCGTACTTTCCCGGTCGACGCTTGTAGCCGATCTGCGCCTTGATGCCGGCCAGGCTGGTCAGGCGGGCGACCCGGTTCAGGCAGATGCTTTCGCCCTGCTCGAGAAGGTCGTCATGCAGCTTGCGGTGGCCGTAAACTTTGCCGCTGTCCAGCCACGCCTCCTTCAGCATCTCGGTCTGCCGCTTGTCTTCTTGGGCTCGCCTGCTCAACGGTGCCTTCAGCCAGGCATAGAACCCGCTCGGCTGTATGCGCAGGCAGCGGCACATGGCCCTGACAGAGAACTGTCCGCGATGCTCGGCCACGAACGCCGTCGCCATTGGGCTCGAACCATGTATGGATGGCTCCCGCGTGGCAAGGGCGTTTCGTGGGCTTCAAGCGTCTGGTCGGGTGCGGCCATGTATTCGGCGTCTGTCTGCAGCACGGCGGCTGCGCGCCCTGATGAAAGTCCGCGTGGCTGCCGTAGGTCCCGATCAATGGCACGCGCTCTAAGCGCTCCGGTCCGAACAGGGTATCCCGGCAGCATGTCCGTCAGATGGCCATCATCCCACCTTGCACCTCACCATCTCGTCCGGGGCCGTGAGCCCCGTGGTTCTCTCAGGCGGCGCGCGCCGCGTCGTAGCTGGTCCTGTTTCTCAGCAGGGCCCAGACGGTTCTCGCCATGCGGTTCGCCAAGGCGATCGCGGCCTGCTTCACGGTCTTGCGCTGCAGAAGGCGCCACAGCCAGTCGCCTCCGGGCTGCCCGCGCCGTCGAGCCGAGATCACGCCCATGGCGCCGAGATAGAGCAGCCTCCGCAGGTAGCGGTTTCCCATTTTCGAGATGCGCCCGAGCTTCTCCTTGCCGCCGCTTGAATGCGGCTTCGGCGTCAGCCCCAGCCAGGCCGACAGGTCGCGCGACGTCCGGAAGCCGGTCACATCTGGCAGCGTCGCTGCCAGCGCCGTGGCGGTGATGGGACCGATGCCAGGGATCGTCTGCAACCTCCTCGCGGCCTCGCCGGCTTCCGCTTCGCGACGAATGTCTTTGGTGAGCGCGTCGATCTTGGCACGGGTCTCGGAGAACTGATCCGCCAGCAGGCGCAGTGGCACCCGGGCAGCGGGCGGCAGATCGGCCCGCTCCCCGGCCTCGAGCAGGCGGCCGACATTGTGAACGCCCTTCGGCGCCACGATGCCGAACTCGCCCAGGTGGGCGCGGATCGCGTTGGTGACCTGGGTTAGCTGGCGGACGAGAAACTCGCGCGCCTTGTGGGTCATCAGCAGTGCCTGCGTCTCTTCGCTCTTCACCGGAACGAAGCGCATCGACGGCCGGGTGACGGCTTCGCAGATCGCTTCGGCATCGGCCTGGTCGGTCTTTCCGCGCCGGACATACGGCTTGACGTAAGACGGCGGCATCAGCCGGACGTCATGGCCGAGCTTGCCCAGCTCGCGCGCCCAATGGTGCGCTCCGGCACAGGCTTCAATACCGACCAGGCAGGGCGCAAGCCGCTGGAAGAACTCGAGCATCTGGTTCCGCCGCAACTGTCGCCGCAGCACGACCGCACCTTCGGCATCGACGCCGTGGACCTGGAAAACGGACTTGGCGAGATCGACGCCGACCGTGGTGATCTCCGTCATGGATGGCTCCCTTCAGGGTTGGTTTTGACAGCACCCAATGTGGCACATTGCGATGCCGGGAGCGGGAGCCATCCACTCCATCAATGGCGCAACAAGGCGCGTCGTTGAGCTCTGCGTAGCTTTTGAATCTCGGTCGCGGCACGAAGAACCGCCGCCGCACGACGCCGACTTGGTTCTCGACCTGACCCTTCTCCCAGCCCGAAGCCGGGGTGCAGGGCCGTTCATTGAGGCGCCATTGGTTCAAACCCAATGGACGGCGGATCGACGAGGTAGTGACCGCACATTTCCTGGAAACGCCGGTTGTAGGCTCGGTCGCGCCCGACGAAGATCGTGTCCACCGCCGTCTTCGCGTCCGTCGCCGGTGGGCTCGGACCATGTATGGATGTATATGGACCCCGCCTGATTGCAACGGTCTGTTTGGCTCTGGATCGGCGGTCGCGATTGCTGATGTATATCCGGCTTCTTCGGGCGGCCTGACGGATCAACGCCGCGAGCCCCGATGGATTTCCGCTTGCTTCTACCTCATCGCCCCTAAGGCATCGGTGTTGACCTTGCCGATCCACACATCAGGTTCGAGAAGCAACGGGCGTGACCCTTTTCCATCCCTTGGCAGATGTTGCAATATTCCGGTGGGCGCTTCCTCCTCTAACTGTTCGTGGTCATCCGAAAGAGACGACGTGATCCGGGCAGTAACTCTGTTCCCGTGACAGCAGCGACCAGACGATCCGCGCGTTTTTGTTTGCCAGCGCCACCGCCACTACGTTTGGATGGCGTCTTTCGCGCATGCGATTGACCCATTGGCTGCGCGCGTCCGTTTTTCCCGAGGATCGACCCAGAACTGCCCGCGCTCCGTGGATCAGCATCGTTCGCAGGTATCTGTCACCTCGTTTACTGATGCCGAACAATCGCGCCTTGCCGCCGCTGGATCTCTGCTTTGGGACCAGCCCGAGCCAAGCTGCGAACTGGCGACCGTTCTTGAAGCTCGATCGGTCTCCTATGGCCGCCACTAATGCTGTCGCTGTTATTGGGCCGATACCTTCGATCCGGCCGATACGTTGGCACATCTCGTTTGAACGAAAGAGGTTTCTGATCCTGCGATTGTAGGTTGCCAGACGCGCGTCGAGCTCAGCAAGTTCGTCACGCATGTCGCCCACCATCTCGAGGAAAAGTCCTCCTAAATCCCCCGATTGCCGATCCGCAATTTCGCCGAGGGCACGCCGAATACGGTTTATATCTCGGGCCACCACGATCCCGTGCTCCCCCAGCAGGCCACGGACCTGGTTCACAAGCCGGGTGCGGTTTGCGACCACTCGCTGGCGGATCCGGTGAACGGCCTGTATTTCCAGTTGCTCGGATGATTTCGGCGGTACGAAGCGCATCGATGGCCTGCCAACCGCTTCACAGATCGCCTCGGCGTCGTTGCGATCATTCTTGTTTGACTTGACGTAGGGTTTCACGAACTGGGGGGAGATCAATCGTACATCGTGCCCAAGGTCCGTTAGGACCCGTGCCCAGTAGTGTGATCCGCAACACGCCTCCATTCCGACAAGGCAAGGCTCCAGCTCAGCGAAGAATTGAGCGACGGCTTCACGCCTGAGTGTCTTTCGCAAGACAACCTGTTCATCACCATCGACGGCATGAACTTCAAAGACATACTTGGCCAGATCAAGGCCGATCCTTTTGATCTCCATGGCACGAGCCCTCCTGTTTATCTTCCCAGGATACGCCACCCGAAGGCGGCGGGGTCCATACCATTGCTCCCGCATAGCAAGGCTTAAATGATTTTGTTTACCTTTTCAGAAGCGGTCTTGTGTCCGGCCTGTTGACGCGGTCATTGCCGCTGGCCCTGATGGGATCCGCAGATCAGGTTCCTATCTGCTTCGCGGGCAATGGCGCCCGGGACATTCGTCGGAGCGTCCTGATCGTTGCGGCTGAATGGCACACCATCACATCGTTGGTCTTGCTATCTCGCGGGCGCGCGTCCTCTCATACGGCGTGCGGCTTGTATGGCTCACCCCTCGTGAGGATTGCCCACATGATCCTCGCTGTTTTGTTCGCCATGGCGACGGTCGCCAGCCTTGCGGGCTTTCTCTGCAGCAGCTTCGTCAGCCAGGGGTCGGCTCGCTCGGGATGGGTCGCGACTTGTCGGACGCGCGACGTCATGCCGACCACGATGAGTTGGCGCAGGTATCGGTCACCCATCTTGGTGATCTTTCCCAATCGTTCCTTGCCGCCACTGGAATGGTTGCGAGACGTCAGCCCTAACCACGCAGCAAACTCGCGGCCACTCCTGAACTGTCGGCCGGACCCGATCGTCGCAGCCACGGCGGAGGCGGTGACCGGGCCAACACCAGGAATTGTCTGCAGAAGTTGAGCTTGTCGGCTGAGGCGCGCCTGGATGCGCAACATGGTTTCGAACCAGTCAAGGCGGTTGTGAAGATCCATCAGCTGTCGGCTGAGGACGCGCAGAACGTCCTGGGCCAGATCGGGCAGTTCCGGCTGCTTGCCGTCGATGATGGACTTGGCGAACTCGATGGCGCGCGCGACGCCCCGAGCGATGGTGATCCCGAACTCCGCAGCAAGGCTCCGGACCATGTTGATCAGCTGCGTCCTCTGGCGCACGATGAAGTCACGCGCGCGGTGCAAGGACAATAGTGCCTGCTGCTCCTCGGACTTGATCTCGACGAAGCGCATCGTGGGCCTTGTCACGGCTTCGCAGATCGCTTCGGCGTCGATTGCATCGGACTTGCCACGCTTCACGTAGGGTTTGACGTACATTGGCGGCATCAGTCGGACGGTATGGCCGAGTTGCGAAAGCTCCCGCGCCCAATGGTGGCTCGATGCGCAGGCCTCGATGCCGATGAGGCAGGGCGACAGTCGCTCGAAGAACGTCAGCACCTGCGCCCGTCTCAACGGTCGGTTAAAGGCAACCTCTCCGGTCTCGGTCACTCCGTGGACTTGAAAGATGTTCTTGGCCAGGTCGAGGCCGACGGTGGTAACTTGCATGGGGTGGCTCCTCTCGATCGCAGATTCTGACACCTGCAGTATGGCGCGTTGCGACGCCGGAAGCGGGAGCCATCCACCCCATCTGCTTAAGCGCGGTCTTGTCCTTTGAACCGTTGATCCGCTTCCCTATTCGGCGGCCTTCTTTTGAGATCGACCCGGGTACATGCTTCGGTCCGTGGTCGGCGCGGTGGCCGCCAACATGATGCTGGTTCAATGCAATTCCGGTGTGCCCATCTCATTGGCGTGCTCGACATGGTCGGCATCAGTCCTGAGCACGGCATCACCGGAACCGCGTTCCGTGGGGACCTCGAAGGCCCGCGACTAGGCGGGTGACCTGCCCCCTGCGGGTCCCTCATTCATAACGAGAGTCTGCTGGTTGGATTTTGGTATTCGGGCGCCTCGTCGGACGCAAGCGCGGCGGGCGCGGAGCCCTCAAATTGCTCAAGCGCTCGGCGCGCTTGTTGCGGGGTCTGGTTGCCCAGCGAAGAGTGCGGTCTGACCGCGTTATAGTCGTAGCGCCACAGGGCCAGCTTCCGCCGCGCATCGTCCAGGCTGTCGAAGAGTTCCTCGTTCAACAGCTCGTCTCGCAGGCTGCCATTGAAGCTTTCGATGAACGCATTCTGCTGGGGCTTACCCGGATCGATGTAGTGCCACGGCACCTCGTTCTCGTCGGTCCATTTCAAGATGGCACGACTGATGAACTCGGTTCCATAGCACGTCGGGAAGAAGCGCTGTTTTGAGGTTATGGCCGCGCGCGCAGCCCTCAAATAGCGCAGCGTGTGGCCATAACCGGTCGCAGGTCTCAACAGTGGTTTTGCAGAACCACAC
>Ga0209503_10001342_pt1 | contig 12781 bp, 15 predicted proteins | sample SouAtlMetagenome_2_FD_187448 | JGI IMG/M metagenome (GOLD analysis project Ga0209503, IMG submission 187448) | Marine eukaryotic phytoplankton communities from Atlantic Ocean - South Atlantic ANT15 Metagenome (SPAdes) (version 2) | ecosystem: Environmental > Aquatic > Marine > Oceanic | place... | reverse complement strand
TTGGGCATCCACAAACACGAGGATGACATCCCCTGTGACGAGCAAGTCTTCCTGATGGTACACTTCGCAGCGCAGGCACAACTTAGTGGTGGGCTCAGCCACCACATGGGTCCTGACCTCGAGCATCTGGTCGTACCGCGCAGGTCTCTTGTAGGTTAGATTCAACTGAACCACAGGCAGGAGCACGCCAGACTTTTCCAACTCCGCGTACACCCACCCCGCATCACGTAACATTTCCACGCGCGCGGCTTCCAAATAAGCCGCATAGGTTCCATGATAAACCATGTCCATGCGATCGGTGTCGGCATACCTTACACGCAATTGATGAATGTGCCTCATTCCTTCGGGAAGTTGCTTGAATCCGGCCATGATGCAAAGATGAGACGCTCAGGTATAATGGGGCATAAAACCCGCCAAGACAATCACATTTTCTGATATGAAACGGCTAAATCATTGACAGTGAACGTATGTAACTGAGGTTACATCCATCAGTCTTTCGCCATGTGTTGCAACATAAAATTTTGCAGGCCACTTTGACGCCTCTGACATGTCAGAATTCGTCAAAAATCAAGGGGCTAGAAATTTTTTTTTGAGAAAGTTTCTCCAAACATTCGCACTCTGTTTTGGTGTTAGACGACAACCCCACTTTTGGAGTGTCACATCCCGCCAATCAGACCTCGCGTTTACAACCTCTCACCCGAAACCTCATGAACCAAGACCACGTCAGTGTCTGGGCGCAATGCCTTGATGTCATCAAAGACAACATCAGCGCTCAGGCGTTCAAAACGTGGTTCGCCCCCATCAAGCCTGTGAAGCTCGATGGACAGGTCTTGACGATCCAGGTCCCCTCTCAATTCTTTTACGAATGGCTCGAAGAGCACTACGTATCCTTGCTGCGCAAAACGGTAAGAAAAGAACTGGGTGCGGACGCACGTTTGGAGTACAGCATCATCATGGAGCATGTCCATCGCAGTGCCTCAAGCAGCCCGTACACCGTCAACATGCCTACGACTGAGGTGCGCGCCACCCGAAATGCGGAGGTGGCCATGCCCATTGTCGGCGAACCCGCCCCCATCAAGAATCCCTTTGTCATTCCTGGGTTGCGTAAACTCAACATTGATTCCAACCTCAACCCCAACTACGCCTTCGAGCACTTTATTGAAGGCGAGTGCAACCGACTTGCACGAAGCGCCGGTTTTGCCGTGGCCAACAAGCCTGGCGGAACCGCCTTCAACCCCCTCCTCATCTACGGCGGTGTTGGATTGGGCAAGACGCACCTCGCGCACGCAATTGGGTTGGAGATCAAGAACCGTCAGCCGGACAAGACAGTGTTGTACGTGAGCTCTGAGCGCTTCACGCACCAGTTCATTGACGCCGTTCGAAACAACACGGTCAACGACTTCAGCCACTTTTACCAAATGATGGATGTGCTCATCATCGATGATGTGCAGTTCTTCAGTGGCAAGGAGAAGACGCAAGACGTGTTCTTCCACATCTTCAACCACCTGCACCAGACCGGAAAGCAGATCGTGTTGACGTCTGACAAGCCGCCTGTTGAAATGCAGGGCATGGAGCAGCGCTTGCTGTCCCGCTTTAAGTGGGGGCTCAGCGCCGACCTCCAGGTTCCCTCGTTGGAAACGCGCATGGCCATCTTGGAAAAGAAGATGTACGCCGACGGCATCGAGTTGCCGCGTGAGGTCATCGAGTACCTCGCCTACAGCATCACGACCAACGTGCGTGAGCTCGAAGGCGCGTTGATTTCTCTCGTGGCGCAAGCAAGCTTGAACCGCAAAGCGATCACCTTGGATTTGGCCAAGCACATGATCGACAAGTTTGTCAAGAACACCGCCCGCGAGGTCAGCATCGACTACATCCAAAAGGTGGTGTGCGACTACTTCGACTTGCCCATCGAGCTCCTCAAGAGCAAGACCCGAAAGCGCGAAATCGTTCAGGCCCGACAGATTTCCATGTACTTCGCCAAGAAGATGACCAAGTCGTCTCTCGCCAACATCGGATTGCACTGCGGCGGAAAGGACCACGCGACGGTGCTCCACGCTTGTCGCACGGTGAACAACCTCAGCGAAACCGACAAGCACTTCCGCAAGTACTTGGAAGACTTGGAAAAGAAGTTGGCCATCCACTGAGCCAACGCGTTTCACAACGCAACGAAAAGAGGCCTCCTTCAGGAGGTCTTTTTTTATACTCAGACCTCCCGGAGTGTCTCGAGGGTCGCGATGTTTGTACAAACGCATTTTCCATGTCCACCTCTGCCCCTTCTCGTGTCCTAGCCGTGTGTCTCGGAAACATCTGCCGCTCTCCCATGGCCGAAGGCCTGTTGCGTCACCACGTCCAAACCAAGGGTCTCCGCGTCAAAGTCGACTCGGCCGGCACCAACGGATACCACAACGGCGAAGCTCCTGATTCGCGTGCGCAAGCGGAGATGCGGCGTCACGGCATTGAGATTGCCGCCCAAGAGTCTCGACAAATCAAGAAGAAGGACTTTGAAAAATACGACCTCATCTTGGTTATGGACTCCAGCAATTTTCACGACGTGTTTGACCTTGCCGGAGACCGCGAGGATTGGCAGCGCAAGGTCAAAATGTTCTTGGCCGAGGGAAATGTGCCTGACCCCTACTACGGGGGCACCGATGGCTTCACGCAGGTCTACGAACTCGTGAATGATGCCGCGGACGCCTGGACGGAGCAGTGGCTCGGAAATTGGTAAGGCGTGCCTCGTCCAGTGTGAAAGCTCAACAAGTCATGCCGTACCCTCCAAGCAAGGCCAAGACGTCCGCCACACTGACTTGACCATCTCCACTGACATCGTTGTTGCAATCTTGGGCGCATCCAAACTCTGACAACAAGGTGAGCACGTCTGACACAGTCACGGCCAGATCGCCGTCCAAGTCCAGTGGACACGCCACAACGTCTTCCTCTTCCTCTTCATTAGAAATGATGCCATCACAGTTGTTGTCCACGCCCTCGCCCGTCCCGGGAGCTCCTGGATAGACGGAGGCATCTCCATCGTTGCAATCGCAGATGTTGGTTTCCCCGTCTTGGTCGAGATCCACCACCCCTGCACACACTTCAAAATTGCTTTGGCAATTTTGGGCCACACACGCCTCGCAATCTGCCTCGGACCCAAAAGCACACGCGAAGAAGCAGTTGTTGGACACACATGTGCTTTGTTCTGCAAAGCACGTCACACACCCCTCACTCATTTGAGGAATGGACTCCGCAATACATTGGGCAAAACAAGCGGTGATCTCGCTTGACAAAAAGCAGGAGAAGCCACAATCAAACACAGCGTCGTTGACCATGTCTCCTTCATTGCACAAAAGCTCAAAGTCACTCGTGCTGCACTGTGCATGCGAATCAGCCGGCTTTGTCAAAAAGAGCGCCACCAACATCAAGCCGATGACTCCAGAAGAGGAAAAGTTCATGACATACAAACGCTTTTACAGCACGCTTGGTTCAGTCCTTTTTTCGGATGCCTTTCGTTCTCACCCTCTCTCCCTCGCTGCTGCTTGCGCGAGGATTGGCCCACGAGGACCTGATTCTCGAACGTACCGAAATCAAAAAGGCGAGCAGAGCTCGCCTTTTTGTTGCCTCCAATGGACGATGTCTCCTGCCACAGTCCTGACCTCGTCAAAGTCGGCATGAACCCACTCCCCTGGCGCGTTGGCATCGTTATCCATTTCGGGCTTTTAGGAGATGACGCTCTTGCCACCTTTGCCTTCGCTTTTCGACGCAAAGGTGTGATGGCATAAAACCAAATGGCCGTCCACCACAATCATCGCGGCAAAGCGATTGGCCACCTCATCATGTCCCGCGTCATGGACAACTGCAGACTGCGGAACATGCAAACCTGGAGCTGTATTTCTACACTTCACTCGCAAGCGCACTTCACCTCTACTACAAATTCGGTTTCAAGGCGATTCCCATGCCTGAAGATTGTGTGTATGACCGCGCCAAACGAGAATGCCTTTGCCGTTGTAACATTGGTGTCAAATCTTCCATGCTGGCAGACTTATGGGCGAGGCAATGTTGGTCGTAAAACAAATGAAAATCCTGAAAAAACCCCTCCGGGTGGAGTCAGCAGGACAGACACCGTACGTATGAATCCCATAATTTGATATCTTCTCCGGATGCGGCCACTCCACAGACTACTTCTCGCATTTGCATTGCCTGCGTTTGTGGGTTGTCAATCCAAATTTGATTCAACACCAGAGGTAAATGATGGCCACAGCGATACGTTAGTCGTGCTTGCATCGCGACTTTGGTTGAGCAACACATATCAAGATTTTTTGTCTCCAATCATTGCATCTAATCAAAGAAAAATTGAATGGATTGATGCCTCAGAATTGAATGCCATTCAACTTGTTTCGAGTCTTGAACGTGTTGATGGCGTTTTGTTGACAGGAGGCGTCGACATCCACCCGGCCAGATATCATCAACCGAAAGACACGATTGTTTGTGGAACGATTGAGCCAAGTCGTGATTCTTTGGAATCCTTCCTTTTGAATTGGTTGGATCAAAGCCATATCCCTTGCTTGGGCATTTGTCGAGGAATGCAATTCATGAATGTGCATGGAGGAGGCTCCCTGCACCCGCATCTCCCTGAGTTTCTTGGCACCGATGCACATCGAGCAGGCGACGAAAAAAATCATCGAGATACGACCCATGTCGTCATGGCTATCAAATCAATCGCTGGAATTGAAGCTGGAGAACAAGGGATGGTCATTTCTCACCATCATCAAGGGATTGACGAGATAGCGACTACGTTGGAAGTATGGGCGCAAAGCCCTGACGGTTTGGCCGAAGGAGTTCGACGAATAGACACCATCAACTATCCCTGTTATGTAGGGGTGCAATGGCATCCTGAACGGTCCAGAAAAAAACAACCTTTCGTTGAGTCCTTGGGCGAGTTTTTTGTGAGTTCTATGGTTGAATATTCCACCACAAGATGATGTTTCCCGAGGTAATCACGAACCCCGCAGGACAGAAGCCGAACACCCTCAACCCCAATCTGGTGCGCTAACCCCTCCCAAGCGGGGACCATAGAAACGAAGGGCACCCTCGTTTACGACAGGCAGGACTCACATTGCCCCGTAAGCAGCACTTGGGCACTTGTAATGCGTGCCCTTCCAGAAGTTGGCAGGCCAATCTCTTCCGAAAAACAGGAAACACGCTTGCACGAGGTGCACTGAAAATGGGCATGGCTTTCGACATGGCGATCACTTAAACAGCCCTTGCACAACGCATAAAACCGAATCTGATCCATGGTCATAAAAGAATGAATCACACCGTCGTCCTCGAGCTTGTCAAGCATGCGATACACCGTAGACTTGTTGATTTCATTGTTCAAACAATCAAGAAGCATGCTGACGGAAAGTGCATCGCTCGATTGGCGAAACACACTGAGCACCTGCTCGAGGTGTTTGGTTTTTCTGACCACTCCCATGGTCTAAAATTAACGCAACTTAGTTGCAACAATGGACTTCATCTCTAATTTCGCGAAAGATTCAAGTTTTATGATATCATTCTCCCTAAAGTCAGATTCAGTTGGTGCCATCGCAAGTTTCTTGTGCATGATTCACTGCCTGGCCACGCCATTTTTATTTGTGGCTCAAGCCTGTTCGAGTGCTTGCTGCAGCGGTGCCCCCAATTGGTGGCGCGCCGTCGATTTTGTCTTCTTAGTCGTTTCTGCCTTCGCCGTGTACCGCTCGATGCAAACCAGTTCGAAGAGATGGGTCGCGCTTAGCCTGTGGGCAGCTTGGGGTGCGTTGACATGTTCCGTGTTGGCAGAGGCCTTTGCACACGCTCTGTTCCTTCCGGCATTGAAATACGCCGCTGCCTCGACCCTGATTGGCTTGCACATCTATAACATGAGATTCTGCCAATGTGGCAATCCAACATGCACCTTCCATGACGGTTGATAACAAACTGCCCGTCACTGTGCTCTAGGGCCGAACACCCCCAACCCCGATTCGATGTTTTAGAGATACATCAATCGGAGCTTGACATGACTTTTACCAGGTTTTAGGATTGAATGGCTTGTGAAAGGCTCCATTTCCGTCATTGGAAATGATACCCCCAGAACCTGATCCACTCGAGCCTCCAGAACCATCCGTCTCGTAATAAATCGCTACACCATAGTAGCACCCGTCATATTCACTAGCCGCAGAAAAAATATCAAATTCCACTTCCAACAAACCGTTTGCACCTTCAGCAACAACCAATGTTCCTCCAGTCGCCGCGACAGGAAAAACCGACCCTAGGCTGTAGTTGTACATGTTTTCGTTTGTCAAAACACCTCCATCCCAAGTGTTAACAGATGGATTAAAGTCGTTTGAATTGAAGGTGTAGGTGCCGGTTAGACTGCCATTGGTATGTAAATTCAGATACACGAGGTTGCCAACACCATTGTAATTTGGAATGCCTCCGGAAATCGAAGGCGAGAAACATCTAATTTCAAAATTTGTGGTGGTTGAATTGTAGAAATTACCGAAGTTGACGACTTCTGTTAGCCCTCCGATGGCATACTCGTCGTCATCGTCTTCAAATTCATTTTCACACAAGTCGTCGTTGGAGCACATGGATTCACAAAGCGAGAGTGAGCCGTAAAATCCCGAGCCATCACCGGGATCGAAACATTGCGTTCCAACACAATTGTAACTTTCTGTTACTCCGCTGCCGCCGCTGCCACCGCTGCCGCCGCTGCCACCGCTGCCGCCGCTGCCGCCGCTGCCGCCGCTGCCACCAGTGTCGCCGCTGCCTCCAGTACCGCCGCTTCCGCCGCTGCCTCCAGTACCGCCGCTGCCGCCGCTGCCGGTATTGCCACCAGTGTTGCCATTGTTTGAACTCTCGCAAATGAGCATGCAGTCTGCCAGAGTAAGGTAATCACCTCCGCGCACTGCTTCGCAGTTGCCGTTAATGCAATCGTAAGAGTCTCGTCGACAAGCAACGAGAGTCAGCGTCACAATCAAAAAAGCCCCTAAGGACCAAACGCCAAAATTGTAAGCTTTTGTCATGCTCAAATATAGTTATTTAGAATCATTCCACTTTAGTGGGTGAGCTCAACTTGTACTCATAAAGCACCAGCGTTGACCACAGTCGATTGACGTATTGATTGTGATTGAACGTCAGCAGGTTCGGAACGTCATTATTCATCTTCGAAAGGCGTGTTGTACTCAGAACAGACACACCAGTATCTCCCGACAACAAATGATTCAATTCACCCTCATGTTTGGTAAAAAGCAAGGTGCGTTGAGGCATGCTTTCTCTCAAGTAGTATCGGATTAAATGATCGGGACAATGAACTATCGTCTCAGGGGGACTTGCTAACACATAATCCCTCAATTGATTGATGGCTGAAGGTTGCATGTGCTGAAAGCCAATTTGAACTCCGCAAAAAATGTACGCTGACATTGTCAGCTCAGGCCATCGACGAATGCGGGGCCACTTGCGTCTTTGAAGGACATATTGGACTCCGCTAGCGAAGACAAATATCACAGGCATCAACAAGGGCAGGATGTGTCTCGGCTTGTAGGTGATGTTTTGAAAAAAGAAAGCCCAGACTGCATAACAAAAGCAACATGCCAGCCAAATGAGGAATACCGGAGTAGCATGCCTCTTTCGCTGGAGCCACGCGGCCCAACTACCCAACACAAAGAACACGACCAGAATCGCTGAATTTAGGAGAACCCATGCACTACGGCCTGGCATCCACATGCCAAACCCATGTGCAAACAGGGACTCGAACAAACCCGAAAATCGACGCGACAAGGACACCTCAGTGGAATAAACAGTACCACCCCATTGGGTGAAATGTCCTCGTGAATCATGCTTGGCCAATTGAATCAACTCTGTCAATCCCACGTCATGAATCCAAACTCCGATCCAAAATGCACTCACCGCGATAAATGCCAACCCGGCATGGAACATTTTGCGCGGGCGTCGAATCAAAACAATGCCCGGAATCAAAAATGGCAAATAGGACAACCGAATGCCGCAAAGAACCGATGCGGCCACACCCAACAAAAAAGGCCATTTCGCTTCACTCCTTCCTCCCTCTGACTCAAGCGATTTCAATAAGAAGACGAGACACCAGTACAGCACGCAAAGCCCCATTAAATCTGGCATGTACCGATTGCCCATCACCCAAATCAATGGGTTGCAAACCAAGAGAATAAACATGACTCTGTATGCACCTTGAATCCGAAATAATTTCGCCAGCTCGGCAAGAGCATACCAAAGTCCTGTGGTCGCAATCACTCCCAAAAAAGAGAAGCTCAGTGCAACGGAGTTGCAAAGTCGATGAACACATTGCAACATCACGACAAACAATGGGTACCCAGGGAAATGAGGCTTGTTGTTTAGAACATCAAACTCGATGGCAGACATGGCAAAGCGCAAACTGTCAATATCCTCGATATGGTAAACTGTTGTCGCAAATCGTGTTGTCCCAATAACCGTCAACACCATCAAGAAGCGAATCCAGTTTCGAGAAGGCCATCTTGCTTCTAATTCGCCACTCACAACTCACGGGTTTCAAGCCATGTCATCGCATTCCTCATGTGGTCGTGAATGTGACTGTATTGAACGAGACCATTTCTACCTGTGATGTAGAGATTGTTGAGGTTTTTGAGAAAAGACAATGCAACCTCAGCGTGATGTTGATGATCCACGGTTAAAACTGGATATGCGTTTTTCAGCATGTGCGTATGTCTTCCGATCACATCGCTGCGTTTGAAGAAACCATACCCAGTGAGTTTTCGCTCTACTTCATCGATGAAGCCATCGGTGTTTTTTGCCTTCAAAGCTGCCGGATCCATCGGCACCTCGACTGCAAGTGATGTTTTCCCCTCGGGAGCCATCCACTTGCTCCTGTTTCGGGGCTCATAAATACGGGTAAATGGGTCTTCTTTCGAAGGAAAATACATCGATGCATTGCCGTTGACACTTTCGATGTCCAAGCAAAACATGATCAAAAGCACATCTCTAAATTTGATTTCCGAGACCGCATCCAAAACATGCGCAGGGGCTGGGGGGTGAAGGCTTTTGACCAAAATGCCAAGAGGCAAGGAAGATACCACTTCATCCACCACGTAGTTTTCATCATCATTGATCGTGACAGAATGGACGCGAGTCCCATCATGGTGAATCTTTGTGACACGAGCGCTGAGCTTCAGTTCATTTGATGGCAGTTCCTGAACAATGCAGTCGAAAAGCTGTCCAATTCCCCTCTTAGGGTAATAAAACGCACCATCGAGGTGCTCTGTTTTTCTCAAACGACCTCGGAGACTCTCAACCAAGAACGTTTTTAAATCCAATCCTTTTAATCTACTACCTGCCACCATTGGTGACAAGTCCGCGGTCGGAACCCCCCATAGCTTTTCAGAATATTCCAACAGAAATCGTCTGGCCACGAGTTCGCCATATTGATGAATGGCAAATCTTTCAAAATTGGATGTATCGACAGGCTTAAGTCTGGATAAAATGACTTGGACACAAGCACGTGTAAAATCCTTCCATCCCAAACTGGTCAACAGGTTCAGCGGTGACAATGGGAAATCCGTGTAATGCCCATCCCAACAAATTTGACTTGGCGCAAAAACTTGGTGCAGTTCTTGACCAAGCAAGTGCTTGGCCGTATCGGTGACTTCTTTATCCTTGTCGTGCAAGCGGTGCGCTCCGGTATCAAAGCGATACCCTTCTATGTCAAGTGTGCTGCAATTGCCCCCCAAGGAATCTGATGCTTCGAAAAGCACACGATCCACGTCCAAATTTCGTCCAATGAAGTGCGTACACAGTCCAGCCGGTCCACCCCCAAGGATGGCTACTTTTTTACGGGGCTTCATGATTTCAGCGAATCTAAACTGCACCTTAGCTTGTCAAAATCGCTGAATCAAGGTATTTGTCGTTCAAGAATTATCTCACTCTTTTGTGTCATGGTTGTATGTGTCACCGGAGCCGGAGGATTTATTGGCAGCGCAGTTGCTAGAGCTTTGCTTCGACGCAATGAACAGGTGATTGGAATTGACAACTTAAGTGCGAGAAAGAACCATCCTCATGCCAAAGACCAATGGACACCGCTTTTAGATCACCCTAATTTCCATGGGCTAGAGTTAGACATTCGCAGTGATGATTTGACTGCATGTTTGCTCGAACTACAACGAACTTTAGGCGGCATTGATGCCATTTGTCATTTCGCCGCCAAGCCCGGCGTGCGTGGGTCACATTTGCACCGCGCAGAATACGACTCGATCAACGTTGATGGGACACAAGCACTTTTGAATGCCGCAAAATCCATTGGCATTACGAAGGTGCTTTTTGCATCCTCAAGCTGCGTGTATGGGAACGGCAACCTTCCCTTTGTTGAAGTTTCGCCCTCCCAATTGCCACAAGCTCTGAGCCATTATGGATGGACAAAAATCCAAGGTGAGCTTCTCATCGAACACTGGGCGAAGTCGATGCCCGAAGCGAAGGCCATCGTCCTTCGCTTCTTCTCGGTATATGGCGAAGACATGCGAACCGATTTGGCAATCCCGATTTTCAGGGAACATTTGTTAAGCGGTGCGGCCGTTCCCATTTTTGGAAATGGTGAAGATTCGAGAGACTATACACACATAGACGATGTTGTGCACGCAGTTTTACTCGCCTTGGATCGATTCCTGAATTTTGGTTCTCCAACCTCGTTCTTCAACGTCGGACGGGGCTCATCAACATCGACCCTCGAGCTACTTAACATGGTGGCACACCATTTGGAGTGCAAACCAAAAGTGGCTCGGATGCAAAGCAATAAAGAGGAAATGTCTGCAACCCTGGCATGCACGAAGAAAGCTTCGAAAGAACTGGATTTCACAGCCGAAAGAAGCTTGAGTGACGGCCTTCAATTGATGTTTTCGGTATGATTGACTGGAGTGTCTTCTTCTGCTTTGGCATCGCAGGCAGCTTGGGTGTACTCACCAACTATGCCATCACTTGGTTCTTGCGTGATTTGATGCGAATAGATCAACTTGTCGCCAACAACACCGGCCTGGCCTTTGGTCTTCTATTCAATTTCTTAATCAACAAGAACATCACATTCCAAAGCCCATCTCCTGTTCTGCCTGAGTTAACCGTTTACATGTGCATTGCATGCATGAGCCTTATCTTCAATCACTTAATCGTTCGATTCATGGTTGGCAGAGGCATTTGCTCCTTTTACAAAGCAAAAATCACTTCCACCGGATGTCTTTTTCTTTGGAACTACTTCATGCATAGTCACTACACCTTTTCCTGACCATTTAACAATGTGAGACAGCACATGTGGCTCTAGGGCGCTAGTGAAGCGCTTGGTCGATCATACAAGGTGAGACCCGCAGGACAGAATCCGAACACCCTCAACCCCGATTTGGTCAAATAAATGTTAGAAATACACTTCATACGTTATGGCACCATTTAAAGTCATCATTCTCAATGGCTTTCTGGGATCAGGCAAGACAACATTGTTCAGGAATTTATTGACTCAATCAAAGAAGCTCGAACTCAATGTCGCAGCCATTGTCAACGATATGAGTGAGCTTGACGTTGACGGAGAAATCTTGGGAAACAACCCCGCCATTGAGGAGGGAGACAATCCTCTAGTTTCCATTCACTCTTGTGTCTTGAGCAGTAAAAAAGGACTACAACAACTGCAAACTGCATTGCTGGATTTGATTGAATCCTCCACAAAAACGTTCGAACTAATCTTGATTGAGACATCAGGGAGTTGTCATCCTATGCCACTTATTGAATTCTTCAAAAAATCTGAAGATTTTAAGCTGACAGGCGTTTTTACTTTGGTGGACAGTCTCAGTTTGTCTCGCGACTTTGACAGCGGAGAGTCCCTTATACCATCGTTTCAGGATAACCTCAAAAACGGCTGTAGAGATGTGACGAACTTGTTGGTTGAACAGGTTCTTTTTGGGTCACACATTTTTCTCACCAAAACAGATCGAGTGTCTCATTATGAAAGTGACGTGGCAATTGAGACACTCAGAAAATTGAATCCAAATGCTTCCGTACAGGTTCTTCATTTCGGAAATATGTCTCTGCCTTCTCTCCTTGAGTTGCCCATTTACGACTTTCAAAGTGTTGCTGTTTTAACCCAGGAACTGTTTCTCGACTCAGAATATGACCACGACGGTGACAGGCCTTACAACATTGGCACCAGAGTTGTTAAAAGTGATCTCCCGTTTCACCCCATGAGGTTGTGGGACGTCTGCCACACCTTTCTGAATGAGCATATCTATCGCAGCAAAGGATTTTTCTGGCTCGCAAGTCGTGACAAATTTGCAATGCTGTGGAATCAAGCGGGAAGTGGAATTAATCTAGAGATTGTTGGGTCGTGGAGAGCAGGTATTGCAGAGGACATCGAATCAGGCCTCACCGAGACAGAAATCACAGAGTTGAAGAAGAGGATCGAGAAGGAGCCGGGTCGTTTCGGGGATCGGCATTGTGATTTGACGATCATCGGAAACAAGGAACACATTGACGATTTTACTTCAGCGATTGAATCCTGTTTTCTGTCAGAGGCAGAAGTTCAGCGATGGCGCAACGGCCAAGAATTCGATGATCCTTGGCCTCGAACTGTGAAGAAAGTATGGAATTGATGTTTGGGGCTTTCACGGTCTCATCAAACTGTCCAATTCAACAATCATCGATTGACGAAACAATGGGCTTAAGGGGGAACCCCTCACATTGAAATGTCAAGTCCACTTTCATCGTGGACCCAGAGGACAGATGCCGCCCCCCC
>Ga0209503_10001340_pt1 | contig 12789 bp, 4 predicted proteins | sample SouAtlMetagenome_2_FD_187448 | JGI IMG/M metagenome (GOLD analysis project Ga0209503, IMG submission 187448) | Marine eukaryotic phytoplankton communities from Atlantic Ocean - South Atlantic ANT15 Metagenome (SPAdes) (version 2) | ecosystem: Environmental > Aquatic > Marine > Oceanic | place... | reverse complement strand
TGGGGTTCCTCCTCAAGCGATGCCACCACAACCTCAAACTGCCAAACAAGGATATGCTTACCCATCGCAACAGCAGCCAATGCCTCAGAAGCCGGGCGTGCCTTCCGCGGCAATCGCTCGACCCAAAGGCCCTGCTGGTCCTGTAGCGCAGTTTCGGAACGGACAAATCATCACTCCAAAGTTTACTGGTCCAAAACCGCAGGAAGATCACACTCTCATCAATTGTTTTTCGGTTGACCAGATTGAAACACACATAGAATCATTGAATAAAGGCCTACAACTCCCACCCCAAAAATTGAAGGCAAATTGTCTAGAAGTGCTCAAGGTTCTTCAAGGTCATCAACACGGGTGGGTATTTAACAGCCCTGTCGACCCTGTGGAATTAGGCCTGCCCGATTATTTTGAAGTAATCAAACAACCAATGGATCTCGGAACGATTCGGAAAAAGTTGGAGAATGGCTGCTATCATTCATTGGATGACTTTCACAATCATGTCCAGATTACTTTTGACAATGCAATGCTATATAATCCTGAAGGCTCTGTTGTTTACAATATGGCAAGTGAAATGAAGACCAAGTTTTTGCAAGACTATGACATTCTTTTGAAGCAGCTGAATGCCGAGGAAGACGCTAAGCGCAGAAATGGAGAGGCATGCTCGTTATGTGGGTGCGAAAAACTTCTTTTTGAACCTCCTGTGTTCTACTGTAATGGTGTGAATTGTCCATCGAAACGTATTAGACGTAATAGCTATTACTACGTGGGTGGAAACAACCAGTATCATTGGTGTCATCAGTGTTTTGGTGATCTGAAAGACGGGCAGCTAATTGAACTCGCAGATGTTTCGATACGAAAGGAGCAGTTGACTAAGAAAAAGAACGACGAAACACATGAAGAAAGCTGGGTTCAATGTGATCGTTGTGAGCGATGGGTTCACCAGATATGCGCGCTTTTCAATACACGTCAAAATAAAGACCAGCGATCCGAATTCTCGTGTCCTCGATGTACAATCGAGGAACGCAAGAAGACAGGAAGGCTTGAAGCGACTTCGTCAACTCCGATGGCCGAAGACCTACAGCGCACCAAACTTTCTGAATTTGTCGAAAGTCACGTCCGTACCAAAATGGATGAACATCTAAAAATTCTTGCAGAAGAAAAAGTAAAAAAGGATGGAATTGATATTGAAGAAGCAAAAGCTGCGGTAACGATGGGCGGAGCAATTACAATTCGTCAGGTTGCTTCGATGGATCGCAAACTCGAAGTCAGAGAACGCATGAAGAAACGATACGCCTTTCTGAATTATCCCGATGAATTTACGTATCGGTGCAAGTGCTTCGTTGTCTTCCAAAATCTTGACGGTGTCGATGTAATCCTGTTTGGATTATATGTTTATGAGCATGATGAGAAGAATCCTGCACCAAATAAACGCACTGTTTATGTATCCTATCTCGACAGTGTTCATTATATGCGACCGAGATCGATGAGAACATTCATATACCACGAGATTCTCATTTCCTATCTTGATTATGTTCGTCGTCGTGGTTTCTCTACCGCGCATATTTGGGCATGTCCTCCTCTTAAAGGTGATGACTATATTTTGTACGCCAAGCCAGAAGATCAGAAAACTCCAAAAGATGACCGCCTTCGCCAGTGGTACATTGATATGCTTGTCGAGTGTCAAAAACGCGGCATTGTTGGGAAACTCACAAATATGTACGATCTTTACTTCTCTAACAAAGAAAATAACGCGACTGTAGTCCCATACATGGAGGGCGATTACTTTCCAGCCGAGGTTGAAAATATTATTAAGGATATCGAAGAGGGGAAGATTGGTAAGAAGAACAACGGAAAGGAGGGGAAGAAAAAGAAAGGGGATAAAAAGCAGAAGAGAAAGAGTGGTCGAGGTGGAACTCGGTCCAGTGGAATCGATGAAGACGCACTCAAAGCTAGTGGTATTCATTTTCCTGGAAAGGATCAAAGGAGTCTTGAGGAGGGTGGTCGTGATTACGTGATGGTAAAACTCGGGGAAACTATTCAACCTATGAAAGAAAGTTTTATTGTAGCACATTTAGCCTGGAAAGGTGCAAAGAAGGAAGATTTGGTAGTTCCAAAAGCTATCCAGGAATATCGTGAAAAGCATCACATCGCAGTCGAAGACGGGCCAGAACAAGATAGCACTCAAGAAAATCAGGAAGAGTCAGATTCAGCGCGTAAGGAGCAGGAGTCAGATACAAAGGATGAAGAAAAGGCATCTTGCGAAAATGGAAATTCAAAGAACGACGATACAGAGAAAACTGACATTAAATCGGAGAATAGCGACATGAAAGACTCCGAAAAATCAAAAGATATTGAAAAGAGTTCCGATAAATCAGAATCTGAGAAACCAGAATCTGAGAAACCAGAATCTGAGAAACCAGAATCTGAGAAACCAGAATCTGAGAAATCAGAATCTGAGAAATCAGATTCTGAGAAAGCGAAGACAATAGAAACCGTGAAAGAGGAACCTCCTCCTGAGGCTGATCACAAAACCAAAGATACTGAAAAATCTGATCCCGATGGTACCAAAGTTTCTGTCAAGACCGAGGACGTTGAAATGAATGGAAATGTCGAATCTAAGGATGTTAGCATGGCAGATGCCGAAACTACTTCAAATGCTAAGGTGGAAGAAGAAAATTCAGCTAAGGAAGGTGAAGAAGGTGACCAATCTGAAAATAAGACAGAAAATGAATCAACTGAGGAAGAAAAAGACACAAATCATTCCGATGATTCGAAGGGCAATTCTGATACTAAACCTTCCGATATGCCTATCGATAAGGAATCACAAAGCTCAGCTGATGTTTCTTCCAGTTCAGATAACAAGGCGGATAAAAACGCCGATGCCGACACGGAGATGAAAGATGCTGACGAAAGTGAGGAAAAGGAAGTTTCTGACGCTGAAAAGAAAGCAGAACCCACTAATCCTAGTGATGAGACAAAAATAGCGGATAACTCGAACCAAACGACTGACAAGCAGTTAGATAAAGCTGACACTCCAGCTGATACAGAAAGTGGAGATGAAAGTAAAAACGACGTCAATGGAACAAAATCGCCTTCAGAAAAGACTGATGCTCCTAAATCAACACTCTCCATGGAAGAGCGGTCTGGGAAGTTTGCCGCTATGGCAAAGAAACGTGGAATTTCGGGAGAAGAGAAGACCGAGTCTAGTGGAACAAACGGAAAGGAAAAAGCTGAAAACAAAAAAGAAGCTGAAGCTACGCCTGCGATTTATGTCTTAGACAGCAAAGGAAGAAGAGTGAAGGTTATCGATGATGACGAGGAAGAAATGGATTGCGAATTCCTCAATAATCGTCAAGCCTTTTTGAATTTATGTCAAGGTAATCACTATCAGTTTGATCACTTAAGAAGAGCCAAACATTCTTCAATGATGGTTTTGTGGCATTTACACAATCGAGACGCTCCGAAGTTTGTCCAACAATGTACGACTTGTTCAAGGGAAATACTTCAGGGGTACCGCTTCCACTGTGCGATCTGTGCGGATTTTGATCAATGCCAAGATTGTATTCAAAACCCAAACATCCCAAGGCATCCACACCAGCTCAAAGCAATTCCTGTGGCAGGTCAACAAACTGCATTGACAGAAGCGCAACGTAAAGAGCGTCAACGTAGCATTCAGTTACACATGACTCTCTTGCAGCATGCTGCAACTTGTAACTCTCCAAAATGTCCATCTGCGAACTGTACAAAGATGAAAGGGCTTCTTAAGCATGGAGCACAATGCCGAATTAAGGCAACCGGTGGCTGTAATGTATGCAAACGGATATGGGCTCTACTCCAGATACACGCTCGCCAGTGTAAAGCAACTCAGTGTCCTGTTCCTAATTGCATGGCTATTCGTGAACGTGTGCGTCAGTTGAAGAAACAGCAACAAGCAATGGACGATCGTCGTAGACAGGAAATGAACAGAGTTTATCGAGGTGCACGATAGTTTTGTGGCCATCATTTTCGTGAGGATTCAAGATCAATAGGTAGTAATCGCTTTTATTTCAAAATAAATATTGAATGATGTATCAATATTCAAACGTCCTCATAAATGCCATAATAATTTCATCAAGAATAAACTATGTCTTTAACCTCTATCTCAATCTATACTGGCTTGAAGGAACCATTAATTTCGAAAGTTTGATCTCTAGAACCTTCTTTATCATCCAAGTTTAATTTGTGTTGCAAGAGTCTCATTCATTTAGTGTCGTCATAGGAAAGAAACTCTTTCTTTGAAGACAAAGTTGGCTTATGATCATTAGCCTGAATCTATCGCAAGTCGACTCGTTTCTTCTTAGTTGATCTTTTTCCGCTTAGATTTTGTTTCACTAATTTTATGACTCACGATATGATCACTAGCGTCGTTCTGGCGATCACTTTCATTGTTGTTACTTCTCTTGTTAATCGGCCTTGCCCGTGCAGTTGGGTTTGCATCGGCTGTTCTGGTTTCGTCAAGTGTTGCGAATGATTCTTGAACGAAATTTTTGGTTGTTATTTCTCTTTGTAAAAAGTATGCATCTTCATACTTGTGTTCCCCTGCTACCAAGGCCGCCACGTTCTTGATAGCACATTCGTTTGTAGTATCTGGATTACTTGGAGACCGAGCAGTAGCTTTTGAATGATCAACATTCCAAACCTCACACAAACTGGAAAGATCGTGACAATCGCAAGTCGCTTTTACTGTTTGTCCCTGTTGAAATTTCATTGGTAGATAGGGGACTCGACCGGTGGGGGTCCGCCGATGAGACATCATTTCACATATAACGTACTTGGTATTTTTGTAGTGGGAGTCGTATCGCACCGAATGTCTAAGATATTCTTGAACGACAACTGTTTTGTCTACTAGCGGTTCTACACCTTCATCAGATGATGTAGTGGGTGAAAGAGGAAGGAATGTGCTTGTGTTATACAAAGCCGGTCGACCCAGTAACAACCCGTCAACTTTTGTCCGTTCAATGAACTCGGTTCTTTCTTTGCGATCATAAAAGTCACCATTTACCAGAAAATTGAAATCTGGATACTTTGGTCGCAATATCCTTAAGACTTCTTCTACAGATTTCCAATCTGCTGCTACTATTGGTTCGTGACCCACCCTCCGAGCATGAATCGCGACAGCATCAGCTCCAGCATTGATCATAGTTTCTACAAAATTTACTGTCTGTTGCGTGGTCTCAAGTAACCGGATTTTACACGACAGGGGTTTACCAAGTGGGCCTAGCAAATCATTTTTCAGTGTTCTTAAGATTCGAGCCGCTCGATCAGGATCTTTCAAGAGCGCCGATCCCATCCCACCAGAAACACTGAACTTCTTCGGGCATCCCATATTAACATCGATTGCATCCACGTCTCCTACAACACGCTTGGCAGCCTCCAGCGCCAACTCGGGTTCTCCCGTTCCGAGCTGGCAGATTAGTTTTCCTTTTTCTATTTTTGGATCAATTCGGAGTATTAAGCAGGGTCGATTGTTATCTGCCTTGAGTTTTTTTCGTGTCTTTTTTGGAAGAGTTGCTGGGTCTTTGATGTAATCAATCGTTCCCAAGTCTTTATTTTCGACACGGATCGTTTGAGATAAGGACCGATCGACCAATTCTTCTGTATAGGTAAAGTCGGCTCCATATTGGAGAGCTAGTGTTCTGAGGGGAATAGTCGAGGCACGAACCATGGGAGCTAGAGCAACACCACGATATAATCTTCGGGCCTTTTCGCGGCAAGCACTAGGGAGTTTGTCGTCATGGTCAGCGGAATTGCTATTTGACCCGGGCATCAACGAATTTTCTCCCACTTTAGTCTCGGTCATGATCTAATTGCAAGTGAAATGTGAAATCGAAAGCCAGAAAAGAAATAAAATTGATCGATTGAGATTTGTGGTAGGGAAGACGGGCAGCGGACATACCACATAACGATTTCACATTCGCGCCAGATCTTGGCGCAATACACGAAACTTCTACTGAAGACAGGTATCTTTCTCGAACAACAGTTGGAGGTGAAACGCACAAGAACCGTATTACCCAACAATGTATGAGAAAATAAATGTGCACACATCAAAGAAGAACCACCTAACCACGAGGATCTACTATAATATCGCTATTTTATCTCTAGTCTACTTGGCGAAGATTCCACACAGTTTCGCAGCAAGACCTTCGACGATACCACCATGCCAAAGACGACCGAAATTTTCGAAAGCGATACAATCCACAGGGCTACATGGGCGTTTGGCGTTTCTGTTGTGCGATCTACGAGCAGGAAGTAATAACCTCGATGGAACAGATTTGAGTGGGTCAAACAAGAGCTATGCCGAGATAATTGAACAAGGAGAAATTTCAGAAAATACGTCTGGATCAAAACCTTTAAAATATAGTACTTTTCGCATGTATTGTTCTTGCATTGGCATCGTCTCATTGTGGATCCTCAGCGGAACTATATTTTACTCTTACACGAACGACTGGCCGTTCCCACAATCCTTTTTCTACGCTGTCGATGCGGGAATGTCAATCGGATTTTGCACCGATGTGGCAGAGACGAAACTCGTGAGCAAAGCATTTACAATCGTTTATATACTATTGGGAGCGAGTGTCGTAGGAGGTGCCCTGTGGCTCTTCATACAAGACATTGTTGAAGGTGTCGTCGAACGAGAAAGGGACAACAATCTTAGTGTCCTGACAAAAAGATACGAGCTGATGTTGGGAAAAGAAGCGTTTGAAAAATCAAATGTCGACCATGCCGGGACCCTGACTAAAGATGAATTTACGAAGCTCTTGAGATCTGCGAATACTCATGCAAGCGGTCCAACGTCATCAGAAAAATTATCAGAGGACGATATCGATGTTCTCTGGAAAAAATTTGACCGAATCGAAGACGGAAGAATTCGTTTCAAAGAATTTTCTGGAACCTACCGAGGCATCGAGAGCTTGATCGAATCCCTTCAAAGCCCTGAAAACCCCACCACTAACAATTCAATTTCCGACAATCAAGATGGAACCGACAAGCAAGACGGAAAGAAGTTATCGATGAGAATAAAAAATTGGATATTGTCCCCTATCTATGCAACATCATCTTTTGCAAAATCATTATTACGAAGACAAAATAGAATTTACATTGTCTTCTTCGCTTGGGTCCTTCTCGGAATCTTTTGGGGAATATTGGATCAAGGGTGGGATCCAATAACCGCTACCCATTTTGCTGTTAGCGCCCTTGCTACAGGAGGGTTAACTGCGCCACCAGTGAATAATGAAGGCATTTTGCCCACCTGGCCGTCAATTTTTTGCGGCTGCTTTTGCCTGGTAGGCATTCCTCTAATGGGCATCACTTTTGGACACTTTACACGTATATTGGTTTCTGATCATGTCTCTGCTATAGAAAAATGGGCGTTAACTCGTCCTCTCACGGCTACCGATTACGACATTGCTAAACAGTATATAATGAAGATACGAGAGTCAAAGTTAAAGTCACGTTCTTCGAGATCAAATGTGAAGCAAATGCGAGAAGAAGAAACTTTATTGTCAACCTCTATTACTTGGAGAGGGTTACGTTTAAGTGACTTCATTGTTCTACAATTTCTTCGACAAGGGAGAATATCTTTAGAGGCAATCAAAATCTTGATAAAAGAATTCGATTTGCTTGATGCTGATAACACTGGCCTATTGAGTCTCGAAGAAGTGACGAACTGGAATGCCACAAAAGAACGGTCATAGAGAGAAGAATATACGCGACAATGCCACCACCGTTCGAAAACCGAGTTTATCTTAATATGAGGCTATCAACATTTTTTTACGGGACGATTTCCATGACTTATCAAAAACGATCAGTTACTAAAAAACTATTTCATCAAATTTCACAATCAATTTCAATGACAATCGTAACACGCAGAAGACAAAAAGTCGACTGCGTTCTAGTTTACTTAGATCGTGCTTTAGCAGTTTGGCGAGTAACGAGAGGCCTAGAGGTTCCAAACAATACCAGCATCGAAGAAATCTATTGGAACCTTCGCTGCTAAAATATTTTTTGCTTTTTTATTTTCGCGATGATGACGATACGAATCGAATGAATCCAATTAGTCCATTCTGAAAGTGAGTGGCAAGAGAATGCAGTGTGCTGATTGACAAGACAGAATCCACACCCACATAACATCAATGCAAAGCAATTTCTAATACACTCTTGACAATTGACCAACTGCATGGTCACTGGCATTCAATTTGGTGCCTTGACAGTGATTTGAACTGTTGTGATGGCATTTTCAAATCTGAAAGTGTGACTCGCCCACAAAATTTTTAGTGCGTCTGGTGCACGAACGACGATAGCTTGAGTCTAGAGAGGTCCACGCAATCGATTCATACTTCCTCAATTAATGTACGAATCGAATCGTTGTAAGAAAGCAATTGGAAAAGAGATCAATGGCTGTGAACGCAACTAATGACAGGAGTATTCCTTTTCAAATGGTAGCACTGGACCTTGATGGCACCCTCTTGCAGTCAAACCATCAGCTTTCCGACGAACAAGCCAACTACTTGCGAAATCTATATACTTCTGGTTTCAAGATTTGTATTGCAACTGGTCGAGCAGCTCCTTCTGTTTATGACATTGTAAAGAATCTGGCATTGCCAGATCCAACACCAGTGGTTTGCTCGAACGGAGCCCGTGGATTTTTGCTGTCGTATAGTGACCGCCGAAAGAACCAGAATGAACTCTTTTACAACCCACTTTCTCGGGAGGCAGTAATCAAGACGATAGAACTCTCCAATAGACTAGGCTATTTTGTTCAATATTATATCGGAGATGGAATTTACGCTAATCCAATCACAGAAAGCCATTGTCGAATGATAAAAGAGTATGAAATTCTGACGGATAGCACTATCGAAATTGTGGATGACAACTTCGATCGATTTCTTGCGGAACAAGAAGATGACAAATTACCATCAAAACTTTTGATACGATGCGAGAAGGAAGAATTTGCGACATGTCATCCTTCCTTTGTCGAACTACTATGCTCAGCAAGCTACCACGATGTAGGGACAACAAACCAATTAGCTCACATTGTCGCCGCATTCAACAAAGATTTGGACTGGTTCCTCGAAATTTTACACCCAGACGTGAATAAAGGGAAGGGGCTGCGCAATATGTGTGAAAAGCTCAATATTTCGATGAATGATGTCATCGCCATTGGCGACGGCACTAACGACATTGAGTTCTTGCAAATGTCTGGGTTGGGAATAGCGATGAACAACGCACACGAGAGTCTTAAAGAGGTAGCTAGCTACACAATGGAATGGACAAATGACGAAAATGGTGTCATGAAGACGCTAGAAGATCTTAAATTGAAAGGGAAATTGTGCTGCAATGATTAAAGAAGCTCAGAGGTTAGCATCCCACAAACACTGGTTATTGGCGGGGGTTTTCGACGAAAAGTGATCTGAATTATCACTGTTGGAAGTTCAACATAAACTGAGAATGTGTTCCTCTTCTGGCAAATGAGGATGGCTGGAATCAAACACACTCTGGGTACTGCCAATCGGGATGACAATCAAGTTTGCGAGAACCACTTTGTGGCTTGGCCGGTGGACTTGAAGAGTCTGATTGAAATCCAAATGAAAACATAAGATGTGGTGAAATTTTCAGATCAACTCAAAGCCGAAAATTGAACAAAAGGTGCTGCAGCTTCCTGATTTGTCTTCCAGTGCACAAACACTTGAAAATGCAGAGCCACTCAATTTTCAACGATCCCTTAATTTTCATGCAGTGTGATCATGGGAGAAACCAGAGTTCACCACTTGTGGTCGAAACAAGGAACCAGTGTTTTCATGTTTTTCCAAGTTATCGATGAAATATAATGAATTCACCGCATGTTGCTGTGAGATGCACTGATTGACGTGAGGGAATTGTGGGAACATAAAAAATAGAGGATTGTTCTAATCTCTGCCCCAAGAGTGGCGCACAAGACGGGTGTTTTGCGCCAAATGACGTTTACAATTAAATTCTCACTGTTCGACTCGATTGATTGATTGCTAGAAGTATAACGCATGGTTCACACGCCTGAAATGTGAGTCAGAAAATGTAGAATGAAGAAGAACGAATCAGAAATTAAAAATGCGTCACCATCATCGAATTAATCAGTTGTATAAATAGAATTCCTTGCGTTTTCCGTGGTATCCACGACAAAAACGCATGTATGATCACCGAAAATGCTGACTCTGCCACAATGAACAAATAATAGCTTCGTACGTCTTTGGTACGCTGATCTGTCTTCAGTGCTTACGACATCTTGAAGGTTGGATGGAGATGATTTTTGCGTGGAGATTTTAGAAGCGCTACATGTAACCATACTGATGGATACTCATTACTCACGCCAAAACTTTCACCGTTTCACAAATTATCTTCGACGAACTTCGAAAACACACAACGACCACAAACATGATGTTCAACATGAAAATTACATCTGTATTCGTCGCGGTAATTGCTGTTGCCGTGATCGAGGGTTTCGCCCCAATTGCTCCAGCTAGACCTGTATCCACAGAGCTTGAAGCATTCTCCTTTTTCAACAAGCCTGCGGAAAAGTCTCCCGCTCCTGAAGTTGAAAGTGCTCCGAAGAAGAGCAATCCTTTCAGCAAATTCGGAAAGAAGGCTCCCGCAGCAGTGAAGGAAGCAGCTCCTCCCGCCAAGAAGAAGTTTTCCTTTGGATCGAAAAAGGCCGCCCCAGCGAAAGCCGTCGCCAAGAAAGCTCCAGTCAAGAAGGTTGTCGCCAAGAAAGCTCCAGTCAAGAAGGTTGTCGCCAAGAAAGCTCCAGTCAAGAAGGTTGTCGCCAAGAAAGCTCCAGTCAAGAAGGTTGCCGCCAAGAAAGCACCAGTAAAGAAAGTCGTAGCTAAGAAGGTCGCAGTAAAGAAGCCTGTCGCCAAGAAGCCTATCGCCAAGAAGCCTATCGCCAAGAAGCCTATCGCCAAGAAAACTGTTGCGAGGAAGCTCGTTTCCAAGAAGTCAACCAGTTTTAAGAATGATTTTGTTGTGAAGAAGCCATCAGGAAATAAGAACAAGCTGACCATCTACGAACGTCAGTGCCACATCAACTAATCGGTTCGTTGTCTCGTTAGATAATTTAGCTATTGAATTTTTTCTTTCATGGTGTCTGCAGACGATTGCAGTTTACTGTTTTTTCCGTAGCCGTGGAAAGCTTCACTTTAGAGTTTGAGACGATATGATGAATAAAAGTTCAATGCTGTTTCTCACGTTTTGATGTAACTTGATGAATATCAAAACCATGATTATGTGTGACACAACCAATGCCAAACTTCGCACATATTGTAAATTGGTACTGAACAATCCTAAAGGCATCAATCAATAATACTAGAAACGATATGTAAAACTAGCGTTTTAATCCTTTTACACCACCTTCCTCGGTAATAACTGTCGGAGGAGAATAGTGGAACAGATGCAAAAAGGAATGCAGTGATACATTTCCACCTAAATCGTGAATCAAACCTTGTTTTAATTTACTGAAGTATATTACTACGATCAGTTCATTTCTGGCTCAAATGGCACGTATTCACCATTTGGAAGCCGCGTCATTTTTGGGGGTAATTTTTTCTTCGGTTTTAATCCTTGCGTTTTAGGTTTTCCGTCCTCATCAATATCGCTGAGGAAATTTATGACGCGATTAGTACCTCTTGGTTGATCATCACGTAGACCGACCTTCAACTTTTGACCTGAAGAGTTCAAGAACGATCCTGCAAATTTTTCTGGCACACCAATATCTTCGTTGTAAGTGAAGAGACTGACACTGATATGCTCGCGGCCGTCCCACACGAGAGTGACGTATCCCTTTGGCGATGACGCAAGAATCATTCCACCGTCACCGATATCATCGTATTGTTTCATCAAAGACGGTTCCATTTGGACAGAGGTCAAAGAATCGGTCAAGTAAGACGAAACCGTTGACATATCCAAAGTCAGTTTATCATCAATATCTGCTGACTTGACAAACTGGTAAATATTTTGGCGTCCAAGTGCTTTCTGATTTTTGAACTGCTCGCGTCCTAGTTTACTGTCGTAGTCTTCTTGACGGAAAGTCTTCGGATCCCAATGCGGATCAAATTTGAACAAAGCACCATGGATGTTCCTCAACTCCACATTCACTGCAGTTGATGAAAGCCGATTTTTGATGCGGTTCTGTAGCGCTTCGTACTCGTAGTTAGCCTTTTTATTATTCGTAGAGACAGCGCCAAGCTCAAAAGTTTTGCTACCAGCCTGCAAAACAATTTCAATACGAGAGGCAGGCTCGAAATGGACTTGCTTGCGGTATCGATCAAGGAACTCTCTCCTAAAACTTTCGTTTATGGGATCAGCCATCCACGTAACAACAACGTTGTGCTCTTCAAAGAATGATTGCCGTGTCTCTACCTCACCTAAAATGCTATTCATAATCTGATGCATTCCAAAGGATGCAGCACCATCCATTACGAGCAAATCGAGTTTCTTTCCTTTGCCTTTCTTAAACACCTGATCAGCAAATAACTTAAGCACTTTTGTTTCGCATTCAAAATTATTGCTGTTGGAACAATCATAGATGGGAAGAATGTTCTTAACACTGTCGTGTTTCTTGAGAACATTATATGCGGTGCATTCCTCCCCTTCCACTCCACAGACAACAGCAGCATTAACACCGACAGTAACACCAGCAGCAACAACAACGCCATCAGCAGCAGCAGCAACAACAACGACACCAACAACACCACCACCAACAACAACAACAACAACAACAACACCACC
>Ga0209503_10001339_pt1 | contig 12789 bp, 9 predicted proteins | sample SouAtlMetagenome_2_FD_187448 | JGI IMG/M metagenome (GOLD analysis project Ga0209503, IMG submission 187448) | Marine eukaryotic phytoplankton communities from Atlantic Ocean - South Atlantic ANT15 Metagenome (SPAdes) (version 2) | ecosystem: Environmental > Aquatic > Marine > Oceanic | place... | reverse complement strand
TAATCAGAATTCCTAAAACAGCAAATCCACGTATCAAGTCGAGCGAATGAATTCTGTTTTTTAAGTTAATAGGCTGGGATAAACTTGACATTATTACTTGTATTTATATTTTAGTTGTTATTTTAATCAACATCAATTAATGTTATGTTACTTTTGACTTAGGTCTGCACATGACGAATATAAATAAAAATTATTCCCTAAAATAAAATTTATTTTAGGGAATAATGCCGAGGAGCCAAAGGGAGTGAAGTCGAACTATTTTAGGGTAGATTTAATCGAAATGAATCGTAACCCTTAAATGATTAATATGGATATTGCTCTTCAATGCTTACTGTAATACAAATTGTATATGCTAATAGAGCTCAGACAATGATTGATTTATTCATTTTATTTTTTTTCGATTTGTTAAATATAACTAAATTAGCGTTTCAATCAATTAAATATTATGAATAACAGTATACTTTGTTTTCTTTTTTGCATATGCTTTTCACTTTCCCTAGTCCAAGCGCAATGTGACCAACCAATTCCAAAAACTATTCAATTTACCAATGGAACAGAAGTTGAAACGTCTTATTGTGGAACGGTGAATGACAGGGGTCAGCGTGACGGTCAGGGTCGCTTAGAGTATATCAACCACGATATTTCTTATAAGGAGGGTATTTGGAAAAATGATCAATTAAATGGTGAGGGGAAAACTATCTATACAAATGGTCAAAAGTTTGAAGGTATTTATGAAAATGGTCAATTGATTAAAGGAGCGTTTATTTCAAACATTAATGGCGATTTATGGACCTATAGTGGTGAGTTTAACAGAAACTATTTTCAAGGTGTAGGGACTGAAAGAAGAGAGGTTGATAATCAAATCACAATAAAAGATGGCGATTTTTTTTCAGATAAACTATATCAAGGAACTGAAACCGTCCTATTTACGAATTCTGGCATTAAAATTATTAGTGAATATGTGAAAGGAATTTCAACAGTTGTGTACCGAAATGACATTAATAGTTACAAAGTGGAGGATATAGCCGGAGATATGGAGTTTACAGAGGTTAACTTATTACAACGAGGCACAGCTGTTGATTCTCGCCTAGCGTATGACGTCGAGTTAGAAATTAATGGTGTTAAAGGTGAATGGCTTTTGGACAGCGGAGCAATGGGTTTTACTATTGGTAATATAATGTTTGAAAGACTTATTGCTAACGGAGTCAACTATAAAGACTTAAATAAAACAGTTAAATCTTTCGGTATAGGTGGAGAGGCCTACGGAGACCTTGTAGTTTTGGAGGATGTTAAAATAGGGGATTACATTGTAAAAAATGTAGTAGCCACAGTTCTTGATACCCCAACCTCTTTATTGGGAACAGGGTTTTTATTGAAATTTAGCAATGTCATTTGGAATATGAAAGACAAAAAGTTAACACTGTATAAATAATAGTTATCAAAAACAAGCTTATTTGATTTAATTTTAAGAGATTTGATTTAATTGTTAACCCCCATAAGAAGGAAAAGTTTAAAATTCATTGAGCTCCAAGAGCGACTAAAATAGGGTTTATATGGGGCGTATTAGCATTAACTTTTGGAGCCAAGAGGAGCGAAGTCGAACTATTTTGGGGAGGATTTAAGTGTTTTTAAAACTTGTAATTGGAATCATGGCTATCAATAATGTCTTGAGCTATAGCATAAAGGTCTGTAGTAAATCCTGTATCGTAATTGAATGAAGATAAATCCACGTTGTAAATACTATTTAGCCATATCATTGTTCCTGTTTCGAAAACAATTTGTCCTTGATGTCCCTTTTCATCTGTAAATATTGAGCTTGGTCTTGGACCAACCATGCTTATGTCATCTAATAATTCATTATCTAGATTCATTTGTGCTAAATTTTTAGTAGCCCATCCTGTCGGAATGGTAAATATTTTTGTAGAAGGGAATTCTAATCGAAGCTCATCCACTATTTCTTTATGTATAACCTCGTTTAGATAATAATCATAAAATTCTTGAATAGAATTGAAACCATTGTCTGATGCGAACGTGTCCCAATCTGGTCGTGTACCATTAGAATCTCCATATGGAAAGTCAAATGAACCAATAGCAACGAAAATCACAATATTTGGATTATTCTGTAATGCATAATTTATCCATGCACTGTGACCTTCAGTTGGATTGTCAGAATCAATATCATAACCAGACGTCATTCCAAAAACTTCAATGTTGCCTTGATCCAATGTGGATTTAATTAGTTGGTGTTCCTCGGTAGATGAGTCGTTCCATAAATTAATTGGTCTTCCATTTTCTCCACCTCTATTTACAACAGTACTAGTGTGTTCATTAAGATTAGCTTCAGTAGCGAGATTGTTTAGATGATCTGCATAAGGTCTAAAAAAACTATTTCCAATCAATAGCATGTTATAACCTTGGGTTTGTATTTGCTGAGGGTTTTCATCTTTAGTGCAAGACAATATAAATATCAGGATACAGAAGTTTAAAATAAATTTCATGATTGTGATTTTATACAATAATATTAATTTTAAGGAAAAGTTTTAATTTAAATGAAAAAAATATTCCCTAAAATAAATTTTATTTTAGGGAATAATGCAGTGGAGTCGGAGGGAATCGAACCCTCGTCCAAACAAGCTATAAAAATGATTTCTACACGTTTAGTTTTTATTTAATTTTCGAAAGTAAACCAACTAAAAACGATCTATTTACTTCTTAGCTTCAAGAATTTCGAAATCTTAAAGAAGCATTAAAATTTCTAGATCCATTTTTACGATGCCTCAAATTAGAACGCCATGAATCAAGGCTTTCAAGAGACATAAAGCTTACACACCTTGTGTGCCGAGGCTAATCTTACTATGATTCAGATTATGCAGCTAAAGCGTAATTATTATCGCCGTTTAAATTTTGGAATAGTTTTTAACGTGATTCAATACCATTACACGACGTGCTTACAATTTCAGAGATCCTGCTGTCAATACCAGTCGACCCCTTTAATCAAAAAGCCTATCAAACGGTAGGCAAAGTTACAAAAAAACTTGTGTACAGTTTCAAATCCTTTTATTTTAGTACTAATTTTGTTATTATGGGTATTACATTTGGCGTTATTAAAGAAAGAAAATCTCCTCCAGACAAACGTGTTGTATTAACTCCCAACACATGTTTATCTCTTTTGAAAGGTTTTTCAAGTGCTAAAATAATAATTGAATCATCTGATGTTAGATCATTTTCTGATAATGATTATAGATCAATTGGTATGAATGTCTCTAATGATGTGACAGATGCAGATATTTTGATTGGAGTTAAGGAAGTTCCTGTAGAACAATTAATACCAAATAAGAGTTATTTTTTCTTTAGTCATACAATAAAAAAACAACCCTACAACAGAAAGCTCTTAAGAGCAATATTAGACAAAAAAATAACACTTTATGATCACGAAACTTTGGTAGATGATAATTATAATCGTTTAATAGGATTTGGTTATTATGCTGGAGTTGTCGGTGCTTACAATTGTATAAGAACAATTGGTCTTAAGATGAAAGTCTTTAATATTGATAAGGCCTCTAATTTACAAGGTAGAACTGAGTTAAATTCTACTTTAAAATCAATCTCTCTTCCAAATATAAAAATAGTTTTGACAGGAACTGGTCGAGTTGGACAGGGTGCCAAAGAAATTTTAGATTACATGCAAATCAAACAAGTTAATATTCATGATTTTTTATCCTTAAATTTTGATGAACCTGTCTATGTTCAATTAGATGTATTAGATTATATAAAAAAAACTGATGGTTCTGAGTCAACAAAATTAGATTTTTTCAAAAATCCATCTTATTATAAATCTACATTTTTAAAATTCACAGAGGTAGCTGATGTATTTATTGCTGGCCATTTTTATGGTAAAGGTTCACCTTATTTTTTTAATAGAAAAGAAGCAAAATCTCCAAATTTTAAAATTAAAGTTGTTGCTGATATAAGTTGTGATATTGATGGTCCTGTAGCATGTACTATACGTCCATCTACAATTGAATCACCAATTTATGGATATAACCCTCAAACTGAGTCTGAAGATGATTTTACTTCTCCAGCTTCCATAGCTGTAATGGCAGTAGACAATTTACCATGTGAATTACCTCGCGATGCAAGTGATGGCTTTGGTGAAATATTTGTAAATAAAATCATTCCAGCTTTTTTTAACGAAGATGCAGACGGTATCTTAATGAGATCAAAAATGACTGATAATGGTGAACTTACTCCAAATTTTTCGTATTTACAGAAATTCGTTGACGGCATTGAATAAAAAACCCTTCAATTTTGAAGGGTTTTTGTAAAAAAATAATGTCTAAGAATGTTAAACTACTCTAACATTTACTGCGTTCATACCTTTTCTACCTTCTTTTAATTCAAACTCAACATTGTCACCTTCGTTAATTTCATCAATTAAACCAGTAACGTGCACGAAGTGCTCTGTGTCTGAATCTTCCTCTGTTATGAATCCAAAACCTTTAGATGCATTGAAGAATTTTACTGTACCGTTTTTCACTTTATAAATTTTAATTAAAGCTCAAAGGTAATGCTATAAATACAAAATAAACTAATTATTTTGTTAATATATACATAAATATATTTTTGGATCAATTTCAACTTGATTTAGTTAAATAGTTTCATGGGTCTATTTTTTTAGCTAAGTATTTTAAAAATCTACCTAAAAATATTGCTTAAACCATTAGTGTTATTTACTTTTGTTTAGCAAATTAAACTGCAATTTATTCAACCAATAAACTGTTACTTTTTATATGAATTTACATGAATATCAAGGAAAGAATATTTTAAGCCAATTTGGTGTAAAAATACAGCGAGGAATTGTTGCTTCCACTAGTGATGAAGCTGTTTCAGCTGCTAAAAAACTTAATAAGGAAACAGGTACAGATTGGTTTGTAGTTAAGGCTCAAGTACATGCTGGTGGACGAGGTAAAGGGGGGGGTGTAAAGCTTGCTAAATCCATAAGCGAAGTCAAATTAATTTCCGATCAAATTTTAGGGATGCAATTAGTTACACCTCAAACATCTGCGGAGGGCAAGACCGTTCATCAAGTTTTAATTGCAGAAGATGTATATTATCCAGGCGAAACTGACACTGATGAATTTTATATGTCAGTTTTATTAAATAGAGCAACTGGTAAAAATATGATAGTGTACTCAACTGAGGGTGGTATGGATATTGAGACAGTTGCTGAAGAAACACCACATCTCATATTTAAAGAAGAAATTGATTCCTCCACGGGTCTTCTACCTTTTCAGACTAGGCGAGTGGCTTTTAATTTAGGACTTTCAGGAGCTGCTTTCAAGGATATGGCTAGATTTGTGTCTTCACTATACACAGCTTATATAAAATCTGATGCTTCACTATTTGAAATTAATCCTGTATTAAAAACATCAGACCAAAAGATTATGGCTGTTGATGCTAAAGTCACAATTGATGACAATGCGTTATTTAGACATAAAAATTATCTAGAACTTCGTGACATAAGAGAAGAAAATCCAGTTGAAGTTGAAGCTAGTGAGATGGGTCTAAATTATGTTGATTTAGATGGAAACGTTGGTTGTATGGTTAATGGGGCTGGACTAGCTATGGCCACGATGGATTTAATTAAGCAAGCTGGAGGAGATCCAGCAAATTTTCTAGATGTAGGAGGTACCGCTGACGCATCTAGAGTGGAAGCAGCATTTAGAATAATTTTAAAAGACCCTGCTGTAAAAGCTATTTTAATTAATATTTTTGGAGGGATAGTTAGATGTGATCGAGTAGCACAAGGAATAGTAGATGCGTACAAAAATATGAGAGATTTAATTAAAGTCCCAATTATTGTACGCCTTCAAGGAACAAACGCTGATATTGCTAAAGAGTTAATTGATAATTCAGGATTAGATGTTGAGAGTGCTGTAGAATTTAAAGAAGCAGCTGATAAAGTTCAGGCTGTATTGATTTAGATAACTCAATTATCGCTTTAAATCTTCTAATTTTTTTTTGTAATCTGTAATTTCGTCTCTGAATTTTGCAGCCATAATAAAATCTAAATTTTTAGCAGCTGATTCCATTAGTTTTCTTTTATCTCGGATCTTTTGTTCAATTTGGGGTATGTTTAAATTCGAATTTTCATCTTCGTTGTTTTTTCGTAGTTCTTTCTCATAATAACTGGTACTTACTGAGTTTTTGGTTAACGCATTATCAAGGCTTTTGTTCAGTGCTTTTGGTGTAATTTTATTTGTTTTATTATATTCAATTTGTTTATTTCTTCTCTCGAGCGTTTGATCAATTGTAAATTTCATACTTTTTGTTATCTTATCAGCATACATTATTGCCATACCATTTAAATTTCTAGCAGCTCGACCGACGGTTTGTGTTAATGATCGGTTTGATCTTAAGAATCCTTCCTTATCAGCATCTAATATCGCTACAAGAGAAACTTCAGGTAGATCAAGTCCTTCCCTTAATAAATTGACACCTACTAAAACATCAAACAATCCTTTTCTTAGATCTTGCATAATCTCTACTCTTTCTAGGGTATCTACATCACTATGAATATATCTACATCTAATGTCAATACGACTAAGATATTTTGTTAATTCTTCAGCCATTCTTTTTGTTAGTGTAGTAACTAGTGTTCGCTCATCACTTTCAACTCTCTTTTGTATTTCTTCTATTAAATCATCAATTTGATTTTCACTTGATCTTACTTCAATTATTGGATCTAATAATCCGGTGGGCCTTATAATTTGTTCTACAAATACTCCATCAGATTTACTTAGTTCATAATCTGCTGGAGTAGCACTAACATATAAAACTTGATTTTGAAGACTTTCAAATTCTTCAAATTTTAATGGGCGATTATCCATTGCTGCAGGTAGTCTAAAACCATATTCTACTAAATTTTCTTTTCGGCTGCGGTCCCCTCCATACATAGCATGAACCTGAGAAATTGTAACATGACTTTCATCAATAACCATTAGATAGTCCTCGGGAAAATAATCTAATAAACAAAATGGTCTTGTTCCCGGAGCGCGTCCGTCTAAATAACGCGAGTAATTTTCTATACCTGAACAATATCCTAACTCTTTTATCATTTCTAAATCGAATTCTGTTCTTTCTTTAAGTCTTTTTGCTTCTAAGTGTTTTCCAATTTCTTTAAAATAGTCATGTTGCTTTTTTAAATCATCTTGAATTTGTTCAATAGCATTTTGTAAAATTTCTGGAGAGGTTACAAACATATTTGCAGGATATATATTTATTGTTTCATAAGCCTCAATTAATGTGTTGTTTTCAACGTTAAAAGCTTCAATTGCTTCAATTTCATCCCCAAAAAAATGAATTCTAATTCCATAATCTGCATAACCAGGAAATATATCCACAGTATCTCCTTTTATTCTAAAGTTTCCATTAAAAAATTCTTCCTCAGTTCTGGAATATAAACTTTGTACTAATTTGTGAAGTAAACTAGTTCTTGAAATTATTTGATTTATATTTAATGAAATAACATTTTTTTGAAATTCAATGGGGTTTCCAATTCCGTAAAGACACGAAACAGAAGCCACAACAATAATATCTCTTTTACCTGATAATAATGAAGATGTAGTACTTAATCTAAGTTTTTCAATTTCTTCATTAATTGATAAGTCCTTCTCTATGTATGTTCCTGTTACAGGAATATATGCTTCAGGTTGATAATAATCGTAATAAGAAACAAAATATTCAACTGCATTTTTAGGAAAGAATTGCTTAAATTCTGAATATAGTTGAGCAGCTAAAGTTTTATTATGTGCTAATACTAAAGTTGGTTTTTGTACTTTTTGGATAACGTTAGCTACAGTAAAAGTTTTTCCAGACCCAGTAACACCCAGTAGAGTTTGAAATTTTAAATCTGTTTCAATACCGTCAACAAGTTCATTAATAGCTTCTGGTTGATCACCAGTGGGCTTAAAATTTGAAGTAATTTTAAATTTCATAATTATATAATCAAATTATTTTTTTAATAATTTAAATAAACCCATCCTGTGATTGGATTGTAATTTTCTTCATTTAAATACAACACATAAAAATAAGTACCAACTGGAAGTAAACCTGAATTTGAACCCAAACCATTATTTGAAGTCCCATCCCATTTAATATTATTGTTACCTTCAAATATTAAAGTTCCATGTCTATTGTAAATTAACAATTTGTGATTCAGGAATTCATCATAAAGACCTTGAATATTAAAAAGATCATTTAAACCATCTCCGTTTGGTGAAAATCCTTCAGGAATAAATAATGTGCACCCATCAGTAGATAGTTCAACCAGAATAGACTGAGTATTATTGTTTTCTAAAATTTCATCAATAATACCTGATCCATTTCCGATGTCGTCTACAACTGCTAAAATTTCAAATTGATCGCCTATATCTGTGCCAATTTCAATTTCTATACTTGAACTTAAAGATTCATCAATATCTAATTGTTGATCGGTTAAAGTTTGGGCAACTAAAATATCGTTTATATAAAATGAAATAGGAGTTTCAGCTGGGAGTATATCTGTAGAATTTAAGTTAAATACACTATAATTCAATATTATTTTTCTTGAAAAACAACTAGTCTCTACTTCATTAATTTCAATTGTAGCATCAGCCAATTGGCTATTTAAAACTGTGATTATGCAATTTACCATTACTAAATCTTGTCCTGAGGTAAGTTGAATTGTAGCGTGAGTATCACCAACATTAATCGTATTTTGAATATCATAAACATCAATATCCATATTATGCATATTTGATTCACCAGTAAAACTATTTGTACCATTAAAAGCATTTGTTGATGGGTTTAAAGGAGGATTACTTAAGACATATCCATTTATACTTAGATATTCTTCAACAGCAAGGCTAATATCTCCTTCCCAAGCAATGAATCCAATTTTTGCCCCAACTACGTCTAAAACATTTAAATTATCTAGAGTTATGCTTATTTCATTTGGGACCGCCTCTAATCCGTCATAGATATTTATTTGATTTAGTGGTAAATCTTCATCTTCGTATAATACAATTATTGCCCAACCAGCAAAATTGGTTCCTGTAGAACAATAATAATCAGAGATGTCAATATTATCAAGCTCACTTAATATATATGTTCCGTTGCCATGATTTTGGACTATCTCAGTTACATCTGAAAATGCAGAAAAGAACTGTCTGTTAGCATCCAAGCTGTAGCTAAAAGTTCTGATTGGAGAGATATCATTATCATTAAGTTTTATATCTAAATCTCCTTCTCCAGATCCGGCCCAATACAAATATGCTGATCTTACAGTTTGATTTGATTCTAAAAATAAATTTGCTTCTGAACTTGTAAGGATAGAACACTCGAAATATGCTCCATTTTCTATAATATTCAATGTATTACCAATTGCAGTGTAATCAAATCTGCCATTATGTTGTTCGTATAAAGTTACATTTTGAGCAGATATAAACTTTGCTATTGAAATTATTAAACAAAATATTGATATCCTCACTTTAAATTAAGTTTTAAGTGTAAAATGTGCACTTAGTTGTTTGTCTTCTCCTGTTGTGGGATCTGTATAGTATAATGTAAACCAATAATCATTTGTTGGCATTAAATTTCCATTGTATGTACCGTCCCAGCCTCTTCCTGAAGGTCTAATTTCCTTTAATAACTTTCCATATCTATCAAAAATATAAATTTTTGCGTCTTGTTGATTAGATACTCCTTTAATATTCCATAAATCATTGTATCCATCACCATTTGGAGTAAAAAATCTTGGGTAATCAATTACGTATAGCGTTTCTTTGGATTCACCGCATCCATTTATGTCTCTTACTGTAATCGTATGTTCACCAGGATTAACATCATAAAAGAATCCAGAATCTTGCCATGGTCCTTGATCTAACGAAAATTCATAAATACCTGATCCTGTGGCATTGGCTTCAATTATGTGTATACTTGCAAATGCTGGAGTTATTACTTCAGCAGTTACAATGGGTGGCGAACTTTCAAAAACAGTAAAAGTTTCAATAGGAGCAGCACATTGAGTGTCGAGAGTTGAATCAAATACTTCAAGGAAGTAATCACCTCCTTGACTAGGGAAAAATGAAGATTCTGTTCCTACAATTTCACCATTCAAATTTGACCATATAAATGTGTATTCTGAATTTCCAAGACCAGTATTAATTTCAAGTGGTGGTATAATTTCTGTTCCATTCGTATTAACACATAATAAGTATTCACTTTCAATAAAAACAACTGGTAACGGATTTACTTTTAATAATAGCGGAGCCACTTCAAAGCATCCGTTAATTAAGTTATCTAACCTCACATAGATAGTTTGCGGGTTTATTTCATTAGTATATATTGGATCTAAGTTATTGATTGAGGACAAAGCCTCATCTTCAGTTAAATAATAAGTGACATTAAAAAGAAGAGGATCTTGACCACTTAAAACAGCAGTATTTTGGGTTATCAGATCAAATTCAACACTATTATTTGTAGAGTCACCATCTAAATCTACATTATCATCACAAACCTCATAGGGTTGTAGAGTGTTTATAAATGGTTTTGGATTAACTATTAGATCAGTATTTCCAGTTTCATAGCATCCAGTAATATTATTTTCAATTCTGATGAATATAGTCTGGATATTTGGAATAGTGTTGGTAAAAATAATTGGCAATGAATTAATATTTTCAATTGCATCATCAATACTAATATGATAACTAATATTTAAATCAGTCTGCCCACCCATAACTTGATCTTCTAGTTGACTTAAATCAAATGTTTGAAGACCATCATAATCATCGTCACACAATTCAGGATTTTGTGGTTGAAAAAAGTCTGGAATAGATTCAACAGTTAAAGTGAAGTTAACATTAGTTATAAAACAACCAATTGTATTAGAATCATTATTTTGAATTTCTTCTCTTACAAAAATTGTCTGTTGGTCTACAACAGTATATGGACTAACTAAGCCATTAATTCCATTGTCAGCATCTTCCTGTGATAAGTGGTAAGAAATTATAATATCACTGTCATTTTGTGATCCAAGGATAATTTCATTGTAATTTAAAAGATTGACTACAGCTTCACCAGGTGTATTTGTACATAAAATTTCATCTTCTACCTCATTTAGTTCTGGTACTGGCAATACTTGAAGCAACATTGAATTTATACCAAAACAGTCATTTTCTCTTTCAACCCGTATAAATAAAGTTTGTTGATTTGGGACCTCACTTATATATTCATTTGGTAGTTGATTAAGTTCTAGTAAAGCATCATTTTCACTTGAGTAGTACTTTACTGTTAATTGATCTGGACTTGTAATATCATTATTTGGATTTGCAACAATCATTGATAAAATATATTCATCAGCATCACTCAATGTAAATAAACCAAGACCATCATAATCATTTCCATTCATTTCACTATTATCACATACAATCAGTCCAGCATCATCTGGAATAGGATTGAAGATAGTTTCTAAATAAAAATAAGAGGTTGTATAACATGTTGTGTTAATGTTTTCCACTCTTGTATAAATAGTTTGCAAAGGAGTTAAATTAACATAGCTGTTTGGGTTAGATAATGCATTTAAATTTGCATCTAGTTCTTCTTGTGATAAATGGAATGTTAATGAATAATTTTCTGGGTTATCATCAATAACTATATTTTCAGCTGCTTCTTCTAGATTATAAATTGAAATACCATCTTGAATACCATCAATATCACACTGTACAAGTGGTACATTTTCAACTACATTTGGTAATGGATTTACTCCGATAGTATATGTTCCAATTACTTTGCAATTTGAATAAATATTACTTTCTAATAAATAATATATAGTTTGATTTTCAGATGAGTTTATATATGGTCCTGTGATTGGATTAGATTGGTTTTCTGCATCATTAAACGATTCGTAATGTGAAATTGTAACATCTTGTTCATTAATAATTTCAGCATTAAGAGATGATAAATCAAACACTTCAGAAAAATCTCCTGGGTTATCATAATCACATTGAAAATATTGAATATTTGTTGTTGCCACGGGTGTATCAAAAACATTTAGGTTAAATGAAGTGGTATCAAAGCAGGTAGTATTAGCATTGTTTTCAATACGTACAAAGATTTGTTCTGTGGTATTGGTGTTTGAGTACGGAATAGTTAAATTATTGGCATTATTATCAGCATCTTCTTGCGAAGAGTGGAATGTTACAGAGAATGCTGTGGGGTCTTGAGCTCCGAGCACTTGATTTTGGGATTCTACAAAATCAAAACTCAACACACCATCATTATTGTCATCACATTCAAACAAGTCTTCAACAGCATTGGCTGTAGGGGTGGTGTAGATGTTGATGGTAAACTCTGTAGTGCTGTAACATTCTATTTTTAGACTATTTTCAATACGAACAAAGACTTGGTATGAAAATGCCGTTGTATTATAATAGGGTGATGCAATGGCATTAGTATTAGTATCGGCATCTTCCTGTGACAAGTGATAAGTAATATCAAATAAGTCAGCATCTTGTCCATTTAAAACTTCATTATTAAAATCAGTTAATAGGATTTCTATCTGTCCATTAGCATCGTCACCATCGCTTAGGTCGTCGCAGACTTCGTAAGTCTGTACTGTATTAGCCACGGGTGTATCAAAAACATTTAGGTTAAATGAAGTGGTATCAAAGCAGGTAGTATTAGCATTGTTTTCAATACGTACAAAGATTTGTTCTGTGGTATTGGTGTTTGAGTACGGAATAGTTAAAT
>Ga0209503_10001338_pt1 | contig 12796 bp, 11 predicted proteins | sample SouAtlMetagenome_2_FD_187448 | JGI IMG/M metagenome (GOLD analysis project Ga0209503, IMG submission 187448) | Marine eukaryotic phytoplankton communities from Atlantic Ocean - South Atlantic ANT15 Metagenome (SPAdes) (version 2) | ecosystem: Environmental > Aquatic > Marine > Oceanic | place... | reverse complement strand
CGGTGGATTGCTGTGTACCTGATGAGGCCAATGTAGAAACAGAAGACGTTTTACTTGGAAAACAACGGTTTATGCACCCTGAGGATTAAATTTAAAGATTCCAAGGATCAATTCCTTGAATTGCTAATTTCCAAAGATCACTGCTACCGTCCGAAATTCGTATCAACTGTGTGGCTTCAGGATTTGCAGTAAAAATCATAGGATTTTCTTAATCACTGTCTAAAAGTGTAACAGTGATGGTATTTCTATTAATGTTATAGGTTCCTGCGTTTACAATGTCGTTCACAATTACCAAGGTATTGTTTGGACTTGAAAAGGCGATACTTTGAGCACAATTAACACCATTTGAAAGCAATACCCCACATTCTTCAGCAGAGTTTGCTACTGCAGACAAATAAGTGTTGTCTATTAGTTGATAATCCGTGATGGAAATAGGTACATTATCTTCTTTGCAACTGCAGATAACAAGGCTTGTTATTATTACTGTAAGAACTATTTGTTTCATGATTTTAATATTTTTATTTTTTAAACTAATGATTTAATTTAAAGTAAATAATATCATTGCTGTTATCCATTTAAATGAGTTGCATTTAAACAACTGTTAAATTATACACTATACTGCTAATCGTTGAATTATCATTTCATCAAAAAGAAATGTTTTTATAATAATTCAAATATTCAAAGTCTTTAAACTAATCTCCGCCAAGGGTTTGTTTAAAACTTCATTTGTGTATTTTTGTTGCCAGAAATTTAAAACCATGAAAGCAGGAATTGTCGGATTGCCCAACGTTGGAAAATCAACTCTTTTTAATTGTTTGTCAAATGCCAAAGCTCAAAGCGCGAACTTTCCCTTTTGCACCATCGAACCAAACATCGGCGTGGTCAATGTCCCAGATCCCAGAATCGCAACCTTAGAAGGCTTGGTCAACCCCGAGCGTGTGGTGCCCGCTACCGTTGAGATTGTAGATATTGCAGGTCTTGTAAAAGGCGCCAGTAAAGGCGAAGGACTTGGCAACCAATTTTTGGGAAACATTCGTGAAACAGATGCCATTTTGCATGTGTTGCGTTGTTTTGACAACGATAATATTGTTCACGTCGATGGTAGTGTAGATCCCCTTCGCGACAAAGATACAATCGACATGGAACTGCAGTTGAAAGATTTAGAAACGGTTGAAAAAAAACTTGAAAAGGTAAAACGTACAGCCAAAACAGGAAATAAGGAGGCTCAAAAAGAAGCCACCGTTTTAGACATCATAAAAGTACATTTAGAATCGGGTGCTTCTGTCCGCAGCCTTGAATTGTCTGAGGATGATTATACAGCCTTTGTGAAGCCTTTGCAGTGCATTACAGCAAAACCTGTGATGTATGTCTGTAATGTGGATGAAAAAGCAGCCGTTAGCGGCAACAGCTATGTTGACCAAGTCAAACAAGCAGTGGCCTCAGAAAATGCCGAAGTATTGGTGCTTGCTGTAGGTACCGAAGCAGATATCAATGAACTGGATGACTTTGAAGAGCGCCAATTATTCTTGGAAGATATTGGATTGGAAGAACCAGGCTCAGCTAAATTGATTCGCTCGGCTTACAAGCTATTAAAACTTCAAACGTACTTTACAGCAGGTGTTAAAGAAGTAAGAGCTTGGACCATTCCTATTGGTAGTTTGGCGCCAAAGGCTGCTGGAGTCATTCACACAGATTTTGAAAAAGGTTTTATTCGCGCTGAGGTCATTGCCTACAACGATTATGTAGAATTTGGCAGCGAAGCTAAAGTCAAGGAAGCCGGTAAAATGCGGGTCGAAGGAAAAAATTATACAGTCAAAGATGGAGATGTGGTTCATTTTCTGTTTAATGTTTAATAAATAAGCACCATTTTTAGAAAATATATTTCTCAACATTTCCACTTATTTTTTGTTAATTAATTTGTGATTTAAAGGTTTTATCTTTTGCGATGATGCAGTATATTAGCACTTCATCTGTAAGCCTCTATGGTCGAAAACACAGCCTATACTGAAGACAATATTAGATCCCTCGATTGGAAGGAACACATTCGCATGCGCCCAGGAATGTACATTGGCAAGCTTGGAGATGGTTCTTCTGCCGATGATGGAATTTATATTTTACTCAAAGAAGTACTAGACAACTCTATTGACGAATATGTCATGGGGGCTGGAAAGTCTATCGACATTTCCATTCAAGGAAACAAAGTCATTGTTAGAGATTATGGCCGTGGGATTCCATTGGGGAAGGTAGTCGATGTCGTTTCTAAAATGAATACAGGTGGAAAATACGACTCCAGAGCCTTTAAAAAATCGGTCGGTTTGAATGGCGTTGGTACTAAAGCCGTTAATGCACTTTCAATTTATTTTCGGGTTGAATCGACTCGGGAAGGCAAATCAGCTTCAGCGGAATTTGAATTGGGTGTTTTAAAGAACCAAGACCTCTTAGATGACACCTCCAGACGCAAGGGTACCAAAGTCTCATTTATACCCGATCCTGAGATTTTTAAAAATTACAAGTACAGAAATGAGTATGTGGCACGCATGCTTAAAAACTATGTTTATTTAAACCCTGGGCTCACCATTACCTTTAATGGTGAAAGATTCTTTAGTGAAAATGGCCTTAAAGACCTTTTGGAAGACAATTCCAAAGCAGAAGACCGGCTGTATCCAACCATTCATATCAAAGGCAACGATATAGAAGTTGCGCTGACTCACAGTAAAACACAATACAGCGAAGAATACCATTCCTTTGTCAATGGGCAAAATACGACGCAAGGGGGGACCCATCTCGCCGCCTTTCGTGAGGCTTATGTAAAAACCATTAGAGATTATTTTGGCAAAAACTACGATGCTTCTGATATTCGTAAATCTATTATATCAGCCATCGCAATTAAAGTGATGGAGCCTGTTTTTGAAAGCCAAACAAAAACCAAATTAGGATCCACCGAAATGGGAGGTGGCCTTCCGACAGTCCGAACGTTTATTAATGATTTTGTAAAAACGCAATTGGACAATTATCTACATAAAAATGCCAATACTGCTGAGACCATTCAACGAAAAATTTTACAAGCAGAGCGGGAACGAAAAGAACTGTCTGGTATCCGTAAAATCGCGAAGGAACGTGCTAAAAAAGCCAGCCTACACAATAAAAAATTGCGCGACTGTCGCGTGCATTTTGGTGACACCAAAAACAATCGAAATTTAGAAACAACCCTTTTTATCACAGAAGGAGATTCTGCTTCTGGAAGCATTACTAAGTCTAGAGATGTAAATACACAAGCTGTTTTTAGTTTAAAAGGGAAGCCGCTCAATTGTTATGGATTGACCAAAAAAATTGTTTACGAAAACGAAGAATTCAACTTGCTACAAGCAGCACTTAACATTGAAGAGTCTATTGAAGATTTGCGATATAACAACATTGTTATTGCGACTGATGCTGATGTAGATGGAATGCATATACGATTGCTTTTGATTACCTTTTTTCTTCAATTTTTCCCTGAACTCATCAAAGAGGGACATCTTTTCATCCTACAAACACCACTTTTTAGAGTTCGTAATAAAAAGGAAACCATTTATTGTTACTCGGAAGAAGAACGCATTTACGCCATTGATAAATTAAGGCCAAAGCCTGAAATTACACGCTTTAAAGGTTTGGGAGAAATCTCTCCCAATGAGTTCAAGCATTTTATTGGAGATGATATCCGATTAGACCCAGTGATGTTAGACGCAGAAACAACGATTGAAGAAATGCTTTCATTTTACATGGGTAAAAACACGCCAGACCGCCAAAAATTCATCATTAATAACCTTAAAGTTGAACTCGATTTGATCGCTACCGAAAAGCCCTCATAAATGCTAGAACCAGAAGACAATATCTCTAACGAAAACATTCAAAGTGAAGAAACCATTACCCGGGTCACTGGAATGTATAAAGATTGGTTTTTAGATTATGCTTCCTATGTGATTCTGGAACGGGCCGTTCCAGCCATAGAGGATGGTTTTAAGCCTGTTCAACGGCGTATTCTCCAATCCATGAAAGATTTGGATGATGGCCGTTACAATAAAGTCGCGAACATTGTTGGACACACCATGCAATACCATCCACATGGCGATACCAGTATTGCTGATGCTATGGTACAGATTGGTCAAAAAGATTTGCTCATTGACACCCAGGGGAACTGGGGAAATATTTTAACAGGGGACCGCGCGGCTGCTTCTAGATACATTGAAGCGCGCTTGTCAAAGTTTGCATTGGATGTGGTTTTTAATCCAAAAACTACAGAATGGCAAGCCTCCTACGATGGTCGCCGTAAAGAACCTGTAAATTTACCAGTCAAATTTCCTTTGCTTTTAGCCCAAGGTGCAGAAGGCATCGCAGTTGGTTTGTCTACCAAGGTAATGCCGCATAATTTTATAGAACTCATTGAGGCTTCCATCAAACACCTCTCCGGAAAACGTTTTACCATACTTCCTGATTTTGCCACTGGGGGTATTGCAGATTTCACCAATTACAATGATGGCCTAAGAGGGGGTAAAGTTCGATGTAGGGCCCGCATCAGTCAGTTGAATAAAAACACCCTTGTGATTACGGAAGTACCGTTTGGGACCACCACTTCTTCTTTGATTGATTCTATTTTAAAAGCCAACGACAAAGGAAAAATTAAAGTTAAAAAAATTGAAGACAACACGGCGGCAGACGTTGAGATCTTAATTCACTTACCTTCTGGAATATCTCCAGATAAAACCATTGATGCGCTCTTCGCTTTTACCAATTGTGAGACTTCAATCTCTCCCTTAGGATGTGTGATTGAAAACAATAAACCTTTGTTTGTAGGTGTCTCTGAGATGCTTCGGCAATCTACGGATCATACGGTTGCATTGTTAAAATTAGAACTAGAAATTAAACTCAACGAGCTGGAGGAGCAGTGGCATTTCGCATCCTTAGAACGTATATTTATTGAAAATAGAATTTACCGCGACATTGAAGAGGAGGAAACTTGGGAGGGCGTGATCGCCGCGATTGACCGTGGATTACAGCCGCACATCCAACATCTTAAACGCCCGGTCACTAAAGAGGATATTGCGCGCTTGACAGAAATAAAAATTAAAAGGATTTCTAAGTTTGATATTGACAAAGCGCAGCAAAAGATAGAAGCACTTGAGGCTCAAATTGAAGAAGTAAAAAGCCATTTGTCCAACCTTATTAATTATGCCATTTCTTACTTTAAACGCCTTAAAATAGATTACGGTAAAGGAAAAGAACGCAAGACAGAAATTAAAGTCTTTGATGATGTAGATGTGGCTAAAGTGGTCATTCGCAACACAAAGTTATATGTCAATAGAGTGGAAGGTTTTGTAGGAACCGGGATGCGTCGGGAAGAATATGTTTGCGATTGTAGCGATATTGACGACATCATCGTTTTCACCAAAAGCGGGACCATGATGGTAACCAAAGTGGACACCAAGACTTTTATTGGAAAAAATATTTTGCATGTCGCCGTTTTTAAAAAGAAAGATGCGAGAACCATCTATAATATGATATACAAAGATGGAAAGGGTGGGGCCACTTTTATAAAGCGTTTTGCAGTGACCTCAATCACAAGGGACAAAGCCTATGATTTAACCAAAGGAAAGCCGCAAACAAATGTGCTGTATTTTTCAGCCAATCCCAATGGGGAGGCTGAAATAGTTTCCGTTTTATTGCGTCAGGTCGGTAGTATTAAAAAATTAAAGTGGGACATTGACTTTGCTTCAATTATGATCAAAGGCAGGGCTTCTAAAGGCAATTTAGTCACCAAACATGCGGTCAAACGCATAGAACTTAAAGAAAAAGGTGTCAGCACCTTAAAACCGCGTAAAATTTGGTTTGATGACACTATTCAGCGGATTAATGTTGATGGTAGAGGCGATTTAATTGGCGAATTTAGAGGTGAGGATCGGTTGTTGATCATTACACAATCGGGGAACCTTAAAACCATTATACCAGATGTTTCAACCCATTTTAGTGAGGATATGATTGTTTTGGAAAAATGGATGCCTTCCAAACCCATTTCAGTGGTGTATTTTGATGGCGCAAAAGAAAAATATTTTGTCAAGCGTTTCTTGGTTGAAAATGAAAATAAAGAAGAAGTATTTATCTCATCACACGCAAAGAGTAGGCTTGAAATCGTCAGTACCGATTGGCGCCCCGTAGTAGACATTACCTTTTCCAAGGATAGAGGTAGGGAGCGAAAACCCAATCAAAGTATCGACATTGAACAGTTTATAGCTGTAAAAGGCATCAATGCTTTGGGAAATCAATTGTCTAAATTAAAAGTTAATCAAATTGACTTATTACCCTCATTGCCTTATGATCCTCCTAAAGAAATTTATGCAGATGAGCTAGATGTTATAGATGAAGAAGAAGTAAAAAGCACCCCTTCTTTGCAAAGTAATACTGAAATACTTTCGGAACCAATCTCTAATTTAGAGGCAACAGACGGTATTGATGATGAAGACTCTGACAGTTCCGAGGCAGGGCAAACAACACTCTTTTAATCCAGTCTTCTGGCGGTGCCTTTCTGTTTGTTGGCTTCTCCAACATAGCCATACTCAAAGTTGTAAGTATTGTCTGTTGTGTTTAGTATTTTAAGGTGAATGTCTTTTTTCTCAGCCAATGTTTTTGGGTTTATTGTTTTAAAAATCATTTCACAATCATTGATCCATCGTACACTGGCAGAGTCCACTTGCCCTCTGAAAGATTCAACTTGTAGAGATTCAGTCCGTTTAAAAGTTGAGGTAAACAACACTTCGTTTAAAATAATTTCACTCTCAAAAGTGCCCGTTCTAAAAGCATTGCAGTCCCGCTGTACTTCGTAACAAGAGGTTGCTAAAAAAATAATTAGTAAGATTTTAAATTTCATACTGTAAAGATACAAAAGAGGCGACGGACTTGTTAGTTTTTTTCATTTTCAGTGTAATCGCTAAAGGTGCCATCGTTGTAAAACACAACAATGCGCGCTATAGACTTGGCGCTGTTTAAAATCATATTTTTTGAAGGTATTTCGTTTTTAGATTTCTTTTCTCCGTTTTCAAATATTTTATCACTTTTTTCTGTAACTGAAGAGTAGGGGTTGAGGGTCATTTCCCCGGATCCGTTTAGCAACCAATACAAATTAACATCTGGCAAGGCTGTATTTAATTTTGTAATAAAGTCTAAACTTGGTTTGTTTCGACCACTAAGAACGTGTGAAATACTGGAGCGTTGTACATTAATTAGTTCTGCAAAAGCCGAGGCAGAGAGGCTATAATGTTCAATAACTTCTTTTAAGCGCTTACCAAATTTAGTCGCATTCATAATAGTTTACATTTGTGTATTAAGTTGTTATTTACAAATGTAAAATTTTATTTACAGAAATAAAAATGTTAAATATTAATTGATTAATAACTTTATATAAATTTATTTAAATTGCTGGTTTTCATAAATTTAAATGTAAAATTAAGAATAAATTAAAACTTTAAATAAAAATGCTTAAAAAATGTACATTTGTAAACTAAAATACCCCAAAATTCTGTTTACAAATGTAAAAAAGAGATTGATTACTTTTGTAATTGACTCTAGCCAATAAATGGAACTGTATCAAAACATACATTCAAATTTTTCAGACCGCAAGGTTCAAGATCTGAATGGACGGTATATTACCAACGCCCATATTTTACCAATTCTAAACAGACTCCCCAATGGTTTTAGCTATGAGATAGCAGGTCATTCTGAACGCGATCAACCAATTTTTGCGGTTCAAGCCGGAAACGGACCCTCCAAAATTTTAATCTGGTCTCAGATGCACGGCAATGAGTCCACTTCTACCAAGGCGCTTTTTGATTTTATATTTAATATAGAATATTTGGGGATTTCATCCTTTCTAGAGCACTGTTCTTTCTTTATAATACCGATTCTTAATCCTGATGGTGCACAAGATTACAATAGGTACAATGCGAATGGCATAGATTTAAATCGAGATGCACAAGCACTCACTCAAAGCGAAAGTCTTGTTTTAAGATCAATTTTTAACACATTCAAGCCTGATTTTTGTTTTAATATGCATGACCAACGCAGTATATATTGTGTTGGTGGTACTAAAAATTCAGCAAGCTTGAGTTTTTTGGCACCCGCAGAAGATAAGGAGCGCTCAATTTCTTCTAACCGCGAGCAAGCGATGGGGGTTATTTCTAAAATTAACAATGTATTGCAATTATTTATACCAGATCAAATTTCTAGGTTTGACGATAGTTTTAACATTAATTGTGTGGGTGATCAGTTTCAATCTTTAGGAGTGCCTACAATCCTTTTTGAGGCCGGACACTCAGTTGATTACCATAGGGAAGATACCCGAAAATACATGCTCATAGCCTTGTTAAGTGCCATTAAATGTATAAGTCAAAAAAATGTACCTAAAGATGCTGTTGAAACTTACCTTAATATTCCTGAAAATAAACCGTTATTTTTTGATGTTCTGATTAAAAATGTTTCTGTAGAAGTGGATGGAAAAACTGCAATAACTGACATAGGAATTCTTTATGAAGAGGTTTTGACTGAAAATCAAATTCATTTTGTTCCCAAGATAAGCGTTATTGATTGTTTAAAAGACTATGTTGCACACCGATTAATTGATGGTGAATTTGAAGCCTTGGCACTTTCAAATAATAAAAAAATTGAATTGGGGGCCACAATTAGTCATTTTTTAATAAATAGGGGTCAATTCGCACTTTTTATTAATAATAATTGAGGCTAATCGGCTTTTTATTGTATATAATTTGTTAAATTTGCCGAATTAATAATTATTTTTTAAAAAATGGCCAAATTCAAACTTGACGAGGTAGACCACCAAATTCTCAGTATGCTGATTGATAACACGCGAACCCCTTTCACTGATATTGCGAAAAAACTTCTTATCTCTGCCGGTACCGTTCACGTTCGTGTTAAGAAAATGGAAGATGCAAAAATTATCAAGGGTTCATCTTTGACTTTAGACTACCAAAAATTAGGTTATTCATTTATTGCTTATGTCGGTATTTACCTACAGAATACGTCCCAAACCAAGTTTGTTTTGCAACGTATTAATGAAATTCCTAATGTTACTGTTGCGCACATCACGACAGGGAAGTTTAATATTTTTTGTAAAATTCGTGCCAAAAGTACAACCAATGCAAAAGAAATTATTTTCAAAATTGATGATATTGAAGGTATCTACAGAACTGAGACCATGATTTCATTAGAAGAAAGCATCAATGATAAAAAGCGTTTGATGCACTCTATTTTTGATGAATTACAGTAGTTAACCTTTTGCGTAATATCTAAAGGCATCATAGATTAAAGCCTTGCTCACTTCAACATCTAAGCGGCATTTCCCTATAGCTTCAAGCAAGACGAAATTAACACGGCCATGGGTGTTTTTCTTATCATGTTTGAGTAAATTCAATATAGACTTAATGTTTTCATCCCCAAATTCACATTTTTCATAAATTTCAGAAAACGTGGTTTTAATAGCTATTAAGTCATTTTCACTCAATCCACACAGCTTGTAAGATAGAAAGGCTTCTAAGACCATTCCAATTGCAATTGCTTCACCATGTAGCAAAGTTTTTAAGGTTTTACTGTCTAGACAATACGATTCAATAGCGTGCCCCAAGGTGTGTCCAAAATTTAAAAACTTCCGAACGTTCATTTCATTAGGGTCTTGAGTTACTATTGCATTTTTAATTTCCACAGAACGGTATATAGAAGGCGTTAAATCAGTTGTTTTAGGCGATTTAAGCCCTTTTAACGCATCCCAATACAAACGGTCAGAAATTAAACCGTGTTTTAGCATTTCCGCCATTCCTGAGCGTAATTCTTCTTTTGGTAGTGTGTCTAAAAATTTTGCATCAATGAGCACCATCTCAGCGAAAGTAATGGTCCCAACTTGATTTTTAGAAAGATCTAAATCGACGCCGGTTTTACCGCCTACTGAAGCATCGACCATAGCGAGTAGGGAAGTAGGAATATTGATAAATTTTAGACCCCGTTTAAAAGTAGATGCTACAAAACCACCAAGATCAGTAACGACGCCACCTCCAAGGTTGATCATCAATGAATTTCGATCTGCCCCTAGTTCACTAAGGCGTCTCCAGACATTTAAACAGCTAATGATTGTTTTATGAATTTCTCCATTCGGTATTTCAATAATTTCAATTTGTAAATTATTTGCCATCTTATCAATAAGTACAGGCAAACATGAAGCTTTTGTATTAACGTCTACCAAAACAATTATTTTGGAGTGATTACTAGACTGTAAATAGCTGTGCAGTGCTTGAAATACAGTGTCGCCAAAATGGATGGCGCAGGATGTGGTTAGAATTGATTTCATTTTGTTATTCAAATATAGTATGAAATTTATTAGAATTCTATAATTTTGAAATGAACATTTTATTGATGTATGAAATCATCCAATCCCCACATAGATTTTTCAAACACGGAAATTGCCTTCCATTTAAAAACAGATGCTGAGCTCGAAAGGGCTTATTTTTTATTTAAAATGATTTCCAACCAGCCTTTAGTTCGCATTGGAGCTGCGGCCACGCATTTTGCTTTAAAAAGTAAACTCCCGGTTGAGGGCTTAATTCGATCAACTGTTTTTGACCATTTTTGTGGTGGTGTCAATGCAGCTGATTGCATGACTAAAATCGACCAGATGTATATCAGTGGAGTTTACAGCGTTTTAGATTATTCCGTTGAAGGGAAACAAAATGAAGCGCAATTTAATTTTGTGGTTGAAAAAACCTTAGAACTAATCGCTTTTGCTTCTGAAAATAAAGCGATGCCATTTGCTGTATTTAAACCTACTGCTGTAGGTCGTTTTGAGCTTTATGAGAAAGTTAGTAAATCCGATATTTTAACCCCAGCAGAAAACAAAGAATGGGAGCGCATTAAAACACGCTTTCATACCATTTGTAAATACGCTCAGAAAATGAAAATTGCGGTTCTTGTGGATGCCGAGGAAAGTTGGATGCAAGATTCAGCTGATACCTTGCTATTAGATCTTATGAAGGAATACAACAAAGAAAGCGTAGTTGTTTACAACACAATTCAAGCCTACCGCTGGAATCGATTGGACTACCTAAAAGAACTGTATGCTATTGCAAAAAAAGAAAACTTTAAATTGGGTTTTAAATTAGTTCGAGGCGCCTATATGGAAAAAGAACGCAAGCGTGCCGAATTCAAAAACATCAAATCTCCAATTTGCAAAACCAAAGCAGATACGGACATAAATTTTGATAATTGTCTAAAGTTTATTCTTAAGCATTTCCCTGACATCAGTCTTTTTCTTGGCACCCACAATGAAAATAGCACATTATTAGCGTTAAAGACTTTATCCAATCTAAATATCAAAAAGAATGATCCTAGAGTATGGTTTGGGCAACTCTACGGAATGAGTGATCACATCAGCTTCAATTTGGCAAAATTCGAATATAATGCTGCCAAGTATTTACCTTTTGGCCCTGTAAAAGATGTCATGCCATATTTGATTCGAAGGGCAGAAGAAAACACCTCTGTAGCCGGACAAACCAACCGTGAATTGGAATTGATAAAAAAGGAGAAAAAGCGCAGAAATATTTAGTCTATAGGTTTAAGACTAATAACCACAGCCGCTTTATCACAGTTCTCTACTTTTAATTTCAAATCATCGCTTTGAATTGTATACAGCTTACAGCTATCCAATCGTGTATTACTTTCGTTGAAATTAACATTGCCATTTTTTAAAACGTCATAAATAGCTAGCGTGTCGATTTGAAATATCTCTATAGTGCTTCTGACATTTTCAGAAAACTGAATGGGTTTATCGTTAATATTTTTAAGAACTCTGTCATTGGGTCCATAGGCAAACTCTGTTTTTTTTTGCTTGAGAAAAAAAGCAAGAAAAACAAGTCCGATTGAAAATCCACCAAGGAAAAATCCAAGTCGATGTTTAAATTTCATATGGTATTAGAAAATTAAAAGATTCAAATCGCTAGAATCCAAATTGAACCAGTTGGAAATAGATTTATTGGTGATGACACCATGGTATAAATAGAGCCCGTTCTTCAACCCATGATCCTGGCGAATGGCATTTTCAAGACCACCAGCCTCTGATATTTGCAGCAGGTAGGGCGTGAAAATGTTACTCAAAGAGACCGATGAAGTTCTTGAGTAGCGTGCCGGAATGTTAGGCACACAATAGTGTATCACGCCATGTTTTTCAAAAGTCGGTTTGTCGTGAGTTGTGAGTTCGCTAGTTTCAAAACAACCGCCCATATCAATGCTCACATCGACAATTACAGACCCTTGTTTCATAAGCTCTACCATAGCTTCATTGACTAGAATAGGAGCTCTATTTTTTCCTTTTGAAGCGCCTATTGCCACATCGCAGCGCATCAGCGCCTTCATCAAATTCTTGGGTTGCATTGTTGAAGTATAGACACGTCTTCCAATATTGGCTTGTAGTGTTCTTAATTTAGTAATGGAATTATCAAAAACTCGCACATTGGCACCAAGGCCAATTGCTGACTTGGCAGCATATTCACCAACAATACCAGCCCCAATAATAACCACCTCTGTTGGTGGAACCCCACTGATATTTCCAAGCATTAAACCATTGCCTTCATTAGTGATGGACATGATTTCTGAGGCGATTAAAATTGAGGCTGCACCTGCAATTTCGCTTATCTGTCTGACTGCAGGAAACGTACCATCATTGTCTTTTATAAATTCAAATCCAAGGGCAGTAATTTTTTTCTTTGCAAGG
>Ga0209503_10001337_pt1 | contig 12804 bp, 5 predicted proteins | sample SouAtlMetagenome_2_FD_187448 | JGI IMG/M metagenome (GOLD analysis project Ga0209503, IMG submission 187448) | Marine eukaryotic phytoplankton communities from Atlantic Ocean - South Atlantic ANT15 Metagenome (SPAdes) (version 2) | ecosystem: Environmental > Aquatic > Marine > Oceanic | place... | reverse complement strand
CGCCGTGCTCGTCCAGGAGCTTCGCCGCGGCTTTGCCGAGCGCGGGCCGCTTCGGGGGCTTCGGCTTGGCGCCGAAGCCGCCCGCGGCCCTGGCCTTCTTTTTGGCTGCCGCGGCGACGCCGCGCCGCGGCGGCGCCGTCTGCGGGGCTAGCGCTGCCGAGTAGGTAAGGAGCAGGACTGCCCTCCTCATGTTCTCCCTGCTCTGCACGCAATGGGAGCCTCTCTTTCACCCCCGTTTTGCGCTTTGCACTGGACTCCTGCGCGTGCGCATCTCGGGTCGCGCGCTTGCAGCCCGCTGCACTTACGCTCTCGCTGCAACTAAAAAAGCTCTGCCGTGCACGCGGCAAGAGGGGTACTAGTTAAGTACAAGTATATATAAGTACAAGTATATATTAGTACCCCTAGACGCCGGCGCTGAACTCGCGGGTTTCTCGGAGATTGAATGGCGACCGGCAAGCCTCGGTCTCCCGCGCAATGAGTCCTGGGCTGCAGGGCGCTTGTCAAGTTGTCTGAGATCCAGCCCAGTGCTCGCTGTGCTGAACACTGAAGAGCTCGCCTGCTTAAACCTCGCACGGGCCCAAGGCGCTCGCCGCGGGCTTGTAAAATCAAGATCCGAAAGAGCCCCGGGCCCTGCGCTCGCGGGCGTCACGTCGTGCCAGACTTTGGGGAACGACGACATGGACGGGACCGACTTCGTTGTCCCGCCCGTGCGCCAGAGCTACAAGCAGCCGATCGATCTTCGGTTGGCGCTGCCGACCGATCCCCCGGCCGCGGAGGCGCGCGAGCTGAATGTTTCAGAGGAGCACGTGCCCGTCCAGCCGAAGTCCGACGACCACGCCTGGCAGCAGCCCGGCGCGACCGCGTACGTGCGATTCGGCCACCTGGAGGGCGACGACGGCTGGTACGAATGCACGCTGGGGGAGCAGGAGGGCGGCGCCGACCCGGGTGGAAAACGGACGCGGCTGCCGAGACGCCGTCGCGTCGATAGCGTGGGGTGCCCGACATTTGATTTCCACGCAGGCGCCTGGCGCGTGACCTGGAAGAACGGGGACACGGAGCCCGACAGGCTGCCGGCGGCGTGCCTTGCGCGCGCGCCGCCCGCGGAGAAGCCGCGAGACGGCGCGTTGCACCGCTGGGTCGAGGTGTACTGGGCCGGCGACGCCAAGTGGTTCCTCGGCCGCGTCGTCGGGGAGCGCGAGGGCGAGCTCAAGATCGCCGACACCGGTGCACAAATCAAATTGTCGCGGCGCGGCGCCGCCACCGCGGAAGCGTGGCCTCCACGCCATCGACGCGACATCAGCACGACGGCGTGGCGGTGTGGTCTCTCGCCGCTCGACTCGCGGCCGCGCGCGCCCGACTCACCGGTCGATGTTTCGCCGCAGGCCTACACCGATGGGGAAACGCACTCTCACGTGATGCAGGACGAGCCGTTCGCCGGCGCCGGCGCGCCGCCCGAGATCGACGACTGCGCTCCCGAGCCGTGGCGCTTCGCCGAGGCGCCGCCGCGGCCCAAGAAACGCCGCAGGACCGCGAAGGCGACGAAGCCCTGCGGCCCGCCCGAGGACCAGCGCCTCTGCAAGCTCGTTTACCAGTTCCTGTACCACCGCGCGACGACGCGGCGCCTCATGTACCCGTCGGAAACCGTCGTGAGCGCCGACGGCAAGGCGCTCCCGGCCGCGACGCTGCCGGAGGCGGGCAAGGGCGGCTTCGACCACGGCCCGCTGATTCAGAGCCTGGGCAAGATGGGCAACGTCGGCCGGGGCCTCGACTCGGGCACGGTCACGATGGGCGACTTCGTCCGCGCGAAGCTCGAGCACGCGGGGCTCCAGCAGGGCAGCGACGCCTGGGTCGGCCAGGCCGTATTAATGTGCGTCCACGGCGCCTAGCTGCGTGGAAATCAAACAGTGAGTTAGTTATCCTCGCGTCGATGGCGTGCAATCTACACGCCATCGAGCAGATGCAGTTACGGGGACGACGTCGCGTCGATGGCGTGGGGCATCCAAAATTTGATTTCCACACAGAGATGGATAATTGGCTCCCCGACGTGAACAAGGCCTGGACGGCGACGACGCCGGAGGGCGGGTTCCGCGCACCGTCGACACTCGGCGCGCTCGGCGGCGCGAACTTCCCCTCGTCGCGCGAGGAGATCTGGAGCTTCGTGGCCTTCGCGGAAACGCTCTGGGACCTCGAGAAGCCGAAGTTCGCCGGCTCGTTCCAGAACCAGGGCAAGCGCCTGCTGACGTACCTGCCGTTGCGGACTTACGAGATCGACGACGTCGTCGCGGCGTTGAGGGCGGCCCGGACCTGGGCGGACGCGTGCGACGCTCTGTTGATCTTATCCGGCGTCGGTGATTACGTGGGAGGACAGGCCTTGTGCACGTTCTTCTTCGGGGTCTGCAAGGGCGACGTCTCGAGATTTGCGCCGAACCTCGACGCCACGACGATGAAGTCGTTTTGCCTGTGCGGGCCGGGTCCGGAGGGCGTCGTAAAAAAGATGTGGGGGGGCGCGCAGCTCGGCAAGAGCGAGGCGGTAAAACGCCTCGCGTGGTTGGCCGAGAACGCCGAGGCGCGGTTCCAGGCGCTGGGGCTGCGCTTCCCCTTCCAGCAGGACGCCGACGGCAAGCGCAAGCGCCTCACCGCGGTCGACCTGGAACATGCGCTGTGCTACTTCTCGCGCTACCTCTCCGCGCACGATTCCCTGAAGGCCGCCGGCGCGCGGATTGTCCACGACAAGCTCGCGGGCCCAATCACCCGCGGCGAGTGCCCGCGGCCGTCGATCAAGTGGTTCGCGAAGCTGAACGAGAAAACGGCCGCCAAGCGCTGCGACACGTGGCTCAAGGGGGGCGTCCAGGAGGCCTTCACGTCGTAGGGCAGGGGGAGCTAACAGCACACTTCATCGCAAACTCCCCTGCCCGCGACGCCGTGCCGGCGCCGCCGCCGAGGCGGCTACCGTTCTGTACCGCAAACTTCGGCAAAGTAACATATCCCGTCGACGGGATGGCCGGTCGCGGAAGCGGCCGGACGCGGAAGCGGCCGCGCGAACCCGCCGAGCTCGCCCGGGGCGGTCGCACCGTAACAGCAAGTTCCCAGCTAAGTTCCCCCGCCGGACCCCCGGGGGTCGTGATGATGCGCTATGGATGTAACCTTACCCGGGGTGGTGGCACCGGCAAGGGGGGGGGATCATCACATGGGTACGAGCTCCGACGTGTGGAAGGGTGCGAAGAGGCCCTGGCCGGCGCGCGGCGACCGCCCGTCGCCCTCGTCGTCGTCGAGCACCTCGCCCAGCAGCGCGACGGCCTGCTCGACGGCCTCGGCGGGGGCCACGGCGGCGCAGAGCGTCGGCCGCGCCGCGGCGACGACGCGGGCGTCGAGGTCGACGGCCCCGCCGCCGGGCGCGGCGGCGAGGAGCGCCTCGCACGCGGGCCAGAGCTCGCAGACGGCCTCCTGGAGCGCTGCGTTTGCCGCGTCCGCGCGCCGGCCGGGGTTTTGCCGCGCGTGCGCCGCGACGCGGTCGGTCCAGAGCGCGTGGAGCGCGCGGCGGCCCGCGTCGAGCGACAGGATGCGGCGGAAGACGGCGAGGACGGGGTCGGCGACGTGCGTCGACGACGCCGCGACGTGGCGCCGCAGGTACGCGTCCAGGTACGCGTGGTACGCGTTCAGCAGCGGCGCGAGCGGCACCGGCACGAGGCAGCCGCGCGGCGCCGCCTCGGCGGCCGCGCCGCCCGCGACGCGGAGCGTCAGGCGCGGCGCGCCCGCGGAGCCGGTCAGCGTCCGCCACAGGCTGCTCGGCGCCGCGCCGTCCGCCCCGAACTCCGTCTCGCCCCACGGCGCCCCGCCCTTGAGCGGGACCGTGACCGTCGACGACGCGCGCAGCTCCGCCAGGGACACGACTCCCCAGCCGCACGTCACCTCGACGGCGCCCCCGGCGCGCGGGCGCGCGTCGTGGTCGGCGGCGGGCGACGGGTCGCGCGGCTTGGCCGCGGCGGCGCGGCCCGCCGCGCGGCCGCGGAACCACGCGGGGCGCCGGCCGGCCTTCGCCGGGCGGCGCGACTTCCTGGGCTTCCCCCGCGGCTTCTTCTTCGTCGTCGACCGGCGCCGCGACGCGTCGGAGTCCGAGTCCGAGTAGACGCGGTCGCTGTCGTCGCCGTCCCCCTTGTTCGCGTCGCGCCGGCGGCGCCGCGGGTCCCCGCCCGAGCCGCCGTCGGCGTCGTCGTCGTCGTCCGAGCCGCTGTCGGCGGCGGCGCTCGCGTCGTCCATGCCGTAGTCCGAGTCGGACGCGGACTCGTAGTCGCTGCCCAGCGCCTCGGCCGCGGCGCGCCGCTGCTTCCTCTCGTCGTCCTCCGCCTCGGCGGCGCGGCCGTCGAAGTAGGCCCGCGGCACCGTCGTCGCGAGCTCGAAGAGGAGCGAGAGCTGGGCGGTCTCGTCGTCCGCGGCGACGAGGAACTCGGCGCTGTCGTAGGCGTCGAGCCGCGCGCGGAGCCTCGGGGCGCCGCCCGCGGCCGCCGCGCGCCGCGGCGCGAACGCCCACGCCGCGCCGTCGCCCGTCGCGGGGACCTCGTGCACGTTGCTCCGGACGCCGTCGGCGCCCGCGCCGGCGTCGAAGAGGCAGCAGCGGACGACGCGCACCGCGCGGTCGTCGCCCCCGCCGCGCCGCCGCGGCGGCGCGGGCACCGCCGCCGCGCCCTGGACGCGGACGCGCCGGACGGCGCCGCGCCCGCCGCGCGGCGGGCCGGCGACGAGCGCCGGCGGCGCCAGCGCCGCCCCGAGGGAGTGCGTCGGCTCGCGCGCGGCCGCCGCGAGCGCGGGCGCGGCGAAGCCCGCCGGGAGCGCCGACCGCGGGTGGCCGAAGGCGAGCATGTAGCCCTCGGGGTCGCCGAGGCGGGGCCCGCGCAGCAGCTTGGCCGCCGCCGCGCCCACCCGGTCCGCGTCGCCCCCGCGCCCCGCGAAGGGGCACGCGGCCGCCTCGCGCGCGGCCGCGGCCGCGCCGCCGCGCGCCGCCGCCGCCGCCAGCCGAAGCACCTCGTCGGCGTCGACCGCGGGCGCCTTCGGCGCCGCCGACCCCTCGTAGGCCGCGCAGCACTCCGCGAGCGCGCGGCAGTCGTCCGCGTCCAGGCCGCCGCCCGCCGCGGACGCGCAGAGCCGCTCGAAGTCCCCGCGCGGCACCGTCGCCGCGCCGCCGGCGAGCGCCCCGAGCCGCGCCCGGAGCTGGTCCAGCGCCGCCGCGCGCCGCTGCGGCGCGCGCGCGCGCTCGTCCAGCGACTTGCGCACCTCGGCCAGCGCCGCGTCCTCGAACTGGCGGTACGTCAGCGCGCGGCGGCCGTCGCTCGCCGCGGACTTGAGCGTGTCCTCGAAGGCCCTGAGGTCGTCCGCCGAGGGCTGGAGGCCGAAGGCCCGCAGCGCGTGCGGCGCAACGCGCTTCACCTCGGACCGCTGGAGCATGCCGTTGCGGTCGCCGTCGTGCGCGCCGAAGATCCGCTCCAGCGCGGTGGCCAGCTCGTCGTCGCCGCCGCCGCCGCCGCCGCGCCGCGCGTCGCCGTCGGCGTCGCGCCGCGCCGAGAAGAGCTCGCTCCGGAACTCGCCCCAGCTGATGCTCCCGGAGTTGTCCTTGTCGAGGGCCTTGAAGGCCGCGTCCAGGGCCGTCGCCGACAGCGTGAGGCCGCACCGCTTGCAGGCCCTGCCCAGGTCGTCGCGGGTCAGCTCGCCGTCGCGCGAGCAGCACTTGCGGAACACGGCGCGCGCGTCGAGGTGCGCGCCGCCGTTGCCCCGCCTCTTCTCGAGCTGCTCGAGGCGCCGGCGCAGCCGCGCGAGCGCGCGGTCCACGAGCCCCGCCTCGAGCCACTGCAGGATGTGCGCGTGCCGCACCCGGGACTCGTCGCCGCGGCTGCAGAAGCGCTCCTCGAGCGCGCGCCGGTCCGCCGGCCGGACGTCGAGCTTGCCCGGCTTCACGCCCAGCTCGCCGGCGACGGCCCGGACCGCCTCCCAGAACGCCTCCGCGGCCACGGCCCCGTCGCGGTTCGCGTCGGCGCGCGCCAGCTCCGCGCGCAGGCTCAGGAGGCCGTCCTCGCCGAGCGCCTTGCGGAGCCGCCTCGCGACCTGGCCGATCTCGCGCCCCGCCGGCGGCTCCACGGCGAAGTCCAGGAACTCGTCGTGCGAGATCGTGCCCGACGCGTCCACGTCCAGGCAGTCGACGAGGGTCCGCCGGTCGCCCGCGCTCAGGTCCACGCCCAGCCGTTTGGCGAGCCACGCCGCGAGCTCGTCGCCGTCGACCTCGCCGTCGCCGTTCGCGTCCATGTCGCGGAACGCGTCGGCGACCGCGTCGGCCCACCGCGCCGGGTCCTCGCCCCGGATGGCCCGCCGGACGCGCCGGACGACGTCGCCGCCGCCGCGCCGCCCGTCGTCGGCGTCGCCGTCACGTTGCTCGTCGCCGTCGCCGCCGCCGCCGCCGCGCGGCCGCCGCGCGTCGCCGCCCGCCGGCAGGTCGCACAGGCCCCGGACGAAGAGGTCCGTGTCGACGTCGCCCGCGCCGTCCTCGTCGTACTTGTCGAGCAGCGCGTTCTCCTCGTCCGGCGCCAGCGGCACGCCGAAGCGCCGGAGCGCGCCCCGCAGCTCCGCGCGCGAGACCCGGCCGTCGCCGTCGTGGTCGAGCGCGCCCCGCAGCGCCTTCCGCAGGGCCTTCGAGGAGACGGCCCCGTCCTTGCCCAGCTTCGCGCGGACGAGCTCCACCGCCTTGCCGACCCTGGCCTCGGCGCGGCGCAGCGCGTCGACGCCAATCGCGTCGCCGAAGGCGCCGTCCTTGGCGTCCTGGTCGACGCGGAGCCGCCGCCGCAGCGCGCGCTGGTCCTTGTCCCCAAAGGCCCACGCCGCCGGCCCCGCCGCGTCCGGGCCGAGCCACTTGGCGAACGCGACGTAGTCGACGCCGTCGTCGCCGAGGCGGAACTTGCGCGTGAGCGCCGCGGCCTGGCCCCGCTCGAGCTTGAGGCCCAGGGGCGCGCGCGCGAGCGCGCGGTCGAAGGCCGCCCGCTCCAGGCGCCCCTCGCGCGCCTCGTCGCGCGCGGCGAGCGCCGCGCAGACGTCGACGGGCGTCGCGCGCGAGAAGCGGCCCCCGCGGCGCTTCTTGCGGAGCTGCCGTCGCAGGGACGTGCGCAGGTCGTCGAGCCCCGCGGGCTCCCGCGCCGGGCCCCCGACGAAGGCCGCGAACTCCGCGTACGAGACGCGGCCGTCGCCGTCCGTGTCCAGCAGCGCGAGCAGCGCGTCCACGGCGTCGTCGTCGACGTCGTCGACGGCGTTCGCCACGAGCTTGCGCAGCTTCCTCGCGTCCAGCGACCCGTCGCCGGCCTTGTCGTGGCGGGCGAAGACGCCGCGGAGCCCGCCGCGGTCCCGGAGCTGCGCCTCGTCGGCCCAGCGCCGCAGCGCGCGGAGGAACGGCTTCGGGAGGACGGCCACGGCGTCGTCGTCGCCGTCGTCGCCGCCGCGGCTCCCCGACGACGCGTCCGACGCCGGCGACGGCGACCGCCGCGCGTCCGGCAGGCGGCCCTTCGCCGCGAGGTCCGCGAACTCGGCGTAGTCGATGCTGCCGCTGCCGTCCCGGTCAAAGACGTCGAAGAGGCACCGCGCCTCCGCGTCCGACACGCACGCGACGTTCTGCAGCGCCTCGCGGAACCGCCGCGCGTCGATCGCGCCCCGCTTCTTCGCGTCGACGGCCTCGAAGGCCGCGCGGCGGTCGCCGAACTCCTTCTCGTAGCGCCGCAGGCCGCGCCGGGCCTTCTTCGCGGCGCGCGGCGCGTCGACGAGGAGCCACGCGGCGACGTCGCCGTAGTCGACGCGGCCGTCGCCGACGCCGAAGGCCGCGCGCAGCGCGGCCTCGTCGTCGCGCGCCAGCTTCACGCCGAGCTCCTCCTCGAGCGCCCGCCGCACGCCCTTGGGCGGGGCCGTCGCGTCGCGCGCGTCCGCGTCCTTCTGCGCGCGGAACGCGCGGTCGAGCGCGGCCGGCCCCGCCCGCGCGGCGCCCTTCGCGAGGCGCGCGCGCAGCTTCGCGAGGCGCCCGGCGTCCGCCGAGTCGCGCTCGCCGCCCGACGCGCGCGCGAACGCGGCGAAGTCGTAGTACGAGACGCGGCCGTCGCCGTCGGCGTCCATGAGGTCCAGCAGCGCGTCGAGCTGCCGCCCGCCCACGTCGAGGCCCGACGCGTCCTCGACGAAGCGCCGCAGCTCGCCGGCGTCGACGACGCCCGAGCCGTCGCGGTCGGCGTCGCGGAAGGCCTTGCGCAGGCCGCCGCCGCGCCGCGCGACCCAGCGGCGCAGCGCGTCGCGCGTCGCCGCGGCGACGACGGCGTCCGCGTCCGCGGCGCGGCCCGGCGACCGAGACCGCGACCGCGACCGCGACGGGCTCCGCGACTGGGACTCCGACCGGCTCCGCGACCGCGACCGCGACCGCGACGACCGCGACGACGCGTCGTCGCTCCCGGCGCCGAGCTTCCGCAGCGCCCGCGCCGGGAACGCGCCGGCGCCGTCCGCGTCCCAGGCGGCCGCGAGCGCCCGGAGCTCGCCGTCGCAGAGCGGCAGGCCGGCGCGCCGCGCGAAGTCGAGCCACGCGTCGACCTCGACCTCCCGCCCCAGCTTCGCCGCCGCCCGCGCGACCTCGGGCGCCGCCTCGAACGCGGCCGCGAGCCGCTTCCTCGCCGCCCTCTCGTCGGCCAGCGCCCAGCGCGCGACCGCCGCGTAGCCGACGCCCGCGCTCGCGGAGAAGCGGCTCCGCCTCTTCTCGGCGAAGCGCTTCGCGAGCGCGTCGCGCGCCTTCCGGTCCATCGCCACGCCGAGCCGCTCCAGGGCCCGCTCGAGGTCCTTGGCGCCGACGGCCCCCGCGCGCTTGCCGTCCGCGCGCCCGAGCTTCGCCGCGAGCCGGTCCTCGGACAGCCGCGCCTTCCGCGCGCCCTCCCGGAGCCCGCGGAACGCCTCCGCCAGCGCGTCGCCCCCGGCGGCCTTCCCCTCGGCCTCGGCCAGCAGGTCCAGCAGCGGCGCGTAGCGCACGGCCTCCGCGCCCGCCGCCGCGGCGAACGCCGCGACGACGCGCTCGGCGCCGCGCCGCTCCGCGCCCCGCAGGTCGCAGGCCCTCTTGACGGCGTCCTCGAGCGCGCGCGGCGCGCACGCGCCCGCGCGCCGGCGGTCGGCCCGCTCGAGGCGCTCGCGGAGGGCCCCGGCGCGCGCGGCGAGCGCCGCGTACGCCGCGCGGCCGCAGAACTCGGCCGCGCGCGGCGACGCCGACGCGCCGCGATCGCCGCGGCCCCGGAGCCGCCCCCAGATGCTGCGCTTTCCGCGCGCGGGGCTCCGCGACGACTCGCTCGACGAGCGGCTCCGGCTCCGCCCGCGCTTCCGCACGTACTTGGCCTTGACGCGGCGTTCCCGCTTTCCATCTTCAAAGGCGAGGTCGTACGTCCCGTCCGAGTCGTGGACGCGGCGAATCTTGGCCTTGGACCACGTGTCCCCGCCCGGCGCGCGCGCCTCGACGCGGTCGCCCGCCCGGAACGCGTCCCGTACTGCGGGCGACCGGCTCCGCGACCCGGACCGCGACCGGGACCGGGACCGGCTCCGCGACCGGCTCCGCGACCGGCTCCGGCCGCGGCTCCGGCTCCGGTTCCGGCCGCGGGGCGACCGCGACTTTGACTTCGACCGCGACCGCGACCGCGACCGCGACCGATCGCGGGTCGCCACTCGCACCAGGTGCGGCCGGACCCGCACCTCCTCGTCGCCGTCGTCGTAGCGCAGGTCCAGGGAGCCGTCCGAGTGCACACGCCGCACCTCGGCCGCGTGCCACCGCTCCCCGCCCCGGAAGCGGCCCTCGCACCGCTGGCCGGCGCGCCAGCGCGCGTCCTGGCCCTCGTCGCGGGCCCGGGCCTGGCCCTTCCGCCGGATCAGCCGCGCCGCGACGCGCGTCTCGGCGTCGCCGTCGTCGTAGCGGACGTCGTAGGTGCCGTCGCGCCGGTCGCGCGTGATTTTGCCGGCGTAGAACTTGCCGCGCCCGCGGTAGTCGGCCTCGACCTCGTCGCCCTCGCGGAGGGCCCCCGCGCCGCCGCCGCCCCCGCGCTTGCGGCAGCGGCGCGGCGGGACGCCCGCCTCGCGGTCGCCGTCGTCGTACTTTACGTCCACCGTGCCGTCGCGGTGGACGCGGGCGACGCGGGCGGGGTAGTACTTCCCCTTGCCGCGGTAGTCGGCCTCGACCTCGTCGCCCTCGCGGAGGCGGTCGTCGCCGCCGCGCGAGCGGGACCGCGACGACGGCATCGCGGGGCGCGCGGTCCGGTGGCGACCGCGGAGTGTTCTCGCGTCCCGCGGGGTCGCGTCGCAGTCGCTTCCCGTGCGCGCAACGCCCGCGGCAACCGCGACGGATCGCGCGACTCGCTGCGCTGCTTCTCTTCGAGCAGCCGCCTCGGGGCAGCCTCGCGCGCCGGCCGGTGCGGTGCTCGTGCGTCGCTAGGTGCTTTGGCGCCGTAGAGCGGCGGCTGCACGCACCGTGCGGTCGAACGGTCGAAATCTAGTGGGTTATAACCCGCACCTACTCCTCTCCGGGGGCAGCGATGGAGAACGGACGCGTGGCGACCGATGGCCGAGACTTCCACGGGGGGTGCGCTCGATCGACCGATGGTTTTTGGAGCCGGAGGGCTTGCATTAATTCATTGGGCGGGCAGCCCGAGAGCCGCGATGCGGTGGCAAGGCGCCGCCGCGGCCGTCTGGGCGGTCGGCGCAATGGGACTCTCGTTCCGGGACCTCGACGTCGCCGTCCTCGACGGGCCGGACCTCATCCGCCTGCCGCGCCTCCTGCGGCGCCTCCGCGACGAGGTGCGCGCCCGCGACCCCGACGCGGCCTACGCGCGCGGCTGTCTGCGCGGCGCCTGCGCGGGCGGCCGCGGCGTCGCGTACGTGCGCCACGCCGACGACAGGGCGCCTGGGCCCGGCGCGTACTCGCTCCACGTGGGCGCCTTCGGCCCGCGGGGCGAGCTCGAGGGCCCCGGCGTCCTGTGCGCGGGCGGCGGCGGCGACGAGGCCGGCGGCGCGGCGTGCGCGGGCGGCGTGTACGCGGGCCGCTTCCGCAACGACTCGCTCGCGCGGGGGACGCTCGCGGACCCCGCGGCGGCCGAGGAGTACGCCGGGGACTTCGGCGCCGACCTGCGGTACGACGGCCTCGGCGTGCGGACCGTGGCCGCGAAGACGCGCGCCGGCGAGTTCAGGCGCGGCGCGTGGAAACGCGCGCAGCGCGCGGGCTCCGCCGAGGCCGCCCGGCGCGCGGCGCGCGGCGCGGCCCAGGCGGCCAAGGCCGCGGCGGCGCTGCTCCACGACCAGGCCGTGTGGACGAAGCGCCGCTCGCGCTGCATGCTCTGCGCGCCGCCCGACGGAGACTTACGGGCGCCCGCCCCGAGCGGACGAACTACCGGCGCCGGTCTGTGGTATCTATGGCCTTGGACCTCGCCGCTCTGGCTTTGCCTGGCCGTTGTGGCCTTGCTCGCCGCGTGGGCGTACCGCCTGCGACGGCTCGCGGCGCCGGGCCGGCGGGTACGCCGGCCGCCGCCCGCAGCGCGCGCGCGGTGGTTCGGTGGTTAAGTTGATGCAAGTTTTCCCAGGCGACTTGGTTGTAACATACCCCGCCGGCGGGATCGTTGAAAATTCAACTTGAAATCCCGCGGCCAGGTCCCATCCCGCCTTAGTCCTCAGTGTGAATTTGGATTTCTGGGATGGTCTTTTGTATGCGTCCACCCGGACTTCATCAACACGCCTACGACCGCCAGGAAGCTTACGTTCAGCTCGCGGCCAGGGGGATAGCACCCACTTCCCACACATCGTGCCTAGCGGCCGCCTGTACTTACTTACAGGTAAGACACTAGAATGTGGACCTTGCCCCTGGGGCGGGGAGGGGTCCCGCAAAACCGCGAAAAACCGTCGGGTAAATTGAGGCTAATTGCTACCATATAATTTTATGTATGAGGTACTGGTACGAGCTTGTCAAAGAGCCCGGAGGCCTGGGGAGACATTGGGAGGCAGCGTCCTGTCCCATTACTAGAAAAGCTGTTCTTACGATGGCGGCCTTCGAGCAAGAGATCGGAAACGAGGAGCCTAAGGCCGTGGCCGCGGACCTCGCGGCGCTGGCGAAGTTGGCCCGCACGGCCTACGCCGCGGCGCTGTGCGAGGGTCACGCGGCGCGTCTTCGCGCCGCGCCACCTGCGACACCCGCTCCCGCGCCGCCGCCGCCGCGAGCGCCGGCTCCCGCGCCACCACCGGCGCGAGCGCCAGCTCCCGCGCCGCCGCCCGCGCCCGCGACGGAGAAGTTCGAAACGTATTCCTGGGACCAGACGGACAAGTTCGTGACGCTCTACGTGCCCGTCGAGGGCGCGACCGCCGCCGAAACGACGCACGACGTCGGCGACCGGAGCTTTGCCCTCGCGCACGCGCGGGCCGGGAAGACGCGGCGACTCGCCGTCTCCAACTTGTGCGGCCCCGTGGACGCCGCGCGGAGCAAGTTGGTGCTCAAGCGGGACCGGATCCAGCTCCGTCTCGCCAAAGCGGCGCCCGGCGACGTCTGGAGCGCCCTGGACGACACGCTCGACCGGCGGAAGGCGGACCGCGACGCCCGCCTGGCGCACGGCGACCTCAAGGGCGCCTCCACGCAGCAGCTCCTCGCGGACATGTACGCGAACGCGAGCGACGAGGAGCGCGCGTCGCTGCTGGCCGCCGCCGCCGCCGGCGCGGACAAGCGACGGGGGAGGGCAGGCGCGTAGTACGGGGATTAAATCAATTAAAAAATAAATAAATATTTATTAAAGT
>Ga0209503_10001334_pt1 | contig 12814 bp, 10 predicted proteins | sample SouAtlMetagenome_2_FD_187448 | JGI IMG/M metagenome (GOLD analysis project Ga0209503, IMG submission 187448) | Marine eukaryotic phytoplankton communities from Atlantic Ocean - South Atlantic ANT15 Metagenome (SPAdes) (version 2) | ecosystem: Environmental > Aquatic > Marine > Oceanic | place... | reverse complement strand
TACTTTCAGGGCTGGCTTTCTGTGCCCACTCAAAACCGTTTCCGCTGTCTTCTATAGAAAGAAAGACGGTTTCTTTCGCTGGATCGGACTCGATATTAATAATAATCGTCCCTTCATCTAAGGCACTCAGTAGCCTTTCTCGCTGCTCATAATATAATTGGAAGCCTTCTGGCGAATGCTTTAGACGTGAGTCCATGTTCAAAATACCGTGTTCTAAGGCGTTGCTGAACATTTCGGAAACCACGGTAAAGAGCACCGAGCGAACATGTTCAATGCCGCTACATTGAGACGTTTGATGGAGCATACGGGTTTGAATGTCGGGTTGCTTTAAATGTTTGGCACTTAAGGTGATGGTGATATTTAACGGAATGTCGTCGGTAGCTCGATAAGGCTGAACCCCTTCTAACGACTGACTTTTGAAAATAACTACTGACACATCGTCTTCAAAACTAGGTGTAGCCGAAAATGCTTTAGCGTGATTAAAAATTCCTTCGGCAGTGATATCAGTGGCATCAGCACACCATTGTTTTATACCCTCTTCGGTTAACATATTTCCCTCTGCATCAACCGCTTCTGTTAACCCATCGGAATAGACAATTAATTTGTCATTCCCCAACATCTCAAAAATTTCGCACTCACTGTCAAATTCATGTTGCTCGAGGATACCTAACGCCATATGGGGGGAAGAAATAGCTTTAACAAATTTCCGCTTGTCTGACACCACCAACATCTGTGGCATGCCACCTTGCCAAAGGGTAATACGAGAACCATCAGAGCCAACTTCACCGATAACCGCAGCCATAAACATATCGCTAGGTAAAAATCGCAGAAGTATTTTATTAAACTCTGTCGCCATTTCATTTATCGATAACCCTTTTAAAGACATTTCTTGAAATGCGCGCGTTACCGGTAGTGCACCTATGGCTGATGCCAGTCCATGCCCGGTAAAATCTCCTACTAAAAAATATAAACCACCACTAGGGCTGGCTTCACATACAAATACGTCACCATTAAATGTTTCTGCTGGCGTTAATGCGTGATCAAAATATTTAAGAACGTGGCTTTTATTAACAATGGCATGGCTGAAAATATGCTCAACAATGGCATGCTCTCTTGCTACGCGTTGCTGATAAAACCTAAGCTCTTCATTTTGCTGTTCTATATGGGCACTTAGGTTGCGAATTTTTTCATGCGCGCGAATTTTGGCGGTAAGAATATGTTTGTCGAAAGGTTTGGTAGCAAAGTCATTACCCCCAACTTCTAAACACTTCACTAAGCTTTCTTTGTCATCCAATGCTGTGATAAATAAAATTGGTAAGTATCGGCCGCCGGCTAAAGTTCTAATTTTCGGTGCAACCTCGAAACCGCTCATACCCGGCATTACCACATCTAGTAGCACTAAATCGGGTATCGCATGCTCTACTATCGCTAACGCATCGTTGCCACTCGAAGCCTCAACGCAATCGGTGAACCCAGCTTCGCTTAACATGCTAACTAACATAGTGCGGTTAATTGGCTCATCATCAACGATAAGAATTTTCATTTAAATATAGCGCCCTGTGGCTTGCTTGCTAGTGCGTCTCAACGAATAATAAATTTTTTGTCAAAGCGCGATATTTTTAGTATTCGCTCTACGGGTGGTCGGCTATTCTCAATACTAAATGTCAGCGGCCGTTGTGATAAAACTTTCTGCATATTTAGCAACATACCTAACGCTGAACTGTCCATGTATTCTGTTTTAGCCAAGTCTACGGTGATGTGTTTCACGTCAGAGTCTAAATCTTGATAGGCTGAGCGAAAGGCTTCCACTTTGCTAAAATCAAACTTTTCCCCCATCTCTATAATTAAAGTCTGTTGTTCATTAACTTTATCCGTTGATACATTCATTTAATGACTCCTTCTGCGTTGACTACACTGGTTGCTTTATTTTCTAGTGACAAACGCAGCGTATAATTAGGCATTACTAAATTTAGTCTAGCGCAGATATTTCAGCCTGCCATGCTACAATTGTAGACAAGCCTAAATAAGGCTCGTTTAACGTACAAGAAAAATGCTCAGAGGATAAAATGCAAGATTGGCAAGATGCACTGCTGGTATACAGTACCGATACAGGTAAAGTTAAACCTTCGCCTAAAGAAGCAAAGCGTTCCACTTCCGACGATGGTATTGTTCGCATACATAGAGAAACAAAAGGCCGCAAAGGGAAAGGCGTGTCTATAATTAAAGGGCTTGATTTAGCTCCCGATGCGTTAAAAAAACTTGGCACTGAATTAAAAAAGAAGTGTGGCTGCGGTGGCGCGGTTAAAGATGGACAAATTGAAGTTCAAACGGATGACCGCGAGAAGTTAAAAGCTTTGCTGCAGGATAAGGGCTTTAGCGCTAAAATTGCTGGGGGTTAATTTACCCCCTTACTTTCCTTGAAAATACCAAAAAGAGAACGGAATGGAAAAGCTGTCAATTTCTGATTTACATATCATATTAGTTGAACCCTCTGATACGCAGAGGAAGATTATTACTACTCTATTGTTGAAAGAAAAGGTAAAGGAAATTGATCCTGTTAGTACCCTTTCTGAAGCTATTTCGGCGGTTAAAGCGCACGGTGCAGACCTTATTGTTAGCGCGATGTATTTCGAAGACGGCACAGCATTAGATTTGATCAAGTTCATTAAAGAAAGTGACGCTTTTAAATCTATTCCATTCATGTTGGTCTCAAGTGAGAACAGAATAAGCAAGTTGGAAGAATTTAAACAAGCCGGTGTTTCAGCCATTCTTCCTAAGCCTTTCGAGCCTCTTCATTTGTCTCGCGCGCTTAATGCTAGCCTTGATTTAATTAATCACGACGAACTTGAACTCGAGCTATTCGATATACACGATGTGAGGGTACTGCTTGTTGACGACAGTAAATTAGCGCGTAATCACATTCGTCGTGTACTTGAGGGTATGGGACTACAGCGAATTAAAGAAGCTGAAAATGGCGCGATGGCACTTACCTTTATAAAAGATGAAGCCTTTGATTTAGTGGTTACCGATTACAACATGCCTGAAATGGATGGCCGAGAGCTGTCTGAGTTTATCCGTTTCAACCCAGAAACTACGCATATTCCTATCATCATGGTAACGTCTGAAGCAGCCGACAGCGCTCATATGGCCAATATTCAACAGACCGGCGTGAACGCGTTATGTGACAAGCCATTCGAACCTACAGAAGTTCGACAAATGCTTGCAGCCTTATTAGGTAACTAAGGCAGCAAGTTATTAAGAAACACCCCATATTGCCTAAAGCAGTAAGCTCATACTATGTCAGTGACTTGCTGCTTTAGGCTGAACTCACAATTCGCCTACCCCTTCTACCAACATCTATCAAGCCCTCCCCCCTATAAATATTAGAAGCAATGTAAAAACAGGTTGACACTGAAAGGCTGTACGCATAAAGTCAGGCGTATGAAACAGAATAATATACATGCAGTAGCTATCTTTTTTGCGTTTATGCTCTTTAAATAGGGAGGCGCAGCTACATGCATAAAAACCTCCCTCAAGGGAGGTTTTTTTTTAGCTAATACGATAAGTGGAAAACTATGTCTGATAACGCCTTAGATGCTGTAAGAGAGCGCATAACATCTTTAGATAGCGAACTTCTAACCTTGTTGGCCGAGCGCCGTGTGCTTACCAATGAAGTCGCTGAAACTAAAATTAAGCACCATATTCCAGTTCGGGATCAGAAACGTGAAGAGCAACTGCTTGTTCGCCTAATTAAAGAAGGTAAGGACGCAGGTCTTGACCCTCACTACGTTACCCAGATATTTCACGTCATCATTGAAGATTCAGTGTTAAACCAACAAGCAATGCTTGCTGAACGTGCCAATCCAGGTAGTACGCTTCCTCTTAATCGTGTGGCTTTCTTGGGCGATAAGGGCTCTTATTCGTACCTTGCTACCCAGAAGTACTTTTCTAGACGCCCAGGTGAACTGCTTGAAATAGGTTGTCAGAGCTTTAGCGAAATTATTCAGAAAGTAGAGAACGCAGAAGCCGACTACGCTGTGCTGCCTATTGAAAATACAACGTCAGGCAGTATTAATGAAGTGTATGACCAACTTCAACATACTCACTTAAGCATTATTGGCGAACTTACTCACCCTATTCGTCATACCTTGCTTGTTGGTGCTGACACGACGGTAGATAAAATAAAAACCGTGTACGCGCATCCACAAGTATTCACACAATGCAGCCACTTCCTAGCTGAGCTTGGCAACATTGAAGTGAAAACCATGGACAGCACGTCATCGGCTATGTTGACCGTGAGTGAGTTACAGCGAGATGATATTGCAGCTATTGGCAGTGAGGCTGGTGGAAACCTTTATGGCCTTACTGCAATAAAGAGTAACTTGGCCAACCAAAAAGAAAACCATAGCCGTTTCATTGTGGTTGCACGTAAAGCGGTAGTGGTACCACTTCAAGTTCCGGCTAAGACTACATTGGTAATGTCTACGGTTCAAAAGCCTGGCGCGTTAGTTGAAGCGCTTTTGGTGCTAAGTGAAAACAATATTAATATGACGAAGTTAGAGTCTCGTCCTATTCCTGGTAACCCTTGGGAAGAAATGTTTTACATTGATGTGAAAGGCAATGTGGAAGACGGACCTGTGCAAAATGCCATTGAAGCCCTTCGAAACATCACTCGCTATATTAAAATATTGGGCTGCTATCCTAGCGAAGAAATCAGCCCTACAAAAGTAGCGGCAGCAAGTGCATTAGCGGAGTAACGCGGCACTCGTATTCAACTTAACACCACGCACCTCATGACTTTTTTGTTTGATGGTGCGTGCCTCTTTTTTCTCTATCCTGTACTCGTTATCGCTACACTTTATATCTATCGACTTGAGACTGCATTGCCTGAGCAACTTCAGACAAGAATTGCGTCCTTTTTGAAATAAAATCGACTTCGTGCTCTATCTTCTCAGACATAGTAGAAATTTCGAGAATATTTTGATTCACACTTTCGGTCACGGTCGCTTGCTCTTGTGTTGCTGCGGCTACCGTATCTGCCATGCCTTGCACTTGTTCAATCACCTGCATAAGCTCCTTCATTGCAGTGGCAAGTAAATCAAACAAATGTATTCCACCATCCGCCGTTGTTTTAGCTTTTTCCATTTCAAGCACTGAGAGTTCAGACGACTTAATCATACTGTTTACAATGCCGCCGATTTTGTCAGTACTTGATTGCGAGCGAGTAGCTAGCGCTCTCACCTCGTCGGCCACTACGGAAAAGCCCCGCCCAGCTTCGCCAGCTCTCGCCGCCTCTATCGCAGCATTTAGAGCAAGTAAGTTAGTTTGATCGGCTATAGAAGTAATATCGCCTAATAAGTCATTGATGCTGCCAACTTCAGTATTGAGTGCGTTAATAACTTCACTAGAGCGTGAAAGCAAATCTACCATTAGCTGAACATTGTTAGAGGCTAAATCAGCACGTTCTATATTTTCTTTAAGCCCACTCATGGCCATCTCACCTTGGTCGCGTGTACCCACTGTAGTTCTAGCAACGTCTGAAACCGATACCGAAAGCTCCTCTACAGAGGATGCAACACTACTACTTTGCTCTCTTTGGGAATGGACAGCAGTCAGACTTTCACTAACCGTCTCAGTAAATTCCACCGTGGTTTGTGTGAGTACTCTCGCATCAGCCTTAAACTGTTTCACCAATGCATGTATCTGGTCAATGAACGCATTGAAAGGAGAGATAACATCGTTAATTTCAGCAATTGGCGATGCTTCTAGTCTAATAGTCAGGTCACCAGAACCATTAGCTAAATCATCACATGCAGATTTTAATTTCGTAAGGGGAGAAACCAACACATTTGCAAGTCGAAGGGCAACGGCGATTGAAACGACAATTAACACACACGCTATGCCTAAAACCGTAAGTAGTAGGGTGCGTTGGAGCTTGGTTAACGGTAAGAGGGCTTCTTCCACATCAATTTCAGCTAACAGTGCGTAGGTATAACTACCTAATTTTATAGGGCTATAATAGGAATACACTTCAACACCACGATAGTCTTCAACAGTGGTAAAGCCAGTTTTAGATTCAAATGCCTTTTTCACTGAGGGGGACTCAACTTTTTGAATGCCAACACTTGTCCCTGCCCTTTGAGCATTGGTCGCTACAGACGGGTAGCGTTGTTTGATAGCATCACTATACCCCTCTGGGTCTTCAACAAAAAAACGGCTTTCTGTCACTAAAAGAGATTCAGGTGAAACCAGATAAGTTTCCCCTGAATCGCCAAATCCTCTCGCCTTCCAATCAGAGTCATGGGTAAGAATATTGCTAACAACATCCAACGGAATTTGAAAAATGAGTATGCCTAATAGATTGCCGTTAGTATCTACAATTTGGGAGCCAAAGAAACCCGCCATTGCGTTATAAGAAGGCAAATAACTGGTTAACTCACTAATGACGACTTCATCGGAGGCAGGACTTTGCATAGCCAAGCTGAACGCTTCGCCAATACCCGTATCAGCGTAAGGCCCTGACTTGAGGCTTGTAGCAAAGTCGAGCTCTTTAAACACGCTGTACACGATATTGCCAGAATCTGGATCGACAATAAAAATATCGTAATAGTTGAAGGTTTGTAAAAAACTGCGAATTTCTTCATGGTACTGCTCATGAATGTCAGCGTATGTCGTACCGTTATTCAAACTAACTAAGGTGTCTTTTTCACCAATGTTATAGGTTGAGCCTGCAATAAAGTCGTACTGTAGCTTCTTCGTAACTAAGGGTAAACTTTGATATAAATTTTCTACGTTGAGTAAAGGCTGGTTATTACGTTGTTCATATAAATCTGCGAAAGCAACAGAGTAATAATTGCTTAACTTCTCACTTTGCCCACTACTATAAGCATCTAATTCCGCATTATATTGATTGAAAGCCTGTTTAAATCTTGGTGTGGATTGGGTGATAATCGATGATTCAGAAAAATTGCTTATCTGCTTGCTCACGAAATCAACGTAATCTATAAACGCTTCTTTAGTCTGCACATTCTGCAACACTAACTTATCTTCTGCGGCTTGTTCTAATGCGCTTTTCGAAAGGTTGTTTGCTGTCCAATAAGTAGCAAACGCAAGTATTATTATGACCCCTATAGTAAGCATAGTTGTCGATAAAAGAAGGCGGAATTTTAGAGACATTGACTAATCCGTTAACGTTTTGGGAGGTGTCGCGACAAATTTAAAGACTAAACATAGAAGAAAAATATCAATTCATCCTCTCTACTATAGTCTAGATTTTTGCTTACCAGTAACGTTCTCGCTTAAATCAAAATATCCCTTTTAAAAATGACTCCACCTTCTAATCAACTACTTTTAAACGTTTTCGCGAATCAAGGCTTTCTTAGTAATTTGCCATCGTCAGCTTTCAATAACAGTTGTTTACTATCGACTAGGCATGTTTTTGCATAGCTGCCAAACCAGTTCCCTATGGTGAGAAACTGTTTAATGAACGCTTTTTTATCACCCTTTTCCAACACGTTTAAGGCTAGACCGAAACGGTCATAGAAACGTCGGAGCAAGGCAAAGTTTTCGGGGTTATTGAAAATAATATCGGCATACAACTCGGGGGCTTGTGCGAACAATCGCCCAACCATAGCTAACTCTAACCGATAGATAGGCGAGCTAAACATGGTGAGGGATTCAAGATCTGGATCTTCTCCACGCAAATGCTCACCATACACGAAGGTGTTGAAGTGGCGCATTACCTGAATATAAGCCATAGATTTATCGTGCTCTTCGGCGGTACTGTTGTGAATAGTTGCCCCCCAAATTCGCATTTGATCAATAAGCCAGCCATAAGCGCTCTCATTGCGCCCCTCACACACCACCACAACTTGCTTGATCATACCTGGTGCATCAGGACCAAACATAGGGTGCAAGCCAACGACGGGCCCCTTGTGCACTGCCATCATGGCTTCAATCGGCTTAACCTTAATACTCGTGATATCAGCGAGAATACAGCTTTCGGGTAACATAGAGAGCTGACCTATCACCTGTTCAGTAAGGTTAATAGGCACCGCTACCACAGCTAATGCCGCGGTTGAAAGCACGGCCGCTGCGTGGCCACTTTCCCAGTCTTCTCTCTCTACTACAGAAACAGAGTAACCGCTTCGCTCGAACAAGCTTACGAATATTTTACCCAGTGCACCTGCTCCACCAATTACCACAATGGTACCAGCGTCAGCATTAACCCCTAGGTATCGATTATTTTGCGTATGATATGACTCGCGCATGATGCGACGAAGTAAATCTTCTGTAAGATCAGGAGAAACGCCTACGGCTTCGGCCTGCGCTCGTCGTGAAGCAATGAGTTCTTTTTCTCTGGAAGGTACATATACAGGCATGCCAGCTTCGGCTTTTACCTGACCCACTTTTGTAGTGAGTGCATTACGTTTAGCGAGAAGTTCAACGAGCTGGGTATCCAGCTCGTCTATTCCTTCACGCAGCGTATCTAATTGCTGCGAAAAATCGGCCATTTAGTATGTCCCTCAAATCAAATGGCACTGGCTACCTTACCCGTTAGGCAACATCGGTGCGCTTATTTTGACGTAATGGTAGCACAGTTATTAATTTATCTCTGGTTTGGGCAATAAGCGATTCTGTTGTTTCCCAGTCAATACAACCGTCGGTTATAGACACACCGTATTCCATTTCGCTTAGTTTTTTGCCATCAGACTTTTGGTTACCGGCTTTTAAGTGGCTTTCTAACATCACGCCAATAATAGACTGATTACCTTCTAGTATTTGATTTACTACATTTTGTGCAACCAATGGCTGACGACGGTAATCTTTTGAGGAGTTAGCATGGCTACAATCGACCACTAAGCCTGCTGTTAGCCCTGCTTCTTGCATTTCAACTTCACACTCAGATACACACACCGAATCGTAGTTAGGTTGTTTGCCGCCACGTAAAATAATATGGCCATCTGGGTTACCACTTGTCGCGATAACACTTACTTGACCTTGCTTATTAATACCCATGAAGCGATGACCTGATGCTGCTGACTTAAGCGCATTTAGGGCTATATCTAAGCTGCCATCAGTACCATTTTTAAAACCTACAGGCATTGAAAGACCACTGGCCATTTCACGGTGAGTTTGTGATTCAGAAGTACGAGCACCAATTGCAGACCAGCTGAATAACTCTGCTAAGTACTGAGGACTAATTGGATCTAGCGCTTCAGTCGCTACCGGAAGTTCGAGTTCGGCCAACCAAATCAATAATTCACGGGCTTTACGCAGGCCAGCTTCAATATCGAATGTGTCGTTAATATGAGGATCGTTAATTAATCCTTTCCAACCCGTTGTGGTGCGTGGCTTTTCAAAGTAAACACGCATCACTATGAATAAAGTATCTTTGCATGATTCATGCAGTTCTTTTAACTTAAGCGCGTATTCTTTAGCTGCTTCCACATCGTGAATAGAACATGGCCCACATACTACCAACAAACGATGGTCACGGCGGTGAATGATATCAGAAACAATTTTGCGAGAATCTGAAATGGCAGCAAGTGCTTTTTCTGAGGCAGGCAACTCAGCACTTAATGCTTCTGGCGTAATAAGTACATCTTCTGCACTTACGTGGATATTATTTACAGTGTCCTTGATCATGGGGCTCTCTTAACTACTAAAAAACGGAAAAAATGAAACGTCAAAAGAGTTATATTTTCGCGTGTAAACTTAAATGTACAACAGGCATTTTCTAATTTTCTTTAACGTCATTGACTTTTTAACAACAAACGAATAAGCAAGCAAGCATTAACGTATAATACTTTGCTTTAAGTTAAAGAAAAACGCTTTTCATATGACGATCGGTCAAGTTCACACCTGTTTAGTTCACTTTTCAACCAAAGGTGAGTATTAGCTTTTCGGCGTGTAGCCCTTCTTAAATATGTTAGGTTTCCAGCCCCAATGTAGGGAACCTAGACGAATAAACACGGTTGTTAGTAGTGAACCTAAAATACACCATGCATAGGGCGCATCTAACGTAAACAAGGCGGCATACGCCAAACCTCCAGAAAGACACGCTGTAGCATATAGGTCGCCACGCATAACCAATGGAACCTCTCGACAAATGACATCCCTTAGTAGACCGCCAAATATGCCTGTGGTCATGCCCATGGTTAGTGCCACTATCATACCAGTGCCTTCTATCAGCGCTTTTTCCATGCCCATGATGTTAAAGATGGCTAGCCCTGCTGCATCCATCAAAATAAAGTAATAGTTAGATAGTGGCGGTAAATAGCGGATGGATAAAACGGTGAGTATGACTGCGCCATAGGCAGAATATAAATAAGAAGGCGTTTCCACCCAAAAAATAGGTTGGGTAAGCAATAAGTCTCTAATGGTTCCCCCGCCTAAGGCAGTCACACTTGCCACTACAACCACGCCAAAACCATTGATACTTTTTTCATGCCCCATTAGTGCGCCCGATACCGCAAAGAACGCCACACCAAATAAACCTAAAAATAGAAAGTAATCCGCTGTCATCCCTGTCTCATTTGCGTATTTGTCATAGGTTTTATTCTGAAAATAGTCGAGTACAGATCGTTAATTTACAAATTTCGTGTCAGTATTATTGTTTCAAACATGCAAACCTATCTTTTACATGAAATTTATACTCATTTTATTATCAATTGTTACCAGTGTTACCGCCTGCGCCGCGCAACGCGACTATGCTTTCCCCAATAACATAAACACTGCCGAACACTACGTTTTCTATTCCCATGGTTTCATTGTAGAGGGTGATGACCCAACACCCATTCACCCTCGGTGGGGTGTATATGATTTCCCGAGTATTCAAAAAGCACTTGATGACGATAGCTATACTTTAATAGCACACCACAGACCAAAGGGCGTAAGCCCAATCGACTATGCGAAACGCCTTGCCGGAGAAGTTCAACAACTTATCACTTTAGGTGTTCCCCCAGAAAACATTACCCTTACCGGCTTTTCCCGCGGCGGCGCTATTACTATATTGGCAGCAAACGAGTTAAAAAACGCTAAGGTCAATGTTGTGATTTTAGCGGGCTGTGCAGGGTTAATTAATCGAAAGCGCGATATTCAGTTATACGGCCGCGTGCTTTCAATTTATGAAACTTCTGACGATGTTGGCTCGTGCAACCTGTTAGAAGCACGCAGCCCTATGCTTAGAGAATTTAAAGAGATAGCCATTTCAACCGGTAAAGAACATGGCGCGTTTTATCGCCCAATCGATGAATGGCTTGTACCGCTAAAACGCTGGATTAACGATTCAGTTAGCAAGCCTGAGATTAACAAGAATGAATAACGGTTAGGCGACAATAGCTGTCTTACTTTTTCTGACGACTTCCGTAGAGCCAATCTAACCCCTGAATAGCGGTGGTGGGAAATGTCGTAGCGTGGGTGGCCTCATCAATCAGTTTGAACTTGAGATTTATCTGCTGCTCACTCTGCTGCATTATTTTTTGAGCCAGCTTTTGTGCACCTTCAACCATATCTTGCCTTTCACCATATTCAGGGCGCTCTAACGCCCCCACGGCTAGATAAACATTTACAGGTGTTTTGGCGGGTACGACTGCTTCAGACAAAATGGCATTGTCGCAAAACCACACCGATGGGCTACCAATAATGTAACTACTAAACATATTTGGGCGAGTAAAAAGCACATAGGCACTAAATAGCCCGCCTAAGGAATTTCCAACTAACGTTCTAGGCATCCCCTCCACGCGATAGTTATTTGAAATATAGGTGAATACTGTGTCATTGATAAAGTCAGCATGATGCGCTGCTTTGCCCGTTTCCAGCTTCCAGTCTTCAGCATGGTAAGGGGTATAGTCGCGAACACGACTTGCGGCGCCCTTAGACCCTTTCGAGTAGGATATGGCCACTATAATAGCCTGCTCCATTACACTACTGTTCATGGGAAACCGTGTTACCCCTGACACGACCTGAAATGCATAAGAACCGTCCAACAAATAAATCACTGGGTAAGATGCTTTAGGGTTCGCTCGGTAGCTTTTTGGCAACTTGATAAAAATGGGGTAAGTTCGGTGAGATTTATGGTCTTGAAGCTCGACAACAGTACTTCTAGGTATTGTGAATTCAGTGTCTGCACTAGGCATCGTACTAGGCATGGTACTAGGCATGACACTAGACACGGCACTAGGCATGGCACTAGACACAGCACTGAAAGCTAACACTATTAATACCCAGAAAAAACGCGATAGCATATGGCCACTCATTGTTTTAATTAACTATTTTCAACATATTATCTCGCAAAGGTGCATTGAGCAATTGTGCTATCGTCAAGATATGGGGTGTGGGTGTCGGTGAAGGTGCCAATGACCTTCCTGCGCATGGATGCGCTGGCAGAGCCCCCATAGATGGGTTTACGGCTTGTCATCGGCACTATTCTTCAACTCACCTAACATGGCTATAAAGTGCGACCGGAGGGATGCGGTGTTGGGCTCTCTGACCTTCCAGCGCAGGATGCGCTGGCAGAGCCCCCATAGATGGGTTTACGGCTTGTCATCGGCACTATTATTCAACTCACCTAATATGGCTATAAAGTGCGACCGGAGCGATACGGTGTAGGTGCTGATGACCTTCCTGCGCATGGATGCGCTGGCAGAGCCCCCATGGATGGGTTTACGGCGAGTCATCGGCACCTACACCGCATTTCTCCCCGCTTTTATTACAGGCACAAAAAAGCCCGCTAATAAGCGGGCTCTTTCGAAGTTAACAATAACGCAAGGATTAGTAATCTTAGTTAAGCTTTTCTTTGATACGTGCAGAT
>Ga0209503_10001332_pt1 | contig 12816 bp, 21 predicted proteins | sample SouAtlMetagenome_2_FD_187448 | JGI IMG/M metagenome (GOLD analysis project Ga0209503, IMG submission 187448) | Marine eukaryotic phytoplankton communities from Atlantic Ocean - South Atlantic ANT15 Metagenome (SPAdes) (version 2) | ecosystem: Environmental > Aquatic > Marine > Oceanic | place... | reverse complement strand
CGCTACCAAAAGCGTCATACAACCCAGGCACATCATGAGGGCTGAATAAAGTAATAGGTAGGTTTTGGATAAATCGCTCATAAAATAATTTGCTTAGTTGGATGGAGTAGTCAAGTTTTCTGACTCTGTTGTCTTCTGTTCCTTTGTTGTTTTTGAGGACAAGGATGTCATTGATTTCCTGATGCCAGATAGGGAAGTGGACAGTTGCGGAGCCACCCCTAATCCCGTTTTGAGTACAGCATCTGACAGTAGATTCAAATTTCTTAAGGAAGGGTACAACACCTGTGTGCTGAACCTCTCCACCCCTGATTTTAGCGTTGATCCCTCTGATTCTTCCAGCATTAATGCCAATACCAGCACGTTGTGCAACGTATTTCCCAATAGCCATATCAGAGCTAAAGATACTATCGAGGGTATCATCAATATCAACCAGAACACAACTAGCAAATTGGCGAATGGGTGTTCTGACACCTGCCATAATGGGCGTTGGGATGTTGATTCGGTGTCTGCTGATTGCTTCATAGTACTTTCGGACATAATCTAACCTCGTTTCTTTAGGATATTTTGAGAATATAGTCGCAGCGATCATAAGATACATGAACTGTGGTGTTTCATACACCTCTCCAGTACTTCTATCCTGTACCAAATACTTATCAACTACTTGGCGTAGTCCAGCATAAGTAAAAAGAAAGTCACGACTGTGATCTATAAATGATTGTAATCTATTATACTCTTCTTCCGAATACAAGTCAAGAATCTCTGCGTCATATACACCTTTCTTCACACATTTCTGAACATGTTCTATTACAGTTGGACACTCACGCATCCTACCAAACAACTGCTTTCTTAAAGAAAATAGAAGAAGCCTAGCAGCAACGAACTGGTAGTTAGGATGATCAAGGTCGATAAGATCAGAAGCACTGCGAATGAGTATTTCTTGTATTTCTGCTGTCGTGATTCCGTCATAGAATTGTATTCCTGATTGTATCTCCACTTGAGAAGCAGATACACCTGCTAATCCCTCACATGCCTCTTCACACATTACATGAATCTTTTCAAGATTAAGAGGTTCTACACCTCTACCATTTCTCTTCTTAACAGTTGTACCGTTACTCATATTTTTTTCCAGTTGTTAAATTTAATCTTTGCTTTTAATCCTGAATATGTATTAGATTTTAACATACCCATTACATCGTGTCCACCAAGTATCATATCATTCACATCTTTCTCTTCGATTGATGTTGGCCAGATGACTACCTTATCTCCTCTATCAAGGGTTTTACGGATTCTGTCTGTGATTTCTCTGCTCCGAGGTTCATTATCATAAACCCAAATATAATCGCTCCAACCAAGCGACCCAATATCAACATCGGCCCCACACATAGCAATACTGTTTTCAACCAAGGACGCATCGAATGGTCCTTCGATAATGTAAATGGGTTTTTCTTTATTAATTTTGTCGAGTCCATAGATCTTCGGTGCTTCTTCATCAATCATGATGGTAATATATTTAACCGAGTTAGGAATTATACTTCTTCCCTGAAACCCGATCATCCGTTGTTCGGTATCATACATCGGTATGATTATACGGGGTTCATCTTTCCCTATGTAATCGAATGTTTGTTTTTGAGTATTTGTCCATTCTTTAAACTTATCTGTGTAATAGAATTTAGTAGGATCTAACTTTCTATTCTCTAGATATTGTTTAGCAATCTTAACCTCTGATGCTTTGGGAAGATCTAACTTTTTTCTAAATACTGGTTTCTTAAAATCAAATTTTGGTTCTTCCACAACAAAAGAACTACCTCCACCATGACCCTCTTTAAATTTCTCAAGAGTGTACTGTTTGTGAAGCGTAGTATCTAACTGCTTTAATAGATTATTCAACGACATACTAGCACCACAATTATGGCACTTGAAGTTCGCATTATTCTTTATTCCATAGATATACCCTCTCGCCTTGTTCTTATGCTTCTGGGAATCCCCACAGATAGGACAGCGAAAGTTATACAGGTCTGCCTTTACCTTCTTAAACTTTGGCAAACGAGATGATATCAGTCCAATATACTTGGAATCAATCAAATCCATTATAAAAAATTATTATCGTGTTTGTATTATACTCGGTGTTGTTGCTGAAGTCAATACAGTTCCTGCAATTCTCTGACCAACTGGACTAACTAAAAAACTTAATATACTTAACGCACCAAACATACTCCACATCTTCTTCTCCATTAATCTAAGACGATCATCTACCTTGCGAATATCTCTCTCACAGCCCTTCTTAATGTCCATAGTCGAACGGTTAAGTTCCCTGTGAAGCGATTCCACTTTCTCGAATAATACCGCATCGATCCGATCCTGTTTGTCTAACTTCTCATCATGGACGGCAAGCATCTGCCCCATCTTCACGGAGTTATCCTGAAGGGTGTCTATAACCCTTTCTAATCTTTGTATCAGGGGACTATTATTCTCCATCGTAGGTAGATATACCGTAATATTTATTACATAGAAATGTGCTAGACGATCTAGATTTCTAGACCATCCACTGCTTTCTAGAACCTTTCATATATTTCTTGCCCTTATTCCAAGCCTTTCTCTTTTTCTTTACTGGAGGATCGTCTCCTGCTTCTACTGTACCAGCAATCTGACCACCACCAACATTATTGGTTGGTACTCCACCACCCATCATTTCTTCTTGGAACTGTTTAAAAGTTTTCACTCTCCACCACCTCCGTCTCCACCCCCGTTACCATTTCCACCGTTGCCGTTACCACCATTTCCGTTCCCACTGCCACCATTACTATTCCCATTACCATTAGAACCATTCTTTTTACCATCATCATCCTCATTTTCATTTCTCCCTCTTCCCCATCCAGCATAAACTGTCTTCCATCTGGAAGATTTTTTAGGGACACAAGATTTTAATTTTTTATCCCACTTAGATCCTGGAGGACATTTAGATTTCCTCTTAGATTCTCTAATAATTTGAATGGCTTTATCGATATCCATTAAATATCTTTTAATTGTTTAAGACAATCATCATCTACTTCAATTTTAGTTATTCTAGTTACAGGATACTCAGGTATCCTATTTAAGAATACTAAAAAACTTTTAATGCAAGGCCACAGATCTTCTTCTAAATTATAAAATAATAAAGGGACTGCTGCTTCATTAAAAACATTGAATAATATAGTCATATGATTCAATATGAGATGAATCTTTAATTCACCAGTATTCTTATACCTTTTTAATAATCGCTTTATATAACGAATCCTTTTCAAGTCAGATTCAAAGTCATCCTTTGTAACTGCTTGTGGATTGTCGTAGAATTTTATAGCGAAGAGCATATAATTGCTCTCATTCAATTCATCAAATCTCATATCATATCGTTGTTAATTAACTATCGGCAAATGTTGCGTCGTCTGCTTGGTCTCCAGTTATTGAACCCATTGCTACAAGAGTTTCTGCCTTAACTCTTAGATTGCCATGCATATCCATATGTGTTTGGATACCTACCCAACCTGCATGTTGTGGAGCATATTTACCAGCATCTCCAGAAGCAGCCGTAGCAACACCTTGCTCGGTTGCATCTACACCAAATACTTCTACTGTTGCTGAAGTGTTACTGTTAAGTGCTGCACCGAACTTTGGTTCGTCACCACTAGTGTCAGTTTTTCCCCAAAGTGACATTTGACTTTCCTTAAACTTTATATCAATATTTATAATTCTTTCTGTTCCCCAAGCAATTGCTTAGAGAGTGGTTTACCCGTAGGGGCAAGAATTGACTTCTTCAACCTCTTAAGCATCATATCATCAAGATCAGTATCAGTAGTTCTGACAACTGCTTCCAACAATTCAATAACTAACTTTTTAACAGTTGGTTTTGCCAACTGTTTTATAATTACCTTCTTAGCGAGAGGTAGAAGAATACTCCACATTATTTGTGATTTTCGTAGTGTTTTACTGCTGCGTCATAGTAGTCGCCCATGTTATGATCTGCGACCCCATCAAATCTTGTGTCGTTTGCATCCTCAAGTTTAATAACTGGATGAGTATGAACGTATCCAGCAAGCCATGGAGGAGTCGCTGGAACAATATCATTACCGTGTACAAACCTGTAGTGTTCAAGATCTTTAACTCTCCTTTTCAATCTGCGTCCACCAGGTCTTGGAGAACCAGCAGTTACAAGTGCGATATTTTGATTACCTGATTCCCAAAGTAAATCAGCAATCAGAGTTGCAGTTGCTCCACCAAGGGAGTGTCCTGCTATAACAAGTTTTCTTTTAGGATCTAATCCTTCATAAGCAACTACCAATTCTGCTAATGTTCTATTAGCATTATTTTTAAATCCCCTATGACAATCATCTCTTTTGATTAGAAACTTTAAATTGGTGATCCAATCTGTAGTTTCATTAGTTCCTTCAACAGCAAGAATAGTATGACCTTCACACTTCCTACTGACTAAGAAATCCTTTTCATTAGGATAAACATCTCTACAACATCTAAGTGCTTCGAGAACTACCTCTTTTGGGAGAGTTCCTTTACAAGTCATTTGCTAAACGCAACTAAACTATATAGTAATCTAAACTGTGAGGGAAGGAGTCGAACCTTCAAGTCCCGCCAGGAACAATAGCTAAACAGGCTACCACGTTTACCAATTTCGTCACCTCACAAAGAATCCCTAATCAGGGATTGCTTGCATGATACGTGTGACTCCTATCCCACCTCCAGAACGAGGGAAGAAATCAAAGTTAAGAAACTCTTCAAGTTCTGCTTCTACTCTTTCCTTTCCAAATAAATCAATAATCAGTTGAGCATACTGTCCATCTGATATTGTGTAGAATGTTTCACGCATCTGTTCCTTATCGGTGCTGCGTTCTGCACTACCAATAGTTTCCATACCATTTAATATAACATCAATCTTCTTACTAGTATCATCAGCATTACGTGCCATGTTCCAGAAAGGAGATGTCCACTCAGGGAACTTAGTAATCATACCTCTAGAGATCTCTTTCTCATGTTCATGATCTAATTCCTTGGCATTGAACTGATTAGTCCAGTCATCATAGGTCTGTATAGAATCTATCTCTAAAGGAATACCCAAGTGCTCACATAATTCTAATTCCATATCTTGAAGTGCATCTACCCCTCCATGCATTTCAAACTCAAACATGGGGAAGATAACTTCATGTCTACCTTCTACAGGGTTTGGTTCTTGTCTATATGATGTTGACACACAGAAGAAACCAGGTGCTTCTGGATTTCTAAGCAGTTCATATTCTAACCACATCTGACCTGTCTGAGGCAATGGCCATATCTCACCATTATATTCATAGGTTGCTACTGTCTCTGGATCTTCACAGGCAGCAAGTATACTTAAACGATTCTGAGTATGGACTTCGTAGAAACCTTTAGACAAAAAAAATGACCTTAATAGGTCAACGGTCTTGGTATATTTTTTCGGATCAATAATGCTTGTCATTATTTTCGGTCAAACTGAATTTATTTAGTCCTCATCTTTATTGGACACCCATTTATTGTTTTCATTATCCCATTTTTTAACTTCACCTGGTTTTAATTTACCCTTTGCATTATCAATACGTCTTTTCAATTCCCTCCAACCTATTTTTTTATTGGATAATCTATTCTTTCTTTCCTTACGTGCTTCATCTTCAGCATCGGAAACTTTCTTACGACCATATTTTTTCACAAGAGATATTATCTTTTGCTCTTCTTCCTTATCGGTCATCTCATCCCGTTCTGCTTGAGAACGAGATGACCAACTCTCCTTAACTTGGTACATTGAATACTTCCGATCCACCAGTAGTGTTAATAGTGGTTGTAATGCCTTTTGTAGCAAAATCGTATGCTATCTCATGTAAAGATTGTGGAACATTAACCACTTCTAATCCTTCAGTCGTGTTGATCACGATGTCTTCATTCATTTTCATTTTAATCTCCATAGGGGGGTCGAACCAGTCATCATATAGACCATCATAATCTGGTGTAATAATAACTTCACTCATTATAGCACACTATGGCTTAAATTCAGGTCCTACACCCTTTTGAGGATTGTATCCTGGATATGGTTTCTTTTCCTCTTCTTTCTTAACTTTCTTAGTACCATCCTTATTGTACTGACTATTTGTTCCACCTGCATCATGCTTTGTAGATCCTGTTGCCGAACTCTCTTCTTTTACAGCATCTTCTTTTTTATCCTTATCCCAAGATTTTTCAACATCGTCAGGATCGGCAATAACACAAGGGTTTTTAGCACCCATAGCACGAATCTTGTTACGAACCATATTGATCTTAGCATAATATCCTCTCATATCTTTCTTTTCTTCTTTCTTTTCATCCTCAGAAAGAACAGTTCCATCTGTTTCTTTATGTGCGTAGATTCCTCTAGATGCTGCTTTAACTGAAGGATCTTCATCTTTAGTTTCAGGAGCAACCTTAACTGCACCAGATTTATAGTTATCTACACCTTCACCAGTAAGTTTCTTTTTATTTTTAGGTTCTGTTGTTATAGTTGCATCTGCAAGAAAGGATTCTGCTCTAGTACGAATACTCTTACCAATTGCTGCACGACGTTTTAAAAGATACTTATCACTCTTATCATGATCACCATCATTATCAATATCTTTATCCTCTTTACCTACAGGATCTAATTTCTTACCACCACCTTTTGCTGCAGCAGTTTGTTTACCTTTATTTCTTTCTCCACCTACAACACTACCATGTTCTGTCATCTCAACAGATTTAATATTATTATTACCACGAAGTGCGGTAATTTTTTCACGAGTAGCATAACGAACATATGCCTTACCATTTTTATCAGTAACTCTTATTTTATATTTTCTTTCTTCAGATTCATCTAACTGTTTTAAATATGCAAGTTCAATTTCAGTATTATCTTCTTTCTTTTCTACAAATGTTTTATACAATGCCTTAGAAATATCAGTTGTTGCCCAATCTATAGATTCAAGAGAAACTTGTTCTTTCACACCACCACCTTGTTTACCAAATAATCTTTCTTTTACTATTTTCCTTTCTGCAGGATTTAAATTACTATTTCCCATGTAAGAACTAAAAGCAGCTTGTAAAGTAATTTTATCTTTTTTCGCACGATACCTTATATCATATACAGCCTGACTAATTCTCTTTGCAGATGCTTCATCAGAATCACCACCTTTAGGTGTAGATTTTTCACCTTTTGCATCCTTCTTAGAAGGTGCAGCAGCTACAGGAGCATGTTTTCTTGCTGGTAGTTCTTCAAGAATATTGTTACTCATGTCTAAAAACTAGCTTACTTTCTATTTTTCCTATATTTATTTATGAAACTTATTCCCCATGTAGCTCCAGGAACCATTGACTCAACATACTTGCGATGTGCATCTGTTCCAACTAATCTTTGATTAGCAGGTACACCAGATATAGTAGTGCCATTTACTACTGCTTCAGTTACATCCTTTATCCATGATTTAAACATTATATTATCTTCTGTTACACAAATCAAATGATTCGCACCTCTACGAATAATTCTACCAATTAAACCAGTATTTACATTTTCAACTTTAGTACCAATATCAAAAACTTCTTTTTTAATGTATGCTTCACGGAGATTTTCTGGATCTTCTTTAGGTGCTATTTCCCAGATATTCCAACACTCTTGAACTTCTTCAACACCCATCCCTTGACGAACAGTATCAAATAAAATCATCGCTTGTTTTCTAGGAACATCTTCAGGAAGACCAGAACGGAAAGTTTTAAAATCACCTTCCATCGCTGCCAATCTCATCCTTGATGAAGATAAACCCTCTACACCATCAGAATCAGGATCTCTTTCTCCAGAAGATAAAACTTCTAATGCATCAAATTGATATAATGATCCATTATAGTTTTGAGATAATTTATCAAATTCCTTTACTCTATCCTGTCCTGCAATAATTCTTACATTTGCATACCCATCATTATGTGCTTTCTTTAAAACATCAAATATTGTTTTATTACCAGTATCATTAATAATACGCTCACTATGTTGAGGAAACATCTGTCTCATCATAGAAACTTTAGTATCAGCATCTAATGGGTTTTTCTTTTTATCATTACTGCGAGAAGGAACAATAATATAATCACTCTCTTCTTGTTCTGCAGATTGAGCAGCAATATCCATTAATTGTTGATGACCTGCATGTGGTGGGTTAAATCTACCGAATGCAAGTGTTAATGTTCCTTTAGTTTTAGGAACTGGTGGAGGTCCAGCAGCAAGGTCTGGACTTTGGACTGGTAACTGTTGCTGTTCTTGTTCAGGTGCTGCTTGTTGTTCTGGTTGCTGCCCTTCAGGAGGTGCTTCAGTATTTGGTGATGAAAGGTTCTTTTCTTTCTCAGATTGTTTTGGATCTTTACCACCTACAGATTGTCTCTTATTATAAAACTTTAATTTTCCCTTATCTGTTTTTGCTGTAAACTCACCAGTTGTTTTATCATACCATCCACCATGACCATCACCTTCCAATCCCAATCTAGCTGCTTGTTGGGATGCAGTATTTTCAGATAAGAATTGTAAGAATGACTTCATCAGTTTTTAATTAATTCTAACTTAATCGCTTTTTGATTATCAGTAATATACTGCAATATCTTAATTCTACCTACCTTGTATTTATCATCTTTATCACCAGTTAACATTAAATTTACAAATGTAAGAAAATTTTCAAAAAGATTACCACGAACTTTTTTTATCTTTTTAAACTCTTTAATAAAATATTGTACTAATTTAGACATATCAAATCATATATTTTAAATATTTATTTGTAAAGTTTACTTAGCATCTCTTCATCCATCATCTGACCCTGTACATGTATATTAAAAGAAACAACAATTCGTTCTACATCTAGTTGATGAGTTTCTACACCATGAGGCAACCAACCAGGAAATAAAAGCAATGCACCCTCTTCAGGAGGAACTGGAATTCTTCCACCAAACTTTTTACCCATCAATGAAGTATCAAGAGCTAAGTTTGGACTAGTAAAAAAGAACTGTCCATCACCATCTTCTTTATTAATTTTATGGTAATAAGCACCAGAAATATCAACACCTCCATGATGATGAACATGTGCATAATCACCTTTTCGATATAAAGATATCCAAGAACTTTCAAAAGAAAATCCAGATAATTGAAAACCCATATGAGACATATAAATTCCCAAATGTTTTTTCAACTCATCTACAAATTTTTCAATTTTATATTTTTCAAATAAATGTTCTTTGAATGTAGGATCTGATAGATGATGAGTTTGCCCAAAAGATTTACTATAGTTAAAATCTATCTCTCCAATACAATCAGAAAATTCTTTTTGTATTTCATCTTTATTCTCAACCAATCCAAAATAAACAGGAGTTGGATATAAATCTTTAATCGCATACTCCATAATTATTCCATTCTATTAAAAACTATATCAAAAGAAAAACTAATTCTATCTTCTTCTGTATTATTAGTATGGATACCATGCTTTAAATATCCAGGAAACAAAAGAAGTTCCCCTTGTTCTGTAGATATTTGAAAATGAGGATTCCAGAAACACATAGAAGATTCTGATTGTGCTACAGGAGATTGAAAAAATATATTACCATCACTGTCACATTTTTTGTAATAATAAACACCTGATATATCAGAAGAACCATGATCATGAATATGAGCATCATTTCCTTTCTCAAACTTTGCTATCCAAGAACTTCTTATATTATAAGATCTATATTTAAAATTTAAATTCTCAGAAAATAACTTTATATGGGATTCCAATTCTTTTTCAAAATGAACTAACACACGTTCCTTTATAATATTACGATCAAAATTACCATACGTAAGAAAATTATTTTGACCATAATATGGATTTGGTTTAAATGGAATATCACTTACAATAAGAGAAAATTCTTTCTGAATTTCATCATAATTATTAACCTTACTCCTATACAATGGAGTACCAAAAAGTTCTGCAATACTAGTCATTACTTTACCTCTCAAATGTTACGTCAAAGGATACACTAATTCTTTCTTCATCTGTAGTATTCATATTAACACCATGCCTCAACCAACCAGGAAACAAAAGAAGTCCACCTTGATTAGTAGGAACTGCTATCTTACCACCAAAGTAACACAATGAATTTTGTGCTGCAGTTACTGGAGATTCAAAATATATATGACCATCATCATCACCTTTTTTTAAATAGTAAACTCCAGAAATATCAGAAGTCCCATGATGATGACAATGACCATAATTACCATTCTTCATAAGAGCAATCCAAGAAGATTTAATTGTATAAGGTCTCCATTCAAATTGCAAAGCTGCACAATATAATTTTAAATTTCTATTAATTTCTTCTCTAAAATTATCTAAAGTAAATCTCTGAAATAGATGTTGTTCAGAATTAGGATCAGAAAGATAATGGGTCTGACCAAATTCAGGATTAATTCTAAACTCAACTTGAGAATTAGCACCTAAATCAGATTCTAATACTTCATCAAAATCTTGCTGTATCTTCTTATAATTATCTACCTGATTATAATATATTGGAGTTCCAAATATTGGTTCTATTCTAGGTTCACTCATAACTAAGATAATTAAAATTTAAAACAACTCTTGTTTTTTGATCAGTGCAAGTAGTTCCTGCATGAAGAATATTGCTAGGGAATATCACCATCCTATTAGCAATGCTTTGTACTTTCTCACCACCTTCAAAGTATGTATAACCATCACTATCATTCAGATAATATATACCAACTTTAAAAGATATTGGTTTATTATCTGCATCAAAAAACTGATCGTCAATATGCAAATCCCTTTTAACAATTTCAGGAGTCCTAACATTTAAATTAGATTTAACACTAAACAAAACCCTTGCTTTAAGTTGACTTAACAAGGGTATAATTTCTTTATAATGATTACTAGAGGGAAGACCATCTCTATAGAATATATGAATAAATTGAAAATTATCAATACTATCATTCTCACTACCATTAACAACAGTAGTATTATAATGCCAATCTATAAGATCATTACAAAAAAATTGTTGAACTTTAGAGAATGAATCATCGTCTAAAAAATTATCAATTACCTCAACATTCATACATTATCTTCCATCCATTTGCTAATAGCAGCATCATACTCTGCAGTATGTTTGAATGCTTCCAACATGAATTGTTTTCTTAAAGTTTCAGGTTTAATTGATATATTACCTTTGATTGAATCTAAGTAAATCCCATACTGATGTGGGTTAGTCATTACAGCAACATCCTTATAATTCTTTGCTGCTGATCTCACCATACTAGGACCACCAATATCAATATTCTCAATTGCTTCTGCAAGAGTTACATCTGGTTTAGCAACTGTTTCTGCGAAAGGATATAAGTTCACAGCAACAATATCAATCAATCCAATATCATTTGCCTTACGATCTAAATCATGTAAAGGATTGGCACGTTGAGCAAGAATACCACCATGAATCTTTGGATGTAATGTCTTTACTCTTCCACTAAGAATCTCAGGTGAACCAGTATACTCAGACACTTTAGTTACAGGTAATCCTTCTGCTTCAATAACTGCATGAGTTCCACCACTTGATATAAGAGTATATCCAGCACGAACTAATCCTTCTGCAAAATCTACAATACCTGTTTTATCTGAAACACTTAATAATGCGTAGTAATTCATACATCACCTTCCTTTCTATTTTCTGAGTAGTGGACATCAAACTCTCCACCAGGATATCTTGCCTTTAACTTCTCTACATTCATTTCAATAATCTCATTGAAGTCAGTATCAAGTGCCATACATGCCTGAGCAACATACCACATAATGTCTCCAAGTTCTCTCTTCATATGAAAGATGTTCTCATCATTCACGGGCTTACCTTGAAACACCATCTTCTTTACTACCTCAGTAAACTCACCACCTTCGGCACAAATGCCAAGAGCAGCAGTTAATAAACGATGAACAGGGATTGCATCAGGGTCTTTCTGTATCTCAAAGCATCTAGAGTTAAATGCAATATAATCCTTTGATTCCTGAGATGTAACTGCGTCTACAAACTCTGTATATTTCTGGGTATCTACTTGTTTTGTCATAGTTAAAATTCAATAAAATCGCTTTGTGGTAATCCAAGTTCGTGTTCTTTTTTCATTTCATCATGCAATCTTTCTACTGCTGATGGCAATCCTTGTTGACCAGGTAATTCCTCAGTAGGAGTTACACTAACATCAACTGTTTCAGGATTGATAGGTTTGGGAGCATCTATTCTTCTGTAAGAAAATCCTCTATTTGCAAGAACTCTCTCTTGTGCGTGTTTTTCCCACCCACAATCACAATACTGTTTACCCTTTTCATCATAAACCCTATAATAGGGATACTCAGTTGAACTTGAATCCATCAAAAGATTTCTTAGGTGTTTTTTCTTCATGTGGATTATACTCCTCTTCTTTCCCACTGTCAAGGATATCCTCTTGTGCTTTTTGTTCAACATCATACAACCTCATTTTTGCTCTATCAATACCCACTACAAATCTCTTGAAAATAGTAGGATCATTATACCTATTCTTCAATTGCTTTACCATTATTTGATTTAACCCCTCCAACTCTTCCGTAGAAATAAGGGCAAACATAAGGTCAGCAGTAGCAGGGAGTCCAAAAGATTCAGAGGTGTCAGTAAGGTCCACATCGCTACTAGCAAAACCGCTACGAGTAGTTTGAGTGGCAGATACAATCGGAAGGTTCGCCTCAACTGCGAGACCCCTGAGTTCTTCCGCAATCGCTTTGATGA
>Ga0209503_10001331_pt1 | contig 12822 bp, 11 predicted proteins | sample SouAtlMetagenome_2_FD_187448 | JGI IMG/M metagenome (GOLD analysis project Ga0209503, IMG submission 187448) | Marine eukaryotic phytoplankton communities from Atlantic Ocean - South Atlantic ANT15 Metagenome (SPAdes) (version 2) | ecosystem: Environmental > Aquatic > Marine > Oceanic | place... | reverse complement strand
TTTTGGCCTGCACTGACAAAAAAGATTTTTTTTGAAAAAATTAAAACCAACGCCTAACATCTTATTATTTCTATTTTCCAGACGTAACAGCACATTGAAATGCATCGACAAGAAAAGGCTCGCAAAAGAGGGAAAGTACTATCATTTGAAGAGCATCAGAGAGGGTCTCGATGTCGGAATCCTCATCAATTTTTGCAAGAAGAATGGTATTCGCGCGATCGTTCCCACCAGTGTTGCCGATGAAATATACCTTGCCAAGCACAAGAAGGATTTGACTCACAATGGCATTTATCCATTTTGCTGCGATGACAAACAAGCCTACATCACGTTGGACCACAAGTGGCTCTCATACCAGTTTTGTGTCAAGAACGGAATTGCTCAAGCAGAAACACTACCTTATCGCACGGACACTGTCGACGAATGCCGTGCTCTTGTAGCGAAGGCTGTCGCCATGGGTAAGCCTTGTTTCGTCAAGGAGTGTTTCGACACTCTCGGCGGAGATGGCGTTATTAAGGTTGACGATCTTGAAGAACTCGATGATGCCTTGGATCGCATCACAAAAGGAAAAGGACCACAACCAGCTGATACCCCAGGCGTGGATCAGCACATCATTGTTCAAATGGGTCATCCTGGAAGGATCTCTTGTTGCCACAATGTTTTCTACAAAGGAAATTTGGTTTCGTGCTACGTCACCAAGGAAAATGAAGGAATCATTGATAAACTTGGTGAACTTCGTCTAGACATGGCAATTGGTACTTGGAGTCAATACAAAGGTGACTTGTCGACCTCTTTCAAGCTTGATCTAGATGATCCTTCCGATCGTAATCTTCGTGATCAAGCGGTTAACGTCATGAAGAAGGTTGGAAAAGCTCTCAATTGGACGGGTATGATGGAAGTAGAATTTATCATTGAAAGACATGCCGAAGCAACCTTGAATGTTTTGGAATTCAACCCCCGTTTCAGTGGTGCATGCCATTCTTACGTTGGTGCAGGAATGGTTCAAGACTACATGCACGTTCTTGGTTTGATTGTCACTACTGGCGATAATACCGAGAAAGTGATGTCTGAAAAGGCTGGCGTGACCCATGTTCGCTCTGATACTCATGTTCCCAAGTCGGACTTCAAGGACTATAATGCTGTGAAATTCTACCTACCTCAGCCTTTGACGATGTTGAAATTGAGAAGTATGTGAGATTTTTGTGTGGAGTACTGATCGAAGCAACATAATCTACGTGTCTTGTATGAAGAAGAACTACCACCAACCGATGTACATGTGTGTCTCGACAATATCCTTCTTGTGTTGTCCGTGCTTGAAAAGAGAGAGAGAGATCGTTGCCTTTTCTTTTTCTTCATGGAAACTTGGGCTTGGTGGATACATAATTTGAATGTTTTATATTTTAAAAAATAGGTATTACAACCGATATGCGTTTAGATAAAATATCGTAAACCAATGCTCTATTAGTAGGAGCGTTGGCCATAGGATCCCTGTGCAATCGATGAGTTTGCAATCAAAAGCAGCAGCGACAAGGTCGTTATTGCTATCGATACTAACATTGTTGCTGGCATTGTTGCATTCGTGCAGAGAATCCCATTGCAGCTCCCCAATATTTCTACTTCAAAAATGGCATGACAGGCAGACACTAAAAAATACGCTTCGATTCCAACTTTTTTCGATCCCAAAAATTCTAAACGCCAAAATCTTTTTGAATCCTCGAGAGACCAATTTGTTTCAAGAGTCATTCGGATGTGAATGCATCGGATTCTATCGTACCACTTCTCCAAGTTCGAAATAGAGTGCATTTGGGGGGATTTTGATTTGTTCTTATACAAAAATGATCCGTTTTTTTCTGTTGGTGATCGTTTCGAGCCTCATTCGCGGGATCGCTTCCCTTTCAGCCAACGGCCCATTGCAGCATCGAATCACCAATGCAATTCCAGCATTAGAACGATCGAATTGGAATCGCAAACAAGTCCTGAAAATCTTTCGGGAAGAAGTATTTGGAATTGTTCCCAACGTAGAGGATGGTGGGAATACGTCATTTGCGATTGTGTCCAAGAATCCAAAGGCTCTGGGAGGAAGAGCAACGCTCTTCGTTTTGGAGGTGACCTTTTCGGCAACAGAACAAGATTCGTTCTCGTTTCCTGTTCGATTATTTGTTCCAAACAACAAAAGGCCAGTCAGCACATCACCATCCAATCAGCAAGAAGAAAAGAATGATTGTCATCCCGTCTTTTTGTTCCTTTGCAATCGCTCCGAGGAGGAAATCCTTGGAGAGGATGAAAACGTTTCCGAGTACTGGCCAGTAGAAGAAATCGTTGCATCGGGATTTGCCACCGCGGCGGTTTGGGCCGGTGATATTGATCCAGACGACCAAAACGACGATTTTGCCAATGGGATCCATCCAATCTTGGACCAGGGAGACTTTGTTCGAAACGATCGCTCCTGGGGGGCGATTGCTGCCTGGGCCTGGGGACTCTCCCGGATCTTGGATGTTCTAGAGCAGGGCAGCAAAATCTTTCAAATCAATCCAGCAAAGGTGTGTGTCATTGGACACTCACGGGGAGGAAAAACGGCCCTATGGGCGGCGGCACAAGACGAACGATTTGCCATGGCCGTCAGCAACAACTCGGGATGCACCGGAGCGGCCCTTTCCAAGCGCAAGGCCTGTGGAAAGTTTGGAGAAACGGTGCGACAAATCAATACGGTCTTCCCCAATTGGTTTTGCAAGCGCTATCGAAGCTATAACGACAGGGAATATAGCCTACTGGTCGATCAGCACATGTTATTAGCGCTTGTGGCGCCAAGGGCAATCTCGGTGGCGAGTGCTACAGAGGATGATTGGGCAGATCCAACGGGAGAATACATTTCGTTGCGCGAGGCCTCTAAGATTTGGAAGGATTCTCCAAGTCTTCCGAAGGAACAGCCTCCTCCAGAACAGCCCATCGATTCGGGAAACATCCATTATCATTTGCGTTCTGGGCCACACGATTTGAACCTGTACGATTGGAAACAGCATATGGCAGCATTTCAAAGGTATATTGACAACCAATAGATTTTCTCGAGTTTGGCGCAATATTCCAGTTCTGAATGTTCACAAAAGTCTTGCCTCTAGAAATGTTGTTTAAAACTTGAGCAAGATTTCAAAAAAGGCATAGAAGCTATCTTCCGTCTGATGCACCGTAGATATGGGATCAAGAATTGATGACAATTACAGAAGAAAAACATAGCGCATTTTGTACGATACAATGCATAACAGTTGACTTTCGAAACTAAGCTTCTGTGCATCGAGACAATTTACGCAAGTCAAGTTGGAGTTGGTGGTACAGTCGTGATACATATATTCTTCTCTCCTATGATATGCATCCCGCTACAGGAAGAAGCTGTATCAGCAAGATATTCATATCTCAACTGTCAACCGTACTGTTATGAATGGATACAAAAATACCGCATTTATATTTGTGTAAACCAAACGCAAAGGACTAGAGAAATCTTCATATTTTTCTGAATTCCATGGATATTTTTTTCGTTTTCGTTTCCACTATTGTTACCCCAAGAAATCCTTCCACGAAACCCATCCCTTGTTTTTGTACTTGAGATTGGGTTTGTACGGTAATCGACTAGCAATATTACTAATATCGTTGTCTTGGATTCGTTGGAGTGACGATTGATACTCGGCCTCGTTGATTGCTCCGTACTCGGAATTTCTTCCCACGTGTGTTTGGGCAATTTCTCGGGCCTCTATATAGTCTGTAATGGGAACTCCCAAAAAGTCTTCCCAGGAAGTCCATTCCTGAGGCCAAACCTCATCTGCGTTTTTAGGGAGCTGATAGGCACCGGGACAATCGTACTCGAGAAATTCTTGTCGGCTGTCAAACCCGTGGCCCCTTGCAATCTTGCGGGCTTCGGAAAAGGAATAGAGTGGGAGTCGCTTCGTTGTTTGGTTTTGAAATAGCCTGGACGTCTCATTGTTATTCTTTTCTGTCGATGAGGACAAAGAATGGTTGTGGAATATTCTTTTTGGCCCCGAAAAAGGCAATATTGACTTGAGAGCGTTGACGGCAAATTCCACTGTCGGGAAAATAGAAACCATCAGAATTGCGAGAAATACAGTCGTTGCCCTGCTGCTTCTCGTAGCAGCCCTGCTTATTAGCATCGTCTTCTTTTGACTCTAATCTTATGAGTGGGATGATGCAGGGAGTAGTATTCGCTTCCAATGATGCATTCAAAGCGGACCATGAGCTGAAAGGAAGTTTTGAGACAAATCGTCAATAGATAAGGGAAATATTCATTCTGTTACTTTGACTAAATCGAATCAATGACATATTATTTTGCCGCGCCATTATTGTAAGCTCGTGCTTGACACCATGCGTCAAAAAGTAAAAGATCGTCCTTCTCTGTGCTGCTAAAATACCCAAAACCAGGTCATCCATCCATCACCATAAATCAATATTTCGCAAAACCGGCGTAGCAATCACCATCTCTGATAGATAGCACATATCCAAAAACATGAGATCTATAACAGCAGCACCAACAGCCTTTTGGCTCATACTAATTCAAATCTCATTCTTGGGCCCAAAAGTCTATTCATGGAGCCCAAATAGCAGCTATAAAAACAGTCGTTTGCAAGAGAGGACAATAACGTCAACTACTGGCAGGGTAGTGGACCTTTCAAGGCGGAGATCATCTTCCACCACTGCAGCATCAACATTTACCACACCAACAACAGCTTCCGGTACTCGCCTCTTTCTCGAGTTTCCCTTGCCCTTTTTTGCCGCCCCCGAGCGGAACGAAAAACAAGTCGAGGGACGGGCTTCCGTCACTAATCGATTGCCCATTGGAAAGATTTTTGATTCGCGGGATTATATTTTCAGCACCACCAGCAACGTTCGTGGATACGAATGGACCCTCAAGGAAGCCGAAGAACTCTTGGACGATCTGGTCGCTGCCGCAAATGGTGTCTACGAGGCAGATAGTAGCAACGAAAAATCGGATTACGAACTCAGCCAGATTGTCATTATTCCCATGGAGTGGGACAAGGAGGCCTTGGGATTGGGGGGACGATACGATGTCTACGATGGACAACAGCGCCTGGTCACGCTCTGTCTCTTGTTTGCGGCCATGCGGGAACGCTTCAAGGAATTGAGTGACAACGAAAACAACGACGAAACCGTCACGGAGCTTGCCAACTTTCTCAAGCCGCCTAAAACCCGCAAGGAAGAGGTGGTTCGAATCGAGCTCAACAAACGAGACAACGAGCTCTTGGCGTCTCTGCTCAACGGACAAGTTGATAGCATCGATTATTTGCAAAAGATTGATAACATTCGCAATCTGAGCAAGGCCAACCAACGGATTGTTGAAAATTTCGACTTCATGAGCAAACGCTTTGAGAGTTTTTCCAAGGACGAACTTCTGAGGCTCTTGGATTTTATCGTCGAAAAAGTCTATCTGTTGGTTTGCATCCCCGAAACGGCATCGATTGCACGAAATATTGTCGTGGGACAAGGCAAGGGCAAGGACAACGAACCCATTGATGACTTTAAAGGACTTGTCTGCTTTCGGTAAGATTTGGTGTGTTTGGCATCTCCAGTTGCTTTTTTTCCCCTTCAACAGAATAGCAACAACATAATTTTGTGACGCAATTCTCATGGCATTGTCAATATCCCTCATTTGCTTTTCTATTTTTTGGGATAGATATACACAGGACGAAAAGAAAATGTACCAGACCTTTGACGAATGGGACACTCTGTCGTCCTCCATTATTGACGTAGATGCCGGGACCGTGGGACGAAAAACTGTTTCAGATGCCTGTGCGTTGCGAGCTTCGGCACACTGGAGGACCAAGATTGCTTCTTCGAAGCAACTCTTCTGGTGGGAACAGTGGCTACGGGCCGACGTTTCCAAGAACGAATACCAGGGGAGCGACTTTTTTCAAAAACAGGTCCAACCCGCGAGTTTGGTCCTAGGACAGTTCCGTGAGGGATCTACAGATACATTGTTTGGCGGATCCAAGAAAAGCAAGAACCAAAAGACTTCAGCAAGAGTCCAAACCAGTTTGGATTTCATCAAGGAACTCGTCAAGGGTGTCCCATCTACCAAGGAAGTAGAAATGATCGTCCTCGAATTGCTTCTAAGGGCGGCTGTTCCCTTCACCGCTGGATACAAAAAACCCATGCCACTCTCTGATCTCGAAGCATACCTTCACCGAGTCGAAGAATTGGTCATTTACTTTGCATTGCTTCGTCCAACGGCCACTGCCAAAATCAGCAAGTGCTTTGCCTTTTTAGACGCCGTGGCGGAAAACGACTTTGGCAAAGCCGAGCTTAGTGAGGAAGAACGATCTGAAATGTACGAGGCTCTTGCCAACAACGATTTGGGTGCCAATGCCAGCGGCAAACGATTTGCGGTGGCACTCCTTAAACGATTGAACCGCCATGTTAAGAAGGCCGCGACGAACCACGAGTCCTCCGTTAACTCCGTATACTACTTAGAACCAATCCTCCCCATCAAGGCGACCAAAAAGGCGTGGGGAGATGTTTGGCCCGACCCAGAAGAGCGTCTTCAATGGGTCCACAAGATTGGAAATCTTTGTTTAGTGTCGAAAAAAGTCGCGGCAAAAGAGTCCAAGGCATCCTTCGACGAAAAGAAGGCCCGCTATGGAAGTGAATCGTCGTTTCTGCCACTCACGTTAAATCTGTCCGAGCGCGAAGAACCGTGGGATGAATTCGCTGTTCAAGGGAATTCTGCCTTGTTGGTGGGACTCGTGAAATCGATTTGGGGAGAAACAGAAAAGAAGTAGGAGCAACCATTCATTGGCACTCCGAGGAACTAAAAAGATATATAGAACAAAAATAACTAGCAAGCTAAAAATTATGATTCATTCCCCTACTCTACCTTAACCAAATATCATGTTTTGTAACGTTGTATAGTCCATTCCGCATTTTTCTATCTGACCTGCAAGTCTATCGAGGGGATCGTCAACCTTGACAGCAAGGATGGAGGAAAATCGTTCTTTATCAGGATCAGGGACCAATAGCTCGACTCGGGCTTGTGCAGAGCGGAGAATACCGTGAAAAGCGGTGCCTTGAATACGTCCTAGTTGCATGCCTTCAGGTCTACCTGTAATTACATATATAGAAGCAGAGAATTTGTAAGTGACGTAAATGAACACTCAGGAAATTACGAGAGTCCTAAAACAAATCCAAACACCTACCACGATTGTACGCCAAAAGAGGGGCCAAACCTTTCTGTTTCCACTCAGCAACATTCCGTTTTTCTTCTTCCACGATTTCCCTCAGGCCACAATCAACTTCGAAACCTTCGATAGAAGTTCCAGAGGGATACAGTTGGCCCTTCATCATGTCTTTCTGCAGGCATTCCGCGGGCTGGGAAACTGAAGTTATTGGCAATAGTCCAATTCCTTGTTTTGTAACTGATCCCACTGTGATATCCCAGCCGAGCATGTGGTAACCACTGTATAGCCCAAGTAATGTACCCCCAGCCGAAACGTGCTCCCTCATGAAATCAGCCCATCCCGAATCCTTTTGTTCGTTTTAAAATGAGAGACAGTGATAAGCGTCGAATGTAACTGTACCAAATTTCAAATCAAAGATGAAAAAGAAAAAGGAAACTCACCTGAAGCCATTTTAAGCTCCGCAATGGTAGCCTAGAACCAGGGAGGATGATTGCAGTCGTTGCAGGGTAAGGTTTTGGAAATCGCTTCCTCCTCCACTCGAGAGTGAACCTGCAATCATTTTCGAGATGATACAGATCGTTGGATATTGTAGCGTGTGGATATGCTATAACGACCACGGTTGGTTTTTCATTGTCGAATTCATCATATATTTGATCCTCGTATGGATCTTCGCCGTTGACGGAACCTTTTTTCTCCCATTTTAGTTTCGCTTCTATGTTATCCCCTTTCTTATTGAAGTCACCAAGCTGGTCAATGAATGGAATAGCGTACAGGGGTTTTTCTGCTATTTGCTTTAGCATTGTCATACCTTGTAAAAAGCTACTAACATCAGTTTTCACTTTGTTGATGATTATTCCTACGCACAAGGACCAGTCTCTCTTCGAAAGACAAAATTTCGTACCGACTACCTGCGCAAAAACACCCCCGTTTTCATCACTCACAACAAGCAGCCAAGGGCACTTAAGGAAAGGAAGAGAATAAAGCAACTGTTAGACCAACACCCCACATTGAGTATCTCTCCCTATTTTCAGTTTTCATTAATGTCATACCTTGATGCATCGAACCAGCGGAAGATTTACGATATCCCCATCCATAAGATTGAGTTCGGAACATGAGCCAGCTCCCTGAATGACAACAACTTCAGCACCCGTAGCACTCGTGAGATTCTCCAGAGAAATCTGCACCATGTTCTGCAACGCTGTAATTCTTGTGGAAGCATGCGCGTAGGCCTCCTGAAGAATCGGCTTGCCCATAACAATTGTGGTGCACATAGCTTCGCCCCTTGCGTTGCGCCCTTTGGGTCGAAAGCAGATTGGATTCATTTCGACACGTGGTAGTATCTTGCAGGCCTCGGCTTGCATGCTCTGTGCCGTCGCGATTTCTCCATACCCCTGTTCTTCTTTGGGAGGAATCGGCGACACTGGGCCCTGGCCATTAGATCCAACCATTGCCGAAAAGGTTTCATAGAGAGTCTCTCGCCTGGATAAATCTGGAAGCAAGGCTGGAGATGTGGCCTTTGCGGTCTTTTGCGACTTGAATGGTGCACACTTTGTGCCCCCATTGGTCAATATTCGGCACATGGCTGTAGCAATGACGCTTTTCCCAACACCCGACATGGTTCCTAGGACAGCAATATTACTGATACGACCTCTCTCTGGGCTGTTCTCAGGAGCTTCTTGACTTTGGTGGCTATTGTTTTTGCTTCGCGCAGTGGACTCTGAGCGATCTAAGCTTTCTTTGCTACTTCGGGCTGTCAAAGATATCGTCATGGGCTTGTTCTTTTTCCTCTCCAGAACCTGATCTAACGATTCCTCTGTAACAGATGTATTGTCGGCTAAAGATGTCCTCCTAGCTTCCTTTTGGGGCGCGATATTTGACAATCCATTGTCCAAGGACGGGTTGTTCGAAGGCCTTCGACCCGATTTGGCTTTGAGGGAAGACCTTCTCGGGCCGGATGGGGGTGGATGAGTTGATCGAATATCGCTTTCCCCGCCCAATGAGATATCATTTGTCACAAAGCTGTTGTTAAGCGAAGATCTCGTTTGGCTCTGGACCTTTATCCTTCGCGTTTTGTACTGCTGATGATTCGATTCTTCAGCAAGACCCTCCGAATACGAGCTTTCCGCAGAAGAGGCTGCCCCTTCGTCATGTGGTTCGCCGTTTTCCACATCATGAATACTCAGATATTCAAAGGTGAGATTTTCTTCTTCATCGCGGGAGATGAATTCATCATTTGAGGAGCTCTCGACAATTTCGTCGTCCAAATAATGTTCGTCATATACTTCCTCCTCTTCGAAGGAACTATACCTAAATTCGTCATTGCTCTGGCCTAGCGCGCTTACTTCCCCGATTGACTTTCTTAGTTCGAGTGAAAGTTCGGCGGAATGTTCGGTAACTTCCTCGTAATCGGATCTCGGATGGGCATCGTTGTCGTCCTCCTCCTCAAAGGTCGATCTCGGATGGGTATGGGTAGCGGTGACCTCCTCATACGATGAATTTCCATTAATGTCCGTCACGGATTCCTCATAATAGGAGGGTCTTCCGAAATTTTCTTCTACACTTTCCTCCTCATAGTTTACCTCCTCGTAGGATCCCTGGTCGTCGGACAAGACGGGAGCATATTCCCCATCTTCCTCCTCGAGAAACTCGGGTTCGGATAGAGATGGATGAGAAGAGTTCTCAAATGGATCAAATGCATCTCCCATCATCATAAAGTATCAGTAGCAACTATATTAGAGTCTATGCGATAATAGAAAGCTCGGAAGCGATTCGAGAAATCCCAGAATAGTCCGTATGACTCTGAGCTTTTGTTGTCCTTTAAAAGGGTAGGTAGTAGCGCAACTCCAGACACGCTAGCAGCGATTGACGCCTGAGCAACGATAAATCAAAGCATAAACGTGTCCTTCCGACTTCTGGTTGTGGTATTGTGATTACTTTGAAGAGAAGGGTTGTTGACTTGGCTACTTTGTGTCCTATGTTATTGGCAATGTATCAGAACGGTTTGTAAAAGTATCACCAAAAAAAGCTTGAAGTTGGGAGGGGTTTGTTTACATGCGTTCGCTTCACGAATAAGTGTTTGTCACGATTAAGTCATTTTCGGGACTGGGAACAATTAACGCTGTTTTTTTGGGTTGGAGCACCTCATTTCTCTCTAGCCACCACTGCTTTTGCAGACAGTAGAATAATGTGTGATAGCAATGCAAAGCATTACTCATGCTTCAGTAGATCATTGTTATTGTGGGATAAAGTTTGAACTCTGGGAGGGTGGAGCAGCAGGTTGCAGAGTGGGCCAATTGAGCACTTGTTGGGGCGCACCTCACACAATCACAAACTAAGTCCCACCTTAGAGGGCCTCCCCACGCAAAAAAGGAGAGCACACACACACCAGTGGCAAGCAAGGGGTCAACCTTCAAAAAATATTGAACTGCCCAATGGAGCCACTCTCACCCAACACTCCTTTGGGGCACAGTGCCCCAATTGTCGGCGGGACTTTGCTTTTCATTCCTGCAACTGTGGACATTGTGCATACCAACGGCTGACAGACGCACGCAATCACATCACCACACGTCTATTCATTTTGCGATTCTTTCCTCCATTTTTCAAAAACCATCGCATCGTTGCAACTGTAACGATGGTGGACAGCACAACGATGATAGACTACACAATTGGTGTGTTCCAGACGCACGCATAAATTGTTCTTATTGCAAAGTTGCTGATAAAGCTACACACACAAGCACCATCGGTTCCAAGATATATATCGTGATGTCATTCCTACAATGCGATGTGATGATTTCTTCCTCCGATAGACATGTCACGATTTCCGCTCCTTTTTTGAAACTTGGAAAATCTCCATGGGACTAATTGAGTTGTGTTTTTTCAACCAATAATATCTTGATGGGCTAGTCTTAGGGATGAAATCAAAAACTTGGATTTTCCAAATCAAGCATTTCGAGTCTCTCTGCTGTTTTTCTTGGTTCGAAATATCCAAGGGGATGGGTGTTGAAGGGGTATGCTCTTTATAGCCGAGGTTTGGGGAGAGTTCCTACATCAATACGGTGCGTTGCGAAAACAACTTGTTGATCCTCCTATTCGTTTCGAAGTTACACCAATTATTATTTGCGGGTTGTCGGGACGATAAAATTTCACCACATCACTTCCGAGGGCGACCAACGTATCCAGGTTTTCCCTTTGAGTGACAAACTTATCCGAACATCTTGCAACAGAATCGGTCTAATTTTGAAAAACAAAATCAAACAGGAATGAATTGTATAAAACTTTTGGTATTTTCTCTCTCATCATGGATTCTATTCTTTGCGCATTTTGATAATTTCATTTTCGAGCAGATACAAGCCATCAAATAGGAAAACGGTAAAAGAGGATTGCACCCACTTTCTTTCGGAATCTCGAAACTTCGGAAATTTATTTTACTATTTTCTGAAACACTTCCAAAAAGGTGCGTGAATTTATTGTTCCTCCCACTGTCACAACAGAGCAACCACCAATAATGAAGCCAACGAAACGAAACACAAAGAACCAAGCATGTATCGAAGCCGGCTCGAACTTTTCTTTCTATAGTTCCCGTCCGGTCAAATATCGTGCAAGACGAACTCATTATATCAAAAGTACCCGTGCGAGACTCAAAATGTTTCTCGCAAGGGGAAAATGAGAGAGAACCATTGGTTGGGTGTGACGTTTGAATCGGAATTGTCTTACGGAAACGGACTCAATATCCTTTGGTATATTCTTAATTTTTTGTAGGTTGCTCTAGAGAGACAAAGAGTCATGATGATAAACGCACGTATATCCTATGATACAGTGGTTGTGCAAACCGAATATCGAAGGTTATCCTTTTCTACTATAATGCCGTGGGGCATATTGAAATATATACTACTAAACACCTCGAATAGGCAGGTAGGTCACCGAATTCTTTGTAATGCTTATGACTAAAAGATGTTTGTTACCAAACAAACGTATATAAACATAGCAGAGGTAGTTGTGCGGATGCGAACGAATCAATTGGTTTTGTCCTCTAAAATGGAGGTCGAACAAACGATTAGTATGTGCAAATCCGACTTTACGAGCTGCAAGATTAGGTACTATATACCACACGAAGGGAAAATCAGTAGTTCCTTTCCGAGCTAATATCACTGGGCACGCGACGATTCCAATAGGCTGCATAATCAGTAACCCAGAGCTCTAACATTTTTTCTTTCCTTCCGAAACAACAGTGATTGGTACCTGCACCAGGGCGACGATGAGGCCTTTGAGGAGCGACAGGCCTCGAAGTATCTTGAAGTATCTTGTGCTGCTCCACGGTTTCGAAAATTTCATCTGTCGGAGCTTCTTTCGAGAATGAATGGTGTCCCGCGGTACTCTTTTGCACATTTCAATAACTACACGGCAGTCTAAATTTTGTCTCGTTCAACGTCTCCTGGTTCATTCCCGTCAGCATTTTTCCAGGAAGCTAATCCCGCGATGCCTTTAAGAGAGACCTACTGAATCTTTCCTTTGGCTGAATGTCTTTAAGCGAGACCTACTGAATCTTGCGCTAGCATATGTTTAGTATCTCAATAAGTAGAACGCCAATAAAATAGTAAAAGAGTTGTTTTGGCATCCGTTGGTCATGGAT
>Ga0209503_10001329_pt1 | contig 12827 bp, 11 predicted proteins | sample SouAtlMetagenome_2_FD_187448 | JGI IMG/M metagenome (GOLD analysis project Ga0209503, IMG submission 187448) | Marine eukaryotic phytoplankton communities from Atlantic Ocean - South Atlantic ANT15 Metagenome (SPAdes) (version 2) | ecosystem: Environmental > Aquatic > Marine > Oceanic | place... | reverse complement strand
CCATGGTCACCGTATGCTCACCGAGCAGGCACTCCAGCTGCTTGACCACTTGCCCGGTTATCCCGCCAGCCCGGGATAGCCCGGCCAGCACCTGATCCGCGGATTTACGCAACCGCTCGTTGTATTTCGGGTAGGCACGGGGCAACGGTGCACCAAGTAACTCAGCGCTGAAGCGAATGGCATTCTGCCCAGCAGAAAACGACATGGGGCACTGGAAAAATGCCCCATAGCTTTCCAGTTGCTCGGCACAGGGCTCAGCATGCAGAAAACAGGCCCCGGTCAATGGCATGTCTGCGCCCAACAAGGAGCGCCCAATGGACAGCATCGTCGCGACCACCACTTCGTTATGGGTTCGCGTTGCCGTGAAGCGCAAGGTTGGGTCTTTGCTGATCACCGACAACTGGACACTCTTGCCGTAAAGATCCAGAGAGAAATCCAGGTAAGGCACCACCAGATCCTTATAGCGAAACAGCATACCAATGCCCTGCTCCAGGCTATTGGCGGTGGCCATCAGGTTTCCCAGCAGATCCAGGTTGCCATAGTGATTATCCGCCCCCACGTGCAATCCAAACAGCGGATCATCACTTTCCGTAAAGGCGGCATAAAGCAGTGCATCCAGTTGGGCGAGGCTGATGAAACGGTCGCTGCGGCCGACAATATCCGCATCAATCCCAACCTGCTCGAACAGGGCCTGCACATCCAGCTGGTTACGTAACGAGACTTCAAGAAGCCCCGGCAATATTGACGCCGGTAACAGTGTTGTTGTCATGCTGACTCCTCGCAATCACCCGAAACTAGGCAAAGCCCTCTAACAGGTCAACAACGCCCGCCGAATTGGCCCGTTTTACCGACTGGAGGTTGCCCCTTACTGTGCGTAATCTAGGGAGCCTTGAATAGTGCAATGGCCTGCGTTTGTGCTTTCCGCAAGCGCCTTCTGCCAATAAAAATACGGACGCAGCATGCTAAAACGTTATCTGGTCGACGAAGTCACTGACACCCGCGCCTCCCGCAAACAGGCCTTCAAACTGTTTGCCGACGCTGACAACTGGGCCAGCTGGTGCTCCGTAGTCCGCCACGCCCGGCTCCTCAATGGCGGCTGGCGCCCTGGCGCCCTGTTATTATTTGTGGCAGACCTGCCCCGACTGCCGCCGGCGCCGGTAGTCGTGAAAGTGCTGGAGTACCAGGAAAACGAACGCATCACCTGGGGTCTGCAACTGCCCTTCGCCCGCATTATCCATCGCTTCACCTTTATCGACGATGGCCAGGGCGGCTGCCGGGTGCACCAGGAAGAGTGGACCGAAGGCCTGTTAACACTGTTGACCTGGCCCGCCGGCAAACTGATTCACCGTTTCGATACGCGGTTCGCGGCAGAATACGCAGCCATGTTCTGAAACCGGTCTGTTGCCTGCATACACAGCACAATCGCAGACCTCCTGTAACGTAAATCGGATAACTCATGACCCATCGATTGTTTAACGCCTATTGCCGGGCTGTACTGGCACATCCTGTTTTGTGGCTGGTGCTGCTGGTGCTCATTTGCGGTGTCGCCGCCACCCAGGCCCGCAATTTCAAAATCGATGCGTCAGCGGATTCCATGGTCTTGGAGAACGACAAAGCGCTGGAGTACTACCGCAAGGTCTCCAAACAGTACGGCGGCAGTGATTTCCTGATCATCACCTACAGCCCCAAAGACAAACCCCTGTTTCAACAGAGCAGCCTGGACCACCTGCAATCACTGCAGCAATCCCTCAAGGACGTGGACCGGGTCAGCTCGGTGTACAGCATGCTGGACGTGCCCCTGCTGTTCAGCCCCCAGGTGGAATTCAGTGATCTGGCCAATGAATACCGTACTCTCACCAGCGAAGGAGTAGACCTGTCCCTGGCCGAGAAAGAGTTCACAGACGAGAACCCACTGTACGAAGACCTGCTGGTCAGTGACGACGGCAACACCACCGCCCTGCTGGTGAGCTTCGAGCGCGACCAAAAATATTACGACCTGCTCTACAAGCGTAACGACCTGCGCGACCTGGAGCGCAACGGCGAGCTGGATGAACAAGGCCAGCAGGCGCTGGAAGACGCCACCCGCGCCTTCAGCGACTACAGCAGCCAGATCCAGCAGCGCACCGCCGGGGAAATCGACCAGGTGCGTGAAATCATGGATAGCTACCGGGACGACGCCAACCTGTTCCTGGGCGGCGTACCGATGATCACTACTGACCTGGTGCGCTTCATTCGCTCGGACCTGAAAGTGTTCGGTGTTGGCGTGCTGGTCTTCCTGATTCTCACCCTGTTCGTGATTTTCCGCCGCCCCCGCTGGGTGATCGTGCCACTGGCCTGCTGTGGCGTCACCGTACTGGCGGTAACCGGCTGGCTGGGCTGGATGGACTGGAAAGTATCTGTCATCAGCAGCAACTATATTTCCTTGCTGCTGATCATCACCATGTCCATTACCATCCACCTCACCGTGCGCTTTCGCGAATTGCACGAAGAGAACCCGGACGCCAGCCAGACATGGCTGATCCGCGAGACTGCCGCCCACATGATGCGCCCCAGCATCTACATGATTCTCACCACCATGGTCGGCTTCTCCTCGCTGGTGATCAGCGGCATTCGCCCGGTGATTGATTTTGGCTGGATGATGACCCTGGGTCTGGGCGTGTCGTTGATCGTCTGTTTTCTGGTGTTCCCCGCCCTGCTTGCCCCGCTGTCTGCCGGCGCCCCCCGGCAAGGCCGCGACATCAGCCGGGAGCTGACTCTGGCCTTTGCCGGTTTCACCGAACGCCATCGACCGATTCTTCTGTTCGTCGCGCTGGCCGTGATCATTGCCTCCCTGTGGGGTGTCAGCCGCCTCACCGTAGAAAACCGGTTTATTGATTACTTCCAGAAAGACACGGAAATCTATCAAGGCATGGTGCAGATCGACCGTAAACTGGGCGGCACCACCCCACTGGATATCGTCATCGATGCGCCCAAAGCCACAACCGCGCAGAAAGCTGCCCTAAACCAACCCGCCACTGGCTGGGACGGCGACAGCGTGGACGACAGCCCCAGTGACCCCTTTGCTTCTGATGCCATGGCCGACAGCACTGACGAAGACGCCGGCAGCGCTGATCCATTTGCTGATAGCGACCCTTTCGCCTCAGACAGCGCCGATCCTTTTGTCGATAGCGACCCCTTTGCAAGCGACGCCGGTGCCGACCCGTTCGCGTCCACACCCAAGAAAGCCGAGCCCAACCCGCTCAAGGGATCCTACTGGTTCACCCCGGCTCGACTGGGCCAGCTCGTGGACATTCAGGACTACCTTGAAGCCCTGCCGGAAACCGGCAAGGTGCTGTCAATCGCCACCACCTACGAGGTAGCGGAAAAACTCAACGGCCGCCCGCTCAGCTATGTGCAGCTGATGCTGTTGGCCAGTTTCATTCCCGATGATTTGCGCAAACAGCTGGTGAAACCCTACCTGTCTGACGACGGTAACCAGGTGCGCATCAGCGTGCGGGTGATCGATTCCGACAAGAACCTGAACCGCAACGAACTGCTCGCCAAAATTCGCACCGACCTGCAAAACGATTTCGGCCTGCAACCGGAACAGGTGCACCTCACCGGCGCCATGGTGCTCTACAACAACATGTTGCAGAGTCTGTTCGACTCCCAGATCAAAACCCTGGGCTACGTCTTTGCTGCCATCCTGTTCATGCTGCTGATCCTGTTCCGCAGCATCCCGGTGGCACTGATCAGCATGGTGCCCAGCCTGATCTCCGCATCACTGGTACTGGGCCTGATGGGCTGGATCGGCCTCCCTCTGGACCTGATGACCATCACCATCACCGCCATCACCATCGGTATCGCCGTGGATGACACCATTCACTACATCCACCGCTTCCATGAAGAGCTGCCCAAGGACAACGACTACGTGGCTACCATGAAACGCTGCCATGGCTCCATCGGCAAAGCGATGTACTACACCTCGCTCACCATCATCGCCGGCTTCTCAATCCTGGCGTTGTCCAGTTTCAACCCCACCGTCTACTTTGGGCTGCTCACTGGCCTCGCCATGCTGGTGGCCCTGCTCAGTAACCTGACCCTGCTGCCGGCACTGCTAATCACCGTCAAACCGAAACTGAGGGCGGGCTGAGCCTAGCGCCACCACCGCAGGAGCTTGCCTGAAAGCGTTCCTGCAGGTGGCGCAGGCGAGTTTCGAGTTTCGAGTTTCGAGTTTCGAGTTTCGAAGATCAAAACCCAAAGGCGCCCTGCGGGCAACGGTGCTCAGGTTTGGGGTTTGGGGTTTTGCCTTTCGCAACTCGAAACTCGCGACTCGTAACTTACCCTATTTGACCACTGACCAAATGAACAGTATATTAACTGTCCGGGTAGCCCCAGGCCTTCATTACTGTGACCCCAGGAAAGCCTGACGATTGATCTCCGCGCCCCAGGGACGGGGCCGGGCTCCCGGACCTATACATTCAAAAGCAGGCACATCACTGTGCCTGCTCTTCCTGAGACAGCAGGCCTTGGCAAATACCCGGCTAGCCATCAGGCCAGACACTTCACGGCCCTGCCCCGCATTGACCCAGACAAAGAAAACCCCGGATCGGGGAACCCGGACCCGGGGTCATCTTGTACCGCCTGCAATGTCTTTCAGCAGCGCCTACTTCGCTTTCATGATATCCGCCAGCTCACCAATATCCTTGATCACGTAATCCGGCTTCTTCGCCAGCGGATACAGTGCCTTACCGGGGCGGTCCACAAAGGCCGTCTGCAAACCCGCCTCTTTTGCGCCGGCCACATCCCAACCATGGGCCGCCACCATCAAGGCTTCTTCTGGCTTCACTCCCAACTGCTTGAGTACCCACTCATAGGCTCGCAAGTCCGGCTTGTACACCTTGATATCCTCGATGCTGTAGCGCGCATCAAAGAAATCCGTCAGGCCGGCATTTTCAAACTGGGTCTTCACCCCGTTGTTGGACGAGTTAGTCAGGCTGACAATCTTGAAGCCCTGCTCGTTCAGCGCCGTCAGGCCCGGCTTCACGTCAGGATGCGGTGGCAGGCTGAGAATGGTGGACACAATGGCGTCTTTCGCCTTTTCCTCACTCAAGGAAATATCGTTGTTCTCCGCCACCATTAACAACGAGGCGACACCAATCTGGCCAAAGTCGTGATATTCCCCAGTCACCGTGGTGACCAGAGAGTTATGCAGCATGGTCGAGAACCACAGTGGCAACAGCTCTTCCCTGCCTCCCAGCGCCTCGCCAACCGATGAGCGCATGGACTCCAGGTCCAGCAGCGTTTCGTTCACATCAAAGATAATGACCTTGGGTTTGGGCGGTTCCGCGCCAGCAGACGCGTCTTGCGGGGCTGTATCAGCCATGGCAGTACCTCCAAGAAACAAAATAGCAGCAAGAAGGGAAAGGTTTTCAACAGGGTTCGGGACATGACAGAAAGCACCTCAGGGAAAATGAATGCATGGCTAACCAATAATTCAGCGCCAACCTTTGTGATGGGAGGTCACAAGAGAAGGAAAGTTCCTGAGATGGCTGTGTGCAACGCCCCTCTGACCTGACCTATCCGACCCAAAAGCGCCCTCCTGTGCGAGCGTTGACTCCACCGTATTACGTCTACTCTTCCGGCTTCTCAAGTTCTTACATCACATACTCTACCTCGTCCATCTTCTCAGTGAGTACCTGCTGAGCATCAAACAAACCCAGGGAACCTCTGAATAACACCTTGCATGCTCAGTCTTTCAGGCTGGTTCGCAATCTAGGCGCGCTTTTGAAGGTGTATGTCCATCCATCGAAAAAGTGCAACAACGAGTGCGGGGCAGCCTGGAAGACCCGGAAGGTGCGGCCTTAAGCGCACATCTGCTGCGCCTTGCCTCTAAGAAAGGGAACCACCCTGTCTGTCGAGACAAGGCACAACAGCTGCACGCTTAAGGTCACGCTGAGCATGCAAGGAGTTATTCAGAGGTTCCCCAGATTATAGAAATGTGGCCCCAGTTCTTTGGCAAAGAAATCAATCAGAAACTCCGCCTCGAACCCGCCGATATCCTGCTCAAGCTCGTCTTCGAAGTACGTCTTGATCTTGCTGACCATGCGGGCTTTTTGGTCTGGGGTGAAGGTGATATCGGTCATGGTTTACTCATTGCCGGAGAAGGGTTGGAGCAAAGTGCAAGACCTAACCCCATTCGCCCATCATTTGGCGACCGGTTTTTAATGGCTTTTTTATGCATTTAGCCACCCATGCTCTGGATGATTTTTTTGTTTAATTCCTGAAATGACTTTACAAGATCATCACACGCTACCTTTGATGCACCACAACGTGCCGACATATCTATATAGATAGTGCCATCGCGCTCAATTACTCGTCTCTCAACATATGCTGGATGAGCTGGATGATTTATTGGAGTAAAACTGTACATCACACCCTCTTGAGAGCTGGCGATAGTCCACCCGTTCTGCTCGTAAACACTAAAAGACTTATCACCTTTTAAATCGTTTAATTTTTCACCGACACTTTGACCTTCTTTGTTATGGCCGGTATACCCCAGTTCCTCGCCATAGACCAAACAGGGCAGCAGACCAATCGCGATTAAAGAAAGTAAGTATTTCATGCTGATTACTCGTTTGATTGCATAACGCCAAAAGCAGCGGCCGAGCGTAGCGAGGTCCAGCCCCGCAGGGGCGATGCTGCCTTTTCTTGTTAGCCACAATTTCCCTTTGCACTTTCTGAACGGGCTATTTCAAGCGCTGCATTTCTTCCTCGATAAGTTAACGAATACAAGTTTGAATGAAATGTATTTATTGATACCAAACCCTTATCACACAATCCCCTCAAAAGATGAAGCAACTCAAGCTCAGACAAAGGAATATCCTCACTTCTAAAATTAATCGCCTCAAGGTTTAATGGGTTTCTAGGATTTTCACCCATCGCAAGCAACAACCCTTTCTCATCTCCGTTTAATTTTTTCGACTTATAGTACATGGATAATTTTTTACACCATCCCAACACAATCTTGGATAAGAATTCCCACGACCAAATAACAACCAAGCAGCCTGTAAAAATTAAAGCTATCTGAACCACTAACGACCAAGGCTGTGAAACTTTCTCGATATATCCCGGAGCAACTCTTGGCCCTACATAGAGCGCCGCCGCAGTAACAAAAACAGCAACTATCGCAGACCTTGCTATTGAAAGGTGTTTTAACAGCGACGGTATCCAATCCATATATGTTCCCTAGTAACTATCTGGCTAACAGTTAATTCAATTGCAGATGCGATATATCACTTTGCTGTATACCCCCGATCCGGCCCTGCTCAATAGCCACATAAAACCATCACCCAATCAGTGATTTACCCCACAGGCAGGAATCACTCTCAACGGACTTTTCTTGCACTTGCGTGTTGAACAGGAATTTTTACTCAGACTTTTCTTGCATCCGCTTTTCTGAAAACTCACTTTATCTCAGCAACTTACAAAAATCTGTAAGCCATATCCTACATGTTCAACTTGTGTGCGGGTGAAAAAGGAATTTAGGCCCGGGCAATCAGGTTGGTGAGAAAGTTAAGGTTGGAGGGTTGATTGCCAAGTTTGTCAGGTTATCTGGCGCGGGGTTCGTCCCTCAAGAGGAACTCCTACAAAAAAGTGCGGGTTGCTTTGACGGTTTGGGTTTTCCGTGTTGCTTGTTGCATGAAGCGTGTTGCAGCCGTTCGCCCACAAAAAAACCGCGCTAAAAGCACGGTTTTTTTGTGGGCGAACTGCGTAGTACCTATTACGCGCTCTTTTCAGCGATCTTCTGTTTCCAGATCACCGGTCCCGTTTTATGTACGGATTCGCCGGTGGAATCTACCGCCACGGTGACGGGCATGTCTTCCACTTCGAATTCGTAGATGGCTTCCATGCCCAGGTCTTCAAAGGCGGCCACGCGGGATTTGCGGATGGCTTTGGAGACCAGGTAGGCGGCGCCGCCCACAGCCATGAGGTACACGGCCTTGTTGTCCTTGATGGCTTCGATGGCGGTGTCGCCACGTTCAGCCTTGCCGACCATACCGATAAGGCCGGTTTCTTCCAGCATGGTGCGGGTGAACTTGTCCATGCGGGTGGCGGTGGTGGGGCCTGCGGGGCCAACCACTTCTTCCCGAACGGGATCCACCGGGCCCACGTAATAGATAAACCGGTTGGTGAAGTCCACGGGCAGTTTTTCGCCCTTGGAGATCATGTCCACCATGCGCTTGTGGGCGGCATCACGGCCGGTGAGCAGCTTGCCGGACAACAGCAAGGTGTCGCCCGGTTCCCAGGTCTGCACTTCTTCCGGGGTCACGGTGTCCAGGTTCACGCGCTTGGCACCTTCGTCGTTGCCCCAGGCAATGTCCGGCCATTCTTCCAGATCCGGCGCTTTCAGGTCGGCCGGGCCGGAGCCATCCAGAATGAAGTGGGCGTGACGGGTCGCCGCACAGTTGGGGATCAGGGCTACCGGCTTGTTGGCCGCGTGGGTGGGGTAATCCACCACTTTCACGTCCAGCACGGTGGTCAGGCCACCCAAGCCCTGGGCGCCCACGCCGAGGGCGTTCACTTTCTCGAACAGTTCCAGACGCAGCTCTTCGGATCGGGTCTGGGCGCCACGGGCCTGCAGCTCATGGATGTCGATGGGGTCCATGAGGGATTCTTTGGCGATCAGCATGGCTTTCTCGGCGGTGCCGCCAATGCCGATGCCGAGCATGCCCGGCGGGCACCAGCCGGCGCCCATCTTGGGAATCTGTTCCAGCACCCAGTCCACCACGGAATCAGACGGATTCAGCATGGCGAACTTGGATTTCGCTTCGGAACCGCCGCCTTTGGCCGCCACGTCGATTTCCAGGGTGTCGCCGGGGACGATGGAGTAATTGATCACCGCCGGAGTGTTGTCCTTGGTGTTGGCACGCTTGCCGTCCGGGTCCGCCAGCACCGAGGCACGCAGGACATTGTCCGGGTGGTTGTAGGCACGACGCACCCCTTCGTTGATCATGTCGTCCAGGCTCATGTCGCCTTCAAAGGTCACGTTCATCCCAACCTTGGCGAACACGGTCACGATGCCGGTGTCCTGGCAGATCGGGCGACGGCCCATGGCGGCCATGCGGGAGTTGACCAGGATCTGTGCCATGGCGTCTTTGGCGGCCTTGCTCTCTTCCTTCTCGTAGGCTTCTTTCACCGCGCGGATGAAATCCACCGGGTGGTAGTACGAGATGTACTGCAAGGCATCTGCCACGCTCTGAATCAGGTCATCCTGGCGAATCACCGTCATGGGATTACTCCTGCTGGGAAAATAGGGGCGCGTAGTATAGCGCAGAGTATCAAGGGGGCGAAAACCCGGAGCGCGAAGACAGCGGCAAGCGGTGGGAGCGGGCGTTTGCGTTGGCCGCTCCTTGCCGCGTCATTGAGCCGCCGTCAATCGCAACGGGTGTTATTGAGCAAGCGAATCAGGTGACGATTTACCGCCTCCGGCTGTTCCAAGTGCAGAAAATGCCCGGCATCCGCCAGGGTTTGCAGCTCAACACCGCCACTGAAATCACTTTCTAACAAGGTATGCTCAAGCAGCTTGGGGCTCATGCAACCGTCATTCTCGCCGATCAAGATCTGGGTGGGGGTGGCAATATCCTGCCCCAACCAGGCCCGTGCCTTGCGGTGTTCTTTCTTCCACACCTTGAACAGGGAGCGATACCAGGCCAACGCAGCAGGAATCACCCCCGGCTCGGCCAGGGTGTGTTTGGCGTTATCCAGATAGAGCTCTGGTTCCCAGCCCGGTGACCAGCGCCGCCATAGCGCCTCCACGCCATCCAGATCCCCACGCTTGAGCCAGGCTTCCGGTGCCAACGGCAACTGGAAGAACTGCATGTAGCCGCTCAGCAACACCTGCTCAGGCACCTTCAACAAGGCCTGGGGAATCCGCCGTATGGGCGGAATAGACAGGGCACTGAACGAACAGAACGTCTCGGGAAATTGGGCACAGGCCAGGTAGCCCACCGCCGCGCCCCAGTCATGCCCGATCAAATGCACACGGCCACCCAGCTGGGCGGCAAACACCATCAGGTCATCCACGGCCGCATACAGGGAATAATCGCCATTACCCGGCTGGCAGCTGGGCGCATACCCACGCAAAGCCGGAGCGATAGCCGTATAGCCGGCATCCGCCAGCGCATTGATCTGCACCGCCCAGTTTTCGTGGGTATCGGGAAAACCGTGCAACAGAATCACCGGCTCCCCATTGCCAGCCATCAGGGCAGGAAAACGCAGGTCACCATTGACCAGCTCAACCTGTTTCATCGGGTTACCTCAAAGTGATTGGAACGGGGCGCATCATCATGATCACTGCCCTCTTCCACCAGGATCCTTTCCACCTGTGCCAGCGCCGGGCCCTGGTGCATGGCATCGAGCATGTCATCCACCGCACCGCTTTCGCCTTCCAGCAACGCTTCCACACGGCCGTCTGCACAGTTGCGAACCCAGCCGGTGAGTTTGCGGCGAATAGCTTCCTGGCGCGTCCAGGCCCGGTAGCCTACACCCTGCACAATGCCGCTCACCAGTACATGCTTAGTCGTCATTGTTGTCCTCGTGGTCAATCGTGCTGTCTTTACGGTTGTGCTCTACGTGTTTTTCCTCTCCCGCCCGGGATTCACTGAACAAGGCATCCAGGCTGATATCCAGTGGCGCCATCATGCCCTCACGGGCCTGGTCCATGCGGTTTTTCAATGCCGCTTCCCAGGGTAACGGTTCTGACTGTTGTCTAACCCGTAGCTGGGTATGGGCCGGCCACGGCAGCATGGCAACCAACTGCCCCAGTGACAGGTTGCGCAGATCCCGACTGAGCATGTACCCGCCCTCTTCCGTGCGCCGGATCAGTTTTGCATTCACCAGCAAGTTGCGAAATTCATCCCACTGGCTGATACCCGATTCCTGCATGACCTTGCGAACTTCTTTACTGCGTAGCACCTTGCCATTTTGCTGGCGCTGCCAGAACACATTGAGCAAGCGCACCAATGCATGCATGCGCGGCACCTGGCGACGGTGTTCCTGAAACACCACCAATGCCCGCACCAGTTCCGCCCCACCGAGCACTATGGTCCAGGAAATATAAATCCACAGCAGAAACACCGGGACTGCTGCAAAGGCGCCGTACACCACCTGGTAACTCGGTGCCTGTTTGATAAAAAAGGTGAAACCGCCTTTCGCCAACTCAAACAACAGCGCCGCTACCGCCGCCCCCAGCAGCCCTTGGCGTAGCGGAATCTTGGTATTGGGTACCACGGTGTACATCAGTGTCAGCATGGCGGTGGTAAACAGAAACGGCAGCAGAGACAGCCACAACCGCACGCCGCCCAGATAACTCACCGTGTCGCTGAAGATGGCCTGCGAGGTGAGATACGACGAGATCGCCAGCCCCAGCCCCAGACAAATGGGGCCCAATGACAATACCGCCCAGTACATCAACAGGCTGGTTAGGCCTTTACGCGGAGTCTGCACTTTCCAGATACGGTTCAGGGTTTGTTCAACGGTGCTGAGCATCAGGATCGACGTCACCACCAGAAACACTATCCCCAGCCCGGTGAGGTTGGCGGCCTGTTTGGCAAAGGACTGCAGGTGATCGAGAAGCATGTTCCCCGCCGAGGGGACAAAATATTCAAACGCCCAGGCCTGGAACTGGGTGCCCTTGTCTTTCAGGGCCGGCACCGAGGACAAGACCGCAAAGCTCACCGTCATTACCGGCACAATGGCAAACAATGTGGTGTAGGTGAGTGCCGCCGCGCTTTGTCGGCAACCGTCCTCGTTGAACTGGCGCACCAGTAGTGCAAAAAACGCCTTGATGGAATCGAACCGGGCATGCACCGGGATTACCGGCTGCTCATTCTCCATGCTCTACGCATCCTTTCTGGTTAAACCTCTAACAGGCAACGAACAGTGCACCCTTGCCACCACACTCGTGCAGCTTACAATGGCAGCGTTACGAAACAGGATATGCAATCCCATGAGCGACTACATTATCTTCCACAACCCGCGCTGTTCAAAATCCCGCCAGACCTTGGCGCTACTGGAAGAAAAGGGTATTACCCCTACTATCGTAAAGTATCTGGACGATATTCCGGATACGGCCACATTGAAAAGCCTGATCACCAAGCTGGGCTTCAACAGTGCCCATGATCTGGTACGCAACAAGGAAGCGGATTACAAAACCGCAGGCCTCTCTTCACAGAGCAGCGACGCCGACGTGATTGCCGCCATGAGCCAGTACCCGAAACTGATCGAGCGCCCCATCGTCGTTAAAGGCGATCAGGCGGTGCTTGGTCGCCCCCCGGAAAACGCCCTGCAGTTACTGGACTGAATCGCCCATGACCGATTATGTGCTGGTGCTTTACTACAGCCGCAACGGCAGTGTTGCCAACCTGGCGCAACAGGTGGCCCGCGGTATCGAAAGCACCGGAATGGAAGCACGCCTGCGCACCGTCCCGCCCGTGTCCGCCAATTGCGAAGCCAGTGAACCGGCGATACCGGATCAGGGCGCTCCCTACGCCAGCCTGGAAGACCTGGCCGGCTGCCAGGGGCTGGCACTGGGCTCCCCTACCCGCTTTGGCAACATGGCCGCGCCATTGAAATATTTCATCGACCAGACCAGCGACCTGTGGATGAAAGGCACACTGATCGGCAAACCCGCCGGCGTCTTCAGCGCCACCGGCAGCCTGCACGGCGGCCAGGAGAGCACCCTGCTTTCCATGATGACGCCCCTGCTTCACCACGGTATGGTGCTGGCCGGGGTGCCCTATTCCGAAGCCGCCTTGCTCGATACTCAAAGCGGTGGCACGCCCTAC
>Ga0209503_10001325_pt1 | contig 12848 bp, 8 predicted proteins | sample SouAtlMetagenome_2_FD_187448 | JGI IMG/M metagenome (GOLD analysis project Ga0209503, IMG submission 187448) | Marine eukaryotic phytoplankton communities from Atlantic Ocean - South Atlantic ANT15 Metagenome (SPAdes) (version 2) | ecosystem: Environmental > Aquatic > Marine > Oceanic | place... | reverse complement strand
ATAGCGAACCCTAAGGAAAGAACAATAGCAATAACGTTAGTGGTTCTAAGCCATACCAAAGGCATTACACCCACATTAGAATTAAACTGCGCCACGTTTGGTATTTCACTATTTTCATAAATATGATTGCGAATAAGGGCGGTATAAAAGCTAGATGAAATGGCAAAAGCAATAAGGTACATGCCGATCAGAGCGAGCATCACTAAAGGTGCGCCGTCTTCTAACGTTTCAATAAGGCTACTAAAGCCAAAACCCATTGCACTAGCACCAACGATAAACACTGCCACGACTATACCCACAGCGCCAAGTGAAGCAAGATAATAAGATCCCGTGCTCAATTTCGTAGTAAATCTACTGTCACCGAAAGCAGATTCGTCAACTAGGTATTCGTCTATCTTCTTAAGCGCCCATGGCAGCATTAAGTACAAGGTAAACATGCTAACGATAGGCAACACTACGAAAACCACAAACGCGCCACCAAAGCCACCATTGAATTTAAATCGAACATTTCGATAGCCTGTCATACGCATACTGAAACGTTGACCTAGCACTATCATAAAGGGCGTGAGTAGCATTAAAGCCAACACCATGACTGCGCCTGCAATAGGACTTACTGCACTTAAAATGAAATAACTAGCAAATAAACACACCGCAATAATACGGCCTTTTAAAATTTGTAATGGATTCGCTAGATAGGAAAACCGATGACCATCAATATCAGTATTTCCATAAAAATATCGATTGGTTCTTACTTTTGCCCACGCAGAATAGATACCCAGTGTCACAATACTAAGCAATAGGTTCACAATCCAAATAGAAAAGAATTCTGACGCTTTACCATGAAAGGAAACCTTTCCCTTTCTTAAAACTCGTGCGGTAGCTACTGGGGAGGTAGCTATTGTGGACGAAGCTTCTGTGGATGAAGCTTCTGGTAATTCAAACTTCACAATTCGCTCTTCTAACTCTTGCGCCCGTTCTGGGTGCTCAATTTCATCAATTGTGGCGCGAGCTTGCTTCAATTCTTCCAATGAATACGTTGAGTAATCAATATTTGATGACATACATCCCTTTTATTATTAATCATTTCCATATGCTTAAAGCATTACCAATGCTAAACATACGCAACATTTACTATGGAGGCAATGTTTTACAGGCATAAAAAAAGCACCCTAGGGTGCTTTTTTCATTAAAAACTTAAGCTTATCGACGTAGGCCAAGACGCTTAATTAGGTCAAGATAACGCTCAGCGTTCTTGCCTTTAAGGTAGTCTAGAAGCTTACGACGCTGGCTAACCATACGTAGAAGACCGCGACGTGAGTGGTGGTCTTTCTTATGATCAGCAAAATGGCCTTGAAGCTTGTTGATGTTGTGAGTTAACAACGCAACTTGAACTTCAGGTGAACCAGTATCACCTTCTTTTACGCCATAATCAGCAATGATTGTTGCAGTTTCGTCTTTAGTTAGTGACATAACATTCTCCTAAATTATGTCCGGCCGATCACTAATTCAGCCAGACGGAATGAAGCGCGTATTATAATGACAGCGCGCGAGTTAGCAAGGGAAAGTGTAAACTTTATTGGTTGTACACAACCCGTCTTTTTGGATTCACAAAAATATCGCCATTAGACCCCACTTGGTCTTTTGGATCTTGAACGCCTTCACCTACGCCTAAAAACAAACCTTGTTCGTTTTCACCAAAATAAACTCGGTAAGGCTGGCCGACAACTAATGCTTCGCTACAAGTGCCTTTAACACTTTGACCATTATCGAAACGCTGTTTTTCAGCATCGTTAATGCAGACCAAAGGCAGTCTACTGACCGCGGTGTCCATAGGTATCATAAAAGCATCAAGTGCAGCAAAGTCGCCCTCATCTAATGCTTCTTGAGTAGCAATTAGCGTATCAAGAGATACCATTTTATCCGTTGGGTAATCGGCTACTTCAGTACGGTGCAATCGTGTGACGTAAGCGCCGCACTCAAGGATTTGACCAATATCGTCTACTAACGACCGAATATAAGTGCCTTTACTGCATTTAACGCGCATATCCACTTCTGGCAACGCAATTCGCGTGACTTCAAGTTCAAATATTTCGATGTCTCTGGCTTCACGCTCAACTGTTATCCCCTGACGAGCATAGTGATAAAGAGGCTTACCTTGGTGTTTTAGCGCCGAAAACATGGAAGGCACTTGTTTGCTCTTCCCTAAGAATTGCAAACACGTGTTTCGAACCGTTTCTTCATCCACCGTCACCGGCTTTTCTTCAACGACTTCACCATCTGCGTCAGAGGTAGTAGTACGAATACCTAAGGTTGCGGTCACTTCATAGGTTTTCTCTGCGTCTAATAGGAACTGAGAAAACTTCGTAGCTTCGCCTAAGCATAAAGGCAGCATACCGCTGGCTAAAGGGTCTAGCGCGCCCGTATGACCACCTTTTGAAGCTTTGAACAACCAACGTACCTTTTGAAGAAGTTGGTTTGAAGAACCGCCTAATGGCTTATCTAGCAATACTATGCCGTTAATATCACGGCCTTTACGACGCCTTGCCATTTATTCCTTCTCTTCTGACTCGTCGGTATCTCGCTTCGCGTCGTCTGCCGCAACGGTTTGCGATACCAAGTTAGAAATGCGCATACCTTCAATAATTGATTTATCTTCAAAGAAGTGAAGGTGTGGCACAGAGCGCATGCGTAAGCGCTTAGCCAAAATACTACGAATAAACGGCTGAAACTCGGCCAGCTGTTTTATTTGTCTTTTGCCTTCTTCTTCTGTGCTGTTATAGATAGTCACATAAATTTTAGCGTGGGCTAAATCTCGTGTTACATCTACATCAGACACAGTAATAAGCGGCATATCGCCTACACGGTGTTTGTATTCATTTTGCAGAATGCTAGCCACTTCTTTATGAACTTGCTGCGACACTCTGTCGGTACGTGAAAATTCACGAGCCATAACTTTCTCCTGTCTTTAAATCAGCGATTGTTGCCAGTCACTCAGGCTCTTAGAAGCTAAGCCGCTTTAAGGTATAACCTTTTAAAGCTTAGTCTATAAACAACCTAGTCTCATTTTGAAAAGTGACAGACAAAAACGGGGGCTTGTGCCCCCGCTTTATTTATACTGATTTAGTTAGGCAATTAGATTTCGCGTTTAACTTCAACGATTTCGAAGACTTCGATTTGGTCTCCAACTTTTACGTCGTTGTAGTTCTTAACGCCGATACCACATTCCATACCGTTACGTACATCTTGTACGTCATCTTTGAAGCGACGAAGAGATTCTAGTTCACCTTCATAGATTACTACGTTTTCACGAAGTACACGGATTGGATTGCTACGCTTAACCACACCTTCTGTAACCATACAACCAGCGATAGCACCAAGCTTAGGCGATTTAAATACATCACGCACTTCAGCCAGACCAATAATTTCTTGTCTGAACTCTGGCGCAAGCATGCCGCTCATTGCTGCTTTCACTTCGTCGATTAGGCTATAGATAACGCTGTAGTAGCGTAAATCAATTTCTTCAGCTTCTAGTACGCGACGTGCAGTTGCATCGGCACGAACGTTAAAGCCAAGTACGATAGCGCCAGAAGCTGCTGCCAATGTCGCATCAGTTTCAGTGATCCCACCTACGCCGCTACCAACAATGTTAACTTTAACTTCTGCCGTTGATAGTTTAATCAACGATTCAGCAATCGCTTCAACAGAACCTTGTACGTCAGCTTTAAGTACGATGTTAAGTTCGCTAACGTCACCTGCTTCCATGTTCGCAAACATGTTTTCAAGCTTGGCTTTTTGCTGACGAGCTAGTTTAAGCTCACGCTTCTTCTGATGACGTTTAGCCGCTACTTCACGGGCTTTACGCTCATCTTTCACTACCGCTGCATCTTCACCAGCTACTGGAACACCAGATAAACCTAGTACTTCAACAGGGGTAGAAGGACCAGCTAGCTTGAGCTCTTGACCATGCTCATCGCGCATTGCACGAACACGTCCGTACTCTTCGCCACATAGCAGGATATCACCAGCTTTCAGCTCACCTTCTTGGATAAGTACTGAAGCTACTGGACCACGACCTTTATCAAGACGTGATTCAATAACGATACCGCGACCAGGACCTTTAGCTACTGCTTGTAGGTCAAGTAATTCAGCTTGAAGGTTAATGGCTTCTAAAAGACCATCAACACCCATACCGGTTTTAGCAGAAACGTTACAGAACTGGTGCTCACCGCCCCACTCTTCTGAAATAACTTCAAGTTGAGAAAGCTCAGTTTTAACACGATCTGGATCGGCTGACTCTTTATCCATCTTGTTCACGGCAATGATTAACGGTACACCAGCTGCTCGAGCATGTTGAACCGCTTCTTTCGTTTGTGGCATCACGCCATCATCTGCCGCAACAACCAAGATAACGATATCGGTAGCTGTTGCTCCACGAGCACGCATTGCAGTAAACGCGGCGTGTCCAGGCGTATCTAAGAAGGTGATTTCGCCATTATCAGTTTGTACTTTGTAAGCACCGATATGCTGGGTAATACCACCCGCTTCACCGTCAGCCACTTTCGCGCGACGAATGTAATCAAGTAGTGACGTTTTACCGTGGTCAACGTGACCCATGATGGTAACTACAGGTGCACGTGAAGTTTTATCACCGCCTGTGCCATCATCAGCTAACAATTCTTCTTCAAGCGCGTTGTCGTTAACCAGTTCAAATTTGTGACCCATTTCTTCAACAACAAGTACTGCTGTGTCTTGGTCAAGAACTTGGTTAATTGTTGCCATCTCACCCATTTTCATCATGGTTTTGATAACTTCGTTCGACTTAATCGCTAACTTGCTAGCAAGTTCGCCAACAGTGATAGTTTCACCAAGCTTAACGATACGCTCTACAGGTTGAGCTGGCTTGTTGAAGCCTTGCTTCAAGTGCTCACCTGCATTTCGCTTAGACTTTCTGCGACGACGTGAAGAACGCTCAACTTGCGCGTCTTGCTCGTCTTCTGCTTCTTGCGCATAGCGATTTGAATGTAAATGCACTTCTTCAGCTTCCGCTTTCTTACGAGCTTCAGCTTCTTCTTTCCAACGACGCTCGTTTTCTTCTGCTAATTTACGCGCTTCATCAGCGGCTTTCTTAGCATCTTCTTCAAGCTTCTTCTGTGCTTCTTCTTCCTGAGCCTTACGAAGACGTTCTTCTTCAAGACGAGCAGCTTCTTGAGCCGCTTTTTCTTCAGCAGACATTTCAGGCTCATCTTTCTTACGTGCTTCAGCCTCTTTCTTCGCTTGTTCAGCACGACGAGCACGTTCTTCTTCAGCAGCCTTTCTTGACTCTTCCGCTTTACGTGCTTTTTCTTCAGCAGCTTGTTTTGCTTCAGCAGCAGCTTTTTCTTCTGCTTCACGTTTCAAACGTGCTTCTTCGGCTAACTTCGCTTCTTCTTCAGCTATGCGTTGTTGCTCTTCAGCATCAGTACGCTTAACGTAAGTACGCTTTTTACGTACTTCTACTTTAACTTCTTTAGACTTGCCTACGCTAATAGTACTGGTTGTCTTGCGTTTAAGTGTCATGCGCTGTGGCTCGGACGCGCTACCGTGTTGCTTACTTAAATGATCCAACAGTTTCTTTTTCTCTTCTTCAGTAACCTGAGCGCCGGCATTCTTTGTAATACCCGCGTCTTTAAACTGGCCAACCAATCGGTCAACGGTCGTACCAATGTCGCTGGCGAGCTTTTCAATAGATACATCTGCCATTACGTATTATTCCCCCTGTTGACCTTTACTCTTCATTGAACCAAACGATATTACGTGCTGCCATAATCAGCGCACCCGCAGTAGCTTCGTCTAGTTCATCAATATCACTAATTTCATCTGTGCCTTGCTCGGCCAGTTCTTCAAGGTCGGTAATGCCGCGGCTGGCCAACACATAGGCCACGTGCTTACTCATTCCTTCAAGGCCTAGTAAGGCTTCGGTAGGCTCTGCGCCTTCAAGCGATTCTTCGTTTGCTAATGCACGGGTCGTAAGGAATGCACGTGCACGATTACGCAATTCTTCAACGGTATCTTCATCAAGTCCGTCGATGGCAAGAAGCTCGCTTGCTGGCACGTATGCCACTTCTTCCAAGGTGGTGAAACCTTCATCAACTAACATAGCAGCAAACTCTTCGTCTACATCTAGGCCAGCGGTAAAGATGTTCAATACCTTCGCGTTTTCTTCTTCATGTTTCTTGTTCAGATCTTCTACTGTCATCACGTTCAGTTCCCAACCAGTTAACTGGCTAGCAAGGCGAACGTTTTGACCGCTACGACCGATTGCCTGAGCAAGGTTGTCAGCTTCTACTGCTACATCCATCATGTGACTGTCTTCGTCCACAACAATAGAGGCAACTTCTGCAGGGGCCATGGCGTTAATAACAAACTGTGCAGAGTTTTCATCCCACAATACGATATCAACACGCTCACCACCCAATTCGCCCGATACTGCTTGTACGCGTGAACCACGCATACCCACACACGCACCAACTGGATCTAAGCGTTTGTCGTTAGTTTTAACGGCAATTTTTGCACGGGAACCCGGATCACGAGCCGCCGCTTTAATTTCTAGTGTTTCTTCAGCAATTTCCGGTACTTCAAGTCTGAATAGCTCTACAAGCATGTCAGGGTGAGTACGGCTGATAAACAATTGAGCGCCACGTGCTTCAGGGCGAATTACATATAGTAAGCCGCGAACACGGTCGCCTGGTCTGAACGTTTCACGAGGAAGCATATCGTCACGGTAGATAACACCTTCGGCGTTATTACCTAAATCGATAATAATATTGTCGCGGTTTACTTTCTTAACCGTACCGGTTACCAACTCGCCGACTTTATCTTCGTATTCTGCAATCATTTGCGCGCGTTCAGCTTCACGTACTTTTTGTACGATAACTTGTTTCGCGGTCTGCGTAGTTATGCGGTCAAATTTGATAGATTCAATCTGATCTTCCACATAATCGCCTAATTGAAGCTCAGGCTCTTCTACTTGTGCAGCAGAAAGGGTGATTTCTGCGAACGGGTTCTCTTGTTCCTGATCATCAGGAATAATTAACCAACGACGGAATGTGTCGAAGTCGCCAGAGGTTCTGTCGATACTTACTCGTACTTCAATATCGCCTTCATTTTTCTTTTTGGTGGCACTGGCTATTGCAAATTCCAGCGCTTCAAAAATCTTCTCTCTAGGCACTTGTTTTTCATTTGAAACGGCTTCCGCCACTAACAAAATTTCTTTATTCATTTTAGCCTCACTCAAGCTTTCGTCGATGAAAGCATTGCTGTTCCGTTATTCGAATGTGGGAACAACGTTACCTTTTTCGATATTCGCCACAGCTAACTGGAACTGCTGGCCATCCACTTCAATACTGACTACGCCATTGTCGCAAGCCAATACTTTGCCTTTAAAGTTACGTCTGTCGTCCATCGGCATAGATAAACGAACCTGAACAACTTCACCTACAGAATCAACATAATGCTTTTCTTTGAAAAGCGGTCTATCCATACCTGGTGAAGATACTTCTAGGTTGTACTCTGTGCTAATTGGATCTTCAACATCCAATATCGCACTCACTTGATGACTTACATCTGCACAATTATCTACGGAGATACCGTTTTCATGATCAATAAAAACGCGAAGAATTGAATGTTTCCCCGCTCGTACAAATTCGATCCCAACCAATTCAAACCCCAAAGCTTCTACACCTGGGTTAAGCATTTCGGTTAGTTTCTCTTCAAGTTTTGCCAATGCAAACCTCCAAAAACGAAAAAAGGGCCTTAAGCCCACCTGTCATCACCTAGCTCAGCTAGGCTGACTCCAGGGTCTAATACAACAAAAAGCCCCGGACTAGCGGGGCTTTTATTAAAATTCTGAACCCAAATTTGTCAAAAAGACAAATGCAAACACATGGGTAAAAAACACCGGTAGGTGATAGTTTGCTGAGAATGGAAGCGTTACTTTCCTAAACACTGAGGGAGCCCGCTACCATCACTTAATAAGCGCATTATACTGATTGACGTCACATTAAGCAACAACACTCGACTATTAGTTAGTAGCCCATGATTTATAGCACAGACTCTATTAGTCTTTGTCTAGTCTTCGTCTTTCCACTTTTCTTTTATTTCTAATATCTGCGGTAATTTTGCCATCAGCAAATCAATTAGCGCCGGATCGAAATGCTTGCCCTTCTGACTTTCCATAAAGGCTAATGTTTTGTCTACGCTCCATGGCTCTTTATAAGGCCGTTTGCTGGTAAGCGCATCGAATACATCTGCCACGGCACAAATTCTTCCCTCAATAGGAATATCTTCACCTGCTAGTCCGTTCGGGTAGCCACTACCATCCCATTTTTCATGATGAGTCAGTGATACCGACTTGGCTACCACCAACAATGCAGAATCGCATTCCCCTAAAATTTCAGCACCAATTTCAGGGTGGGTCTTCATTATTGCAAACTCTTCGTCTGTCAATTTACCCGGCTTCAACATGATACTATCGGAAATACCAATTTTACCTATATCGTGCATAGGCGCTGCGTGCAGTAATATTTCAGCTTGTTCATCACTAAACCCGTAAGCGAGTGCCAATTCTTTTGAGTAATGACTCATGCGTAATACGTGCATGCCGGTTTCGTTGTCTTTATATTCAGCTGCACGGCCTAAGCGCTGTACCACTTGCAATCGAGTACGCATAAGTTCATCAGACTGCACTAACGACAAATGGGTTTTAACTCTGGCTTTTACCACCGGTGGTGAAATGGGTTTAGTAATATAATCAACTGCCCCAACCTCAAAACCCTCTGCTTCATCGTGCTCATCATTTAACGCAGTAACGAATATAACTGGAATATGACGTGTATCGTCTTGACCTTTTAATATTCTACATACCTCGAAGCCTGTAAGTCCTGGCATCATAATATCTAGCAAAATAAGTTGAGGTTGACGCTGCGAGGTTAATCTAATCGCCTCTTCACCGTTCTTGGCAAAAATGAGTTGGTAGTCTGCAGCTAACAGTTGCTTTAAGACTCTTAAATTTACTGGCTCATCATCAACCAGTAACAAGGTAGGCTTTTCAATAGTTCTAAGCATTATTGCGTTTCAGTCTCTGTGGCCAACGTATCAATAAGCTCGACGAGCTGCGCTTCGGCACGTTCGAACTCAAAATCATCAATATCCATAATAATGGAGGCTATGGTGTCTTTGTATTCACCACCAGCAAGCGCTTTAACTTCTTGTAATTCATCTTCATCAAGCATGTTCTGCTCAACACTCTGTTTCAGTTTAGTTAGGTGCTCTAACAACACAGTGTAGTTAACATCTTGCTTAACGTGCACCGTTTTGGTCTCGTGAGTGCCTTGAAGCCATGTAATCACTTCATTGAATGATTTTTTAAGTATTTGTACTGTTGAAATATCTAATTCACCAGCATGTGCATTTTTCTCAATATCTCGGCAAACTGACATCAGAGGGTTTAAACATAGGTTTCCGGCAACGCCTTTAATGCCGTGAGCCAGCGATGCTGTTTTTGCTGCATCGTTATCGAGAATTGCTGTACTTATTTGCGCAATTTTGGCTTCGTTTTCACGGGTAAATCGCGCCACTTCGTTGCGATGGGTTTGTGCGTCACCCCAAAGCATAATTGCTCGATTTACGTCTACCACTTTACTTAATTTAGGTTTTTCTGATTTATCATTATTAACAACTAATGTGGCTGATTCATCAATTTCTTTGCCCAGCACCCGTGCCATCTCTCGAGTAAGTACGGGGTAATCAATAGGCTTATTCGCAAAGCCATCCATTCCCGCATCGGTTGCGGCATGTCTATCCTGAACTAACACACTGGCTGTTAACGCGATAATTGGCATCGGAGGTAGGCCATGCTCAACCTCATATTTTCGTCTTAGTATTGATGCTTCTAGGCCATCTAATACCGGCATTTGCAAATCCATCAACACCAATTCAATACCGGGGATATTCATTTTTTCCAGTGCTTCTTGGCCATCGCGCGCTACTTCGACGGTATGCCCAGAACGCGATAATAACAAAGACAACAAATCAATATTTTGAGCGATATCATCCACGATAAGAATATGCATTGGTGGCAATTGGACAGGTTTGCCTTCTTCCATTGCCATAGGGGCTTTTGCTGGCACAAGCGGTAAGCGGAAGGTAAAAGTACTACCAACGCCAAGCTCGCTTTGCGCACAAATGTTTCCGCCCATCAATTCAACAAGCTGTTTAGAGATAGTTGTGCCTAAACCTGTGCCGCCATACTTTCTACTCATTGACGCGTCAGCTTGGGCAAATGCGTCAAATACACGATTGACCTGCTCGCTATTCATGCCAATACCCGAGTCTTTTACTTTAAAGTAGACAAAAGAGCTGTCACTGGATACTTCTAACACCACACTGCCATCGCCAGTGAATTTAACAGCATTACCAATTAAGTTATTAAGCACCTGCCTAATACGCTCTGGAACACCATTGTAGGCCTCGCGAACTTCGCTCCCCACTTGTACTTCTAATGAAATTCTCTTGCGCTTGGCTTCAAGCCAAAATGTAGAAATCACGGTATCGACTTCTTCGCGAATTATGAAGTCGCGATAATCTAAATCGAGTTTGCCTTTATCTAACTTAGCGCTATCAAGAATATCGTTTAACAGGTGCAGCAGTGAACGTGCAGAGCGATTTACCGTGGTAAGGTGACCGTGCTGTTCTGGCGGCATTTTTTCTGCAAGCATTAAATCACTGAAACCAATAATGGCATTCATTGGCGTTCTTATTTCATGGCTCATATTGGCAAGAAAGTTTGTGCGAGCAGCGGCAGCCTGCTCTGCTCTTTCTTTTGCCGCTTTAAGTTCTTCTTCCATTTCCCTTCGGGCGGTAATATCAGAAATAAAGCCATCTAAATAAATAGTGTTGCCTTGCTCATCAAGGATATGAACACCATGTTCGGTCACCCACCGAATATCACCCGCTTTATTAATAATACGGTACTCAATACTGAATGCTTTATGGGCAGCCACTTCTGCTTCTACGCGCGCCACATCATCGGGGTGACAAAGGGAACCAAACGTAATTTTAGGGTGTGGCAAAATAAAATCATCTGCGGCATATCCCGTTATCTCGCTTACTGCTTGGCTGATAAACTCCATGGGCCAATTAGGCTCATTCAAACAACGATAAGCCATACCTGGGATATTAGAAATAAAACTCCTGAACTTAGCTTCACTTTCACGCAGCGCATCTTCCATTGCTTTGCGTTTTCTTAAGTCAGAGAAAAAACCAACGAATAAGGCATTACCATCTACCTTGGTATACCCAATCCCAACCCGAACAGGGATATATTCCCCACCTTTACCAACAATGACCACCTCTCGGCTGGTTCCAATTATTTGCTCAGTCGGTACTGATTTTTGTTCAAAGAAATCGCTGCTGTAAATTGATTTTTTGTCATCTGGCGCCAGTATTTTTCCTTGTTGACCAATAAGCTCCTCCGGTGAATATCCTGTCACCGCAGTGACTGCCGGGTTAGCTGTTTTAATAATGCCGGTACTGTCTACTGTAATAATGGCATCTACCGCAATATCCGTAATAGCCCGCTGAATTCGTTCGCTCTCGATAGCACGTGAACTGACATCTTTGTACTTAAACAACAAGGTAATACCCAGCACTAATGCAATGAGCGTAACCGTAACCATTGCAATTGAAAGTGCTAGATAAATTGATATTTCAGAAGGCTGTGAAGTAAACTCCATCCCTGGCGGCATAACAAATCTGGCTGCTAACATTCCCGTGTAATGCATCGCCGCTATAGCAAGGCCCATCACAACACTCGAAATAAATGCATCCCTTCCCCTAGACGTTTTGGCATTCACAGCACTAAGGCCAAATTTTATCCAAAGAGCAAGCATCGAGAGGGAAACAGCAACCACTATTGAGAGGATAAATAATGAAGGGCTATAGCGAAGTAAAGGCGCCATTTCCATAGCCGCCATACCACTGTAGTGCATGGTGCCAATACCCGAGCCCACAAGCACGCCGCCAGTTACTATTTCAGTGAATGTAATGGTTGGCTTCGTCATAAGATAGAGCGCAACCCAAGCCGAGGCTATGCCCGGTAATGCAGATGCTAGCGTTATACCCAGGTTGTAGGAAACAGCGGTGCAAAGTTCAAAGGCGAGCATACCTAAAAAATGCATGGCCCAAATTCCGCCGCCCATTGCAATACTGCCGGCACTGAGTAAGGCATATTTTCTAAATTTATTGGTGGAAGTTGCAGCCTGAGTCGCAACGTTAAAAGCCATAAACGAAGCAAAGATGGCAATCATTAATGATAGTGCTACCAAGCCAAAGTCATATTGTCCGTCGAGCAAAGTGACTTCTTGCTCTATCATGAAAAATTGTTGAATCATACTACTCATCAGCGCTTTTAAAATCAGAAATTATTAAGGAGTTTAAAAATATACCAGCAGTACATTTTTCTCTTTTTTGTTATTAATTTACTTTTACCATTTTATAAACGCTAATTGAACAAGCATTACCAATTAAATTAACCAATAGGTGTTGATGGGCATTACCATCTGCATGTTTTAAAGGGCGAGGTATAAGAAAGCGTCAATATGACGTTTGTACAATGGCACTCAAATGTTGATTTAAGTGTGATTGATAGAGAGGCTAATATAGAGAATATAAAGGATAGATAAAAATAGGTTAGCAGATACAAAAAACCCCGGCATAAGCCAGGGTTATAATGTGGTTGCGGGAGCAGGATTTGAACCTACGACCTTCGGGTTATGAGCCCGACGAGCTACCAGACTGCTCCATCCCGCGTC
>Ga0209503_10001323_pt1 | contig 12851 bp, 35 predicted proteins | sample SouAtlMetagenome_2_FD_187448 | JGI IMG/M metagenome (GOLD analysis project Ga0209503, IMG submission 187448) | Marine eukaryotic phytoplankton communities from Atlantic Ocean - South Atlantic ANT15 Metagenome (SPAdes) (version 2) | ecosystem: Environmental > Aquatic > Marine > Oceanic | place... | reverse complement strand
GTACGCTATGTATACAATGAAGATAGAGCATTAAGTAGAACAAGCGGTAAAACAAGAACATTTTGTGATGCTATGATGAGAGCCGCAAATAGTGGTAAGGTATATAGAAAAGAGGATATACTGCGTATGCAAACAAACGGTATTAACAGAGAATGGGCAAGAAAAGGAGATAGTAATTACTCTATTTGGAAGTACAAAGGGGGCGGTAATTGCCATCATAGATTTTATAGAAGAATATATTTACAGGCAGGTGAAAAGCCTAGTACTGTAGATGCTATAGTAACTACAACTAAAGCTAGGAGTTTGGGTTTTAAACCTGAAGTTAACGAGCAAGAAGTACCTGTAGCACCTAAGCGTATGCCAAAAAAAGGATTTGTAACTAAAAAAGGATATTAAAAATGGCGGTATTATTTGTAAGCGAAGATACTATAAAAAAATCTACTACTATTAACGGTAATGTAGATGTAGAATTATTACTACCATATATAAAGGTAGCTCAAGACATACATATACACCAATTACTTGGTACAGATTTGTATGATAAAATAGCTAACGATATATCTACATCTTCATTAGGTGGCAACTATAAAACATTTACAGACGAATATATACAACCTGTACTTATACACTATAGCTTATATGAGTGTTTGCCTTTTTTGTCTTATAAAATAATGAACAAGGATATAGTGCGTAAAATATCTGAAACTAGCACACCTGCCGATTTAGAAGATATAAAATATATAAGAGAAATAGTTAAAAATACTGCGGAATATTACAGTACTAGGCTAGTAGATTATTTATGCAATAATAATCATTTATTCCCTGAATACAACACTAACAGTAACGGTGATTTAGCACCTACAAAAGATACATATTTTAGCGGTATTGTATTAGATAGGTATAAGCAAAAAAATGAATTAACATTAAGAAGTTTTTTAGATGCAAGTTTCGACATATAAAGTAAAAAAAGAAAACATAAAAAAACTAAAAAGCTATTTACAAAAGCAAGAAGATGAGAAATCTAATAATGCAAAACGCAGACGTACTAGGGTTAAATAGTGTAACACTAGCTATAAGTTTTACACAAGTTGAACAAGTACTACAAATAGCTTTACTTGTAGTATCTATAATATATACTGTAGATAGATTTTTATACTATAGAAACAAGCGTAAATAATGGCTAAAAAATTTATAACTAGTTTTATACCTAAGCCAAAAGTAAAAAGGCGTAAGCATAGCAAAAATGCTAGTAAAGGGCAGAGTGGCTACAAGAAGAAATACAAAGGGCAGGGCAGATGATACAAAAAGACTTTACTATAAGCATAGGTAATATTATATGGATTATAGGCATAATATTTACTATGGGTATTGCATATAGTCAAATAGGGCAACTAGACGAAGATATACAAGTACTAGAGCAAAGGTTAGAAAAAAAAATAAAGATTATAAACGAGTGCGAAGATAGAATAGTAGAATTAGAAAAAAATATAGCTACACTAAACACTTGTAAAAAAAGATAACAATGGAAGAGATACTAAAATTAATAGAAAATTACGGTTTGTCTGTAGTTTTATTATTGGGTAGTTTATATGCTTTATACAGATTTTTCTTTTTTTCAATCGTGACGGTAAAAGAAACATTTAGCAAATACCACGAAAATAACGCTAAAGATATGCAGTATATAAAAAGTAAAATAGACATAATATTAGAATTTATAAAACAAAAAAAATGATAAAATTTATATGTAAATTGGTACACTTGTTAACTTTTAAAAAAGTATGTTTTGACAAATGCAATAACAAAAATTGTCAATAATACAAGAAAAAAACAAATTATTTTATTAACTAAATTGTGTTAAAATTGTTATCTAGTAATTTTATTCTATTGCAACATCTCAACTTTTTAATGTTACGATATGCTAGCTAGTGTAAAGTTGCTTAAACGCGCTATAAATAGCCTTAAAAACGATTTTGACAAAAACAAGTAAAACACAAAAAAATTTAAAAAAACGCGTATGTTAAACTATTTTAATTTTGAAGAATTTGACTGTGAAACGTTAGAAGGTAGCGGTTTGCCGACGTCAGAAGGTGGCAAAATGTGTATAGACTTTTTACACAAATTAGACGAAGCGCGCGACATAGCGGGCATACCTTTTAAAATAAATAGCGCCTACAGAACAGAAGAAAAAAATTTAGCTATTGGCGGGCGTGTAGGAAGTAGCCATATTAAAGTCCCTTGTAGAGCCGTTGACGTGCATTGTAATAATAGCGCAGACAGAAGTAAAATTTTAGCTGCTTTACACAAAGTAGGGTTAGGTAGACGTGTAGGTATCGCGCCTACATTTTTACACATAGACGACGATTACGATAAACCTAGCGCCTGTTGGTTATATTAAAAAAATATGAGTATTATAAAAAAAATATTTAGCGCAGGCGCTAGTGATTTAGTTAATAGTGTTGGTAACGCTATTGATAAAATACATACTAGCGCAGAAGAGAAAGAATTAATAAAAGCAGAGATAAACAAACAAATACAAACTTTTGAGCATAATATACAAAAGGAAGTTACAAAGCGTTGGGAATCTGACAATGCGCAAAGTAGTTGGTTGCCTCGCAATATACGCCCATTATCTTTAGCTTTTTTACTACTAGTACTAACCGTATTTACACTAATAGACTTTGGTTATACTGACTTACAACTAAATAGTAGTATGGTTGATTTATGGAGTATGTTAGCAATTACCGCATTTGGTGCATACTTTGGGGGGCGTAGTTATGAAAAAATAAAAAATGCCGAATAACAGATATAGATTAAAACCTGATGAAGAGCAACTACTACAGGATTATCGTAGACATAAGCAAAACGGTAATGCTAAAGCTATAGTAACAAATAAGTATAACACAAGTGGTATACATATAGTTAGTGGTTGTCATCACGTACCTGCACATAACAAAAAACTATTTAATGGGTTACTTAATTTGTGTGATGATTTACGCAAAGACATAGTAGGCTTTCATCTTATAGGTGACTTTTTAGATATGGCTAGTATATCTAGGCATAGTAGCGGTATGAAAGGTAACACTACGCTAACTAAAGAATATAAAGCAGGTAATGATGCTTTAGATATGATAGATAGCGTTTTAGAAGATGACGTACACAAAACGTATATATGGGGTAACCACGAAGATTGGTACAATCAATATATGAGTAAAATAGATAACGCTAAGTTAGGCAAAGGTGTTATTAAATCACCTACAGAGGCACTAGCACTACATAGCAGAAACTATGACGTGTACGAAGATTGGAAAGAGGACAAAGTAACAATAGGTAGGCATTTAGATTTAATGCACGGTATTTATTGCAATATACATAGTGCAAAAAAACATATTGATACTTTTAGGCATAGCGTAATGTTTGCACACACACACAGAGTACAAACATTTATTGAGGGTAACGTAGGTGGCTTTAACATAGGCACTATGTGTGATTTAGATAGTAAAGCCTTTAGTTACGCATCTAGGGCTATGAAGTCTAAATGGAATAATGGTTTCGCTATAGTACATATAGATGATAATGGTAGATATTACGTAACGCAAATACTAGCTTTTGAAGATACTTTTTATTATAACGGTAAAAGGTATTAACTTACTCATACTTAATTAGTTACACGTTCTGTGTAACAACAAAATAACACAAACAAGAATAATACACTATTATATATATAGATAATTAACATAGTAATTGTTAATAAGTTATATACTACATTTTGTTTATAAATAAAATAATTGTATATTTGCTTAAATTATTGAAAACACAATATGAATTATTTTAAAAACAAAAAAACTAAGATTACTAAAATTTTATTAAATTCTCAAGATGTAGAAAGTGAACACTCAGACATAGAATTATTTTTACATAAAGACGGTGATTTATACGATATAGTACAGGCAGAATGGTACACAGGTGATTACATAGATTTAGAAAGGCTAAACAAACAAGTACACAAACTAGTCAAACAAGGTTTCGAATGTATAGAGTTAAAATATCCTGATGGTATGTGTTTTTGGCAAGAAACAATTTATAAAAAGTAAATAACTTAAAATTAACAATTATGACTTACGAAGAAAAATTAAAATTAGCAGATAAAGAAGAAATAATAAGAGATTTAGAATTTTTTACTAAATATGAAACAATGGTACTATCTGATATGGTAAACGATTTTACGTGGCGAGATGAAATGTGGTTCGCACAGGGTATGAAAAATAAAAATATGCTATACAAGCAATTTTGGACAACACAAAAAATGATAATGTTGTATTTATATGATGTTTGGGAATCAGAGCCTAGCTTATATGCAGATTGTGTAAAAAATGTAGTAACGGACAAAAAAGCATTAAGAAAGTTAGCAAAACAAATAATACCTAATTTGTAAGGTTTTTAACATTTAAATTGTTAATAACTTTTAAACTAAGTATTGTTTATAACGAAAAAAGTTGTATATTTGCTTAACAAACTTAAAAAAATAAAACAATGACAAATACAATTAACTTAACGGAAAACGAAAAAAACTTATTAATCGAAGTTGCAAATAACCAAGTAGAAGAATCATACTCATACTTTTTAGGCGAAGATGTAGGTACAAAATCAAGAGCAGGTACTTTATCTAATTTAGTACAAAAAGGACTAGTACGTGATGCTTTTAAAGGTTTAGATGATGCAAACCAAATGTATCTTATAACAGATATAGCAAGAGAATTTTTAGGATTAGCCGAAGATTTTTACAATCGTGACTAAGAACACCACACACCACCGCCCCCTACTGAAATAAATAGGGGGTTTTGGTGGTATAACTTAAACAATTTTAGAAATGGAAAATACAGAATTTAAAAGAGGTACTACAATAAATGCAGGTAACCATCTTATAAGTATAGGCACATTTAGCACAAGTGAAATAGCTATATTGTCTAAACATACACACGAGTTTACAAAACTAGAAAGAACAAAAACAAATAAGAAGTTAAAAAAAGCAAAAAGAAGATTTAAAAGTTTTCTGTGTTGCGATACTAGCTTTTGTTTTCGTAGCTTTACAGATGATATGATAAACGAATTAATATTAATACTAAAAGGATAAATTTAAAAAGATGGACAAATCCGCAGAAATATACAACGATATTAAAGTAATAGCTAAATTAATTAAAAAGTATAAAGCACTAGGCGATAACGAATATGTAAAGAATTTACAAAAAATAGGTTTAGATTTAGCCTGTCAAGATTTTGTAGAAAGAGATATTAATGCAGATACTTATTTTAGCTTTACAAAAGGTAAATTTGTATCATATAAAAGAAAATCATAAATTTACAAAGATGGATAAACACGCAGAAATATATAACGAAACTTGTAAGGTACAAGTACAACAAGTTAAACTAGGTGATGTAACATACTTTGCTAGGTGTAAACTATACTCGCTAGAAAAGTTACTACAAAACGCAGAAGAAAAGCAAATAGAGTATAAAGATAAAGGTAACGAAACACTTGTAGAATGGTATCAAGGGCAAATAGAGGCTTATAAGTTATCATTAGAAATACTAAGAGATTTAGTTAGTACTTATAATAGATTATAATATGAAACGAGATACAATTATTACTTACGGTATAGGGTTAAGTTTAGCCACCCTTTTAATAGTGCTAGACATAATAGGTGTAATAACCTTAACATATTAATAAAATGATTAAAAAAGGAATTGTAAAAAACGTACAACCAAATGGTACTTGGGAGGGGCAATATGGCTTAATGTATAAATTTGAAGTTACTATAGGTGACGATACGGGGCAAACGATGTCTAAGAGTGAACAATGTAAATTTGTAGTAGGACAAGATACTGAATACGAGTTTGTAGATGGTAAATACCCTAAAATTAAATCTGTATCTAACTTTCAACAAAATGGTAGCACACAAGCAAATACATCTAACAATGCTGATAGAGAAACATTGATAGTTAGACAATCTACACTTAAATGTGCAACAGATTATATATGTAATAATGGTGGCGATAAAGCAGATGTAATAGAATTAGCAGAGATGTTTACAGAATGGGTTTTAACAGGTAAAAAGCCAACTAAACAAAATAATAACGATATGCCATTTTAATTATGATAGATAAAAAAAGATTAATTAAAACATTACGAGATACCGCTAACATTTTAGAACAGTCTAATTTAAGATATGCACACGATAGATTTACATTTATAAAAATGTATGAGCAAACATTAAAACTATTTAATAAGTTTATAGAGGTTAAAAATTTAGATAATGACGATAAATGTATAACTTTATGATATATGATACATACCCATATTATACACAAGACGGTATAAACAAAGGCTTAGATTATAAGTGTGCAAGTAACGAGTATGGTTTATTAGATTATAAAAACAAAAGATTTATAATTAAAACTATACCTAAGTTAGACGATACTATAATAAAAAAAACTATAATAACATTTAAGCCTAATACATTAGGTGCAGTAGTGACTAAAGATATATCTATAGGTAAAACTTTTGTAGACAACTGTAGTAAGACATCAGATGTTTTTATAGGAACAGAAAAAGAATTAGCAGACTATGCAGATAAATTAATAAAAAAAGGATATAATATACAAGATTTTTATAATTATGAATAATACAAGTAAACTAAAAAAAGAGATAGATTTATTGACTTATATAACATCAAAACACACAGGTGTAGATAGTAAGGATATAAACGTAAAACAAAAAACAGGTGAGCAAGTTATTAGTAGAATGGTAATTTGTAATATTTTAATGGAGTGCGGTTTAAAACCTGCACAATTAGCTAAACACTTTTGTAAACATCGTACAAACTACTACCATTATTTAAAGTTGCACAAAGAATATATACAAAATGCACGTATGTACCCACGTTATTTAGACGTGTTTAATAAAGTTTTTGACGAGTATATGACAAAAACACAAAGACTACAAACTATAAACGAGTTACAAGCTATTGACGAGGTAGATAGCGCTATAGCAGATTTATTAGAAATACGTAAATATTTACTTAATGAAACAGACGACTAAAGATTTAGTTTTAGAATTAATTACTAAATACCCTGCACTAAGAGATAGCGATATGAAACTAAGCGCTAATATTTGGCACATAGAAATTAAAAGACAAGGTTTAGACATTGATAATATGTCTGCATCTGATTTACTTAAATTAATTGCTAGTGATAAACTAAGTAGTGCAGTATCTATAAAAAGAGATAGAGCAAAATTTCAACAAGTAAACCAAAGTTTGCGAGGCACAAAGTATAAACAAAGACAAGTTAACGCCCAAAACAAATGGAAAGCAAAGCTAAAACAACAACATTTATATAAAAAAATAAATGATACATTTGTGCAAGATGAAATAAAATTTGACTAATGCAAGGTTACATAAAATTACATCGTAAGATTTTAGACAATGGCGTATTTGCAGATGCAGAATTACTAAAGGTTTTTGTGTGGTGCATATTAAAGGCTAACACTACACCTAATGTAGTTTATGGCAGAAAAGTTGACGTAGGCGAATTTATTACAGGTAGAATTAGTGCAAGCGAAGAATTACATATAAAACCATCAACTATATACAAGCGATTACAGAAACTTAAATTACAAGGTTATATAAATATATCAAGCAATACTAAAAACTCTCTTATATCGGTTGTAAACTATAAATCCTACCAACTAGATGATAAGCCTAGTAAAAAAAGAGATTTAGAAAAAGCAACAAATAAATTTATAGTAGAAACTAATAACTATTCTAAATTATATAGTGCAGATATGCTAGAGTCATTTACTGACTATTGGACTGAGCCAAACAGAAGTAAAACAAAATTAAAATATGAGATGCAAAAAACATTTGATATAGCACGTAGGTTAAAAACTTGGTTTAAAAACGAAACAAAATTTACAAATACAAATACTACAAAAGTAAATTTAATTGATACTTGGGAACAGATAAGAAATGAAATCAAAGAATAAAAAAAAATTAGTTACTTGCTCTGCTTATATGTTAATTATGGGTTATGAGTACGAATATAAAAAAGATAGGGCTAGGTGGTTAGGCAGAGATATTAAAAAAAAGCATTATAAAAAATGAGAATATTTGATAGAATAAAAGCAGGCGACATAAATAAACTTAAAATAGAATGTTTAGATTTAATTGGTGTGTGTTATGCCTCGCTAGGACAAAAACCTGATAAGGAACAAATGAAAATTATGGCACAATTATTTTACAACGATTTAGTGACATATCACACTAATCTAACAATGCAAGAAATAGCATTTGCTATTAACAAAGGTTTACGCAAGGCAGAAGATGGTACAAGTGTATTTATAAATGTGCGTACTTGGAGTGTATGGCTTAAAGATTATAAAACTAATGCTATAGAAAAGCGGAGGCAAAACCAAATAACAGATTTTGAATTACACAAACAAGCACAAAAACAAATAGCTAGTACTATTAACAAAGCTAGGCGAATAAAATGATATTTATATATAAAATACTTTTAATACTAGCAATAGCGTATACAGGCTTAACTTTATATTTTGAACATAGACAAGACAAGCAAAAAAAAGAATGGCTAAAAAGACAAAAACACACGCAAAACTTAAAAAAGAGTTAGACAAAGTATTTAGCCAATATATAAGGTGGGCATATGCAGACGATAATGGTTTAGTAGAGTGTTACACTTGTAATGTAAAAAAACCTGTTAAAGAAATGCAAAACGGACATATGCAGTCACGCAAACATACTAGCACAAGATGGCACGAAAACAATTGTCGCCCCCAATGCGTGAAGTGTAATATTTACTCTGAGGGTGAAAAGATACGATTTTACAGAAGATTGTGTAGTGAAATAGGCGTAGAAGAGGTTGACGACATTATTAAACTAAGTAACAAAACTGTTAAATACTCTAAATTAGATTTACAATATCTGATAGAAATATACAAAGACAAATTAAAAAATTTATGTGCATAACTATTTATCAACACCTCATAACTTATATATACTTTTTCGTATAATTCGTATGTGATTGATAATGAGTTATTTATAGAATTAAAAAATACTGCAACTAAATTTATACCATCAAAAGATGTAGACGATGTTATACAAGAGGTATTTGCATCTCTATACAGTAAGCCTGAACAACTACAACAACTAATTAAAGATAAAAAAATAAAGTTTTATTTTATCAGGTTGTGCAAAAATAACTACTACTCAAAAACATCTAGGTACTACTACAAGTACGATAAAGCATATAAACACATAAGTTTTAATACAGATGTACTTTTAAAAGTTACAAAACAAAAGGCACAAGATTTATATTTTATAGAAGATAGTGATTTAATAAATTCTATTTTAGATAATTTGTATTGGTATGATAGAGAGTTATTTAAGCTATACGTTTTAGGTGATGACGATGGTAAAAAGTTTACATATACTAGCCTAAGCAAAAAAACTAAAATTAGTAGAATGAATATATATTTAACTATAAAAAAAGTTAAAGAATATTTAAAAGCAGAATTAAAAAAAGTACGTAATGATTTATGATGATTTACAGAGGATTGTAGGTTATGGTTTATCTGTTATAGAATTTTATAACGAAGATAACCAAATAGAATACATAGCAGATTTAGATAATTTGTATTTTGACGATGTAGATATAGTTTTTAGAGAAAATGAAGAGCCTATAGGTATTATAAAATTATATAGATATGATAAAAAAAATGAACGCCCCAAACATAATGGTAAAAAGCTATAACTACTTAAAAGCGGTTAGTAAAAGGTTATTAGGTGGTTTTGAAAATGTAGACGAAGTAACATACTATGATAGAGCATACATTTGTAGTAGATGCCCACACCTAACAGAAGATATAGAATGTAATGTATGTGGTTGCCCTATAGAAACTAAAGCGGCTTGGAAAACTGAAAAATGCCCAAAAAATAAATGGTAGAATTTATAAAACACTTATTTGGTTTTTGTGGTGAGCCACATTTAAATATATTTCATATAATACTTGGTACACCTGCTATAACATATTTAATATATAAAGTAAAACAATTACTATGGAAATTACAGATACACAAAGACAAAGAATAATAGACGTATGGGAATTGTGCAAAACAGGCGTAGCAAAGACAAAAGAGGCAAAAGCAGAATTAATAACATTGTATAACGAGATACACAAAACAAAATACAAAACACACAGTAATTGTAGTAGTTGTATAGCAACTTGTTATAACGGTATAAAAAAAATAGTAGAAACATTATGAATACACCTAATTATTATAAAGGTAAATATTACAAGTACGAGGCACATAAAGTGATAGAAGATTTTGCAGGTGACAACTATAATATAGGTGTAGCACTTGCTTACTTAATGCGTGCAGGTAAAAAAGATAATAATAGTATAGTACAAGATTTAGAAAAAACTATACATCATTTACAATTTGAATTGAAAAGGCAAAAGCACTTAGAACAAGATGACGAAATAAAAAGAATTAACAATAAATTGTTTAATTACAATGGTACAAGTACCTATTAATAGCATACGAAATAACCCTATAAATCCTAGACTTGTCAATACTGCAAAGTTTGAAAAGCTAAAGCAATCTATACAAGACTTTGAGGAAATGTTAAAGCTACGCCCTATAGTAGTAGACGAGCAAGGCTATATATTAGGTGGTAATATGCGATACAAAGCATTAGTAGAATTAGGCTACAAAGAAGTATATATTATAAAAGCAGACAATTTAAAAGAAAAACAAAAGCAAGAGTTTATAATAAAAGATAATTTAGGCTTTGGCGATTGGGATTATGACATACTAGCTAACGAATGGGATAGCGTAGAGTTAGAAGATTGGGGTTTAGATGTTTGGCAAAATGAAGATGACATATATAATAACTTAGAAGATGACGATACAGAGCCACAACAGAAAGATAAAATAGTATGCGCTTTGTGTGGTAAATAATCTACAAAATTCAACACTTATGCAGGATAGAACAGAAAAAGGCAAACTAGCTATGTTAGAGGCATTAGAAAAAACGCTAGGCGTAGTAACTAGTGCGTGTAAATTAGTTGGCATTGATAGAACAACACACTACTTGTGGATAAAAGAAGATGAGGCATATAGACTAGCTGTAAAGAGTATAGACGATGTAGCTATAGACTTTGCAGAAAGCCACCTACACAAACAAATTAAAAAAGGTGGTACGCAAGCTACTATATTTTACCTAAAAACAAAAGGCAAGAAAAGAGGCTACATAGAAAAACAAGAGTTAGATGTTAGTGCAGACTTTAAGCCTATAAATATTATACTTAAAAAAGACGATGATAGCAACGCTAACAAGTAAACAATGGTTAGCATTAGAATACCTAACAGATAAAACCACAACACAAGTATTGTATGGTGGTGCGGCAGGTGGTGGTAAAAGTTTTTTGGGTTGTGCGTGGATTATAACATTATGCACACAATACGACAACATAAGGTGTTTAATTGGGCGTAGTAAGTTAGACAATCTAAAAAAGACTACACTAAATACTTTTTTTGATGTATGTAGCCAATGGAATATAAAAGCCAATGTACACTACAAGTATAACGCTAGTAGTAACATAATTACATTTTATAATGGTAGCGAGGTTATACTAAAAGACTTATTTCAATACCCATCAGATCGAAATTTTGATAGTTTAGGCTCGTTAGAATTAACTGCGGCATTTATAGACGAGTGTAACCAAATAACAGAAAAGGCAAAGCAAATAGTTAGTAGTAGAATACGATACAAACTAGACGAAAACGATATAATACCTAAAATACTGTTGACTTGTAACCCATCTAAAAATTGGGTGTACAATAATTTTTATAAGCCACATAAAGAAAACAGACTACCTGTATATAGTAAGTTTATACAATCTTTAGTTACAGATAACAAACATATATCTAAGCACTACAAAGAGCAACTAGAAAAATTAGACTATATAAGCAAACAAAGGCTACTATATGGTAATTGGGAATATGACGATAGCGAAGATAAGCTAATAAACTACAATGCTATACTAGGCTCTTTTGAGTTAGACGATGCACCTAGTGGCAAAAAATATATAACCGCAGATATAGCACGATTTGGTAAAGACAAGACTGTAATAATTTATTGGAACGGTTTACGAGCAGAGTATATAAAAGCATTAGACAAAAATACTATAACACAAGCCGCAGACGAAATACGAGCAATACAAAGATTGCATAGCGTACCATTAGGTAATATTATAGTAGACGATGACGGAGTAGGTGGCGGTGTAAAAGATATATTAAGGTGTAAAGGCTTTGTAAACAATTCTAAGGCACTTAAAAACGAAAACTATACCAATCTAAAGACTCAATGCTATTATGCTCTTAGCGATGCTCTAAATAAGTCTAAGATATATATAAACTGTAATAACGTTACACACAAAAATTTTATTATAGAAGAATTAGAACAAGTGAGGCGTAAAAATTTCGACAAAGATACAAAGCTACAAATAGTAAGTAAAGACGAGGTAAAAAATTCTATAAATCGTTCACCTGATTTTAGTGATGCCTTAGCTATGCGTATGTACTATGAAATAAAGCCTCAAGGTGTTTATGCAGTACAATAAAAAAAGGGTAGCAGAATGCGTACCCTCTTTTTGACAAACTTACAAGTATTTTAGAAAACTTATGCAATTATACTCATTTTAATTTTTTTATATTTTATATTATGGATTTAGTTATAAACAACAAAAGTTATTTTATACCTAACAAGTGGGC